>Ga0172372_10000708_pt1 | contig 51028 bp, 51 predicted proteins | sample LakKiv5m_2_FD_114544 | JGI IMG/M metagenome (GOLD analysis project Ga0172372, IMG submission 114544) | Freshwater microbial communities from Kabuno Bay, South-Kivu, Congo - kab_092012_9.5m | ecosystem: Environmental > Aquatic > Freshwater > Lake | place: Democratic Republic of the Congo...
TATTGGGTTCATAACAGACACCTTATCTTTAACGAAAAATATCGATACGTAACGTATAAAATCTGACAGTACAGAAAATTACGTTAAGGATAAGGTATACGACTTGAGCTCAACATCTATAAATTTTATACCCTCTGCATTAGACGAGTCTATACTTGAAATTACAGTGCCTCGTCATTTCACGAGAATTCATATCCGACAAACTCCTCAATTTTAGATAACGCTTTTTATTCTAAGACGACACGACAATACAATAAAGCTTTTTTGCGAAGATTGTAATCCGATTTCCCCATATTTTCTTTGAAGACATGACAATAAACCTCTTCGCCTAAAAATTTCTTTGATATGAGCTCTGCGAGAATGCGGGCATCAAGCAACTTATCCTTCTTATATCCCCAAATATAAGTTGCAAACCGACATTCTTTCTTTCCTGTAACCATGCATTCGGCGACCTTTTCAGAAAAATCTTCGTCAATAAGTTTTTGGTAAATAAGAGAAGCCTCTTCCTCGTATAACGTCTTGTAAAGACTTTCGTAGCGTGATTTAGCGCGTTGACGTAGTTCAGCCATAATATCTATAATTTCGAAAAAATATGAAACTTACAAATCCTATTATTCGAGTTTATGCTTTTTCACAACAATGGTTGGTTCAATCTCGATTCCTGCGCAGAAGCAGTAAACTTTGGAGTCTCTATTTCGAATAATCTGTCTAAGAGAGTCACTTGATTTTTCATGTCCTTGAACAGCAGCTAAAGTAAACCATTTGGACGCTAATTCAAATGAGGTTTTAACTCCAAATCCATATTGATAGAAATAACCGAGATTACATTGAGCGCGAGGATTACCTTGCTCGGCAGCAATAGACATATGATGGAAAGCCAGTTCATATTCGCCCTCGTCATATGCTGTAACGCCTAGTCTGAAATGGTCTTTCTCAACCGCCATTTTTAAGAAAATATATCTTAGATATATTTTCTTAAAAATATGAAAACTTACAAATCCTATTATTCAAAGTATGCTTTTTCACAAATAAACTCGAATAATATTAACGATGGGCGCTCAATTATCTTACCTTATGAAGAATGGTAAAAAGTTTGCGGATGCATGCTTAGATTCTTTCGTTTTTCAATCTTTTGCATGCGTAACGCTTTTTAGGGTTGCACTGGCGTTGTATCCTAATATTTTGGCCGACGGAGATGCAAAATTGGCGTTTTGGTGCGGTACACCCTTCGTCATGGCGGCAATATCGTTTCGTGATATCGTCGACGGAAAACCCCTAAAGACCTTCTGGGATTACTACGCCAGTCTTGGTACTATTATCGTTACGAATCTTTTCTTTGATTGGCTTTCAAAGCGTAATTCTGCCTAATATGGAAGCTTAAAATAAATCTTAAAAAACTATAAAACTAAATATTTTGAGGCTATGAGACTTATAAAATGTCTTCTCACGCTTTTACGGGGGAAGAACTGATTAACAATATCCCATTCAGGGTCTATACTGACCTCAACCGCGAATTTTGTCTTTCTCATGATGTGCTTAAGGATGTTGCTCGAAGTCTACTTCAAAAGCCTCATATTCCGGAATCGCAAACGAAAAACATTATGGATACAATGAGGTACGTATATGCTTTTAGGGATGACGTAAAATTGAAACAGTTTGTTGAGGCGATCTTTAACGCTGGTGGTCCAGACATGAGTACGTATCTCGGATATAATTCTCTCCTAAAAGACTTCAAAGGTGTCAAGGAAGTCAAAGAGAATGTTTCTACGACCCACATTACCGACATCGATATTGTAATGTGGTGTGAGTGGAATGAACTTTTCTATCCTGATAGTTGTGCGTTACAACAAGTCGCTATGGAAATTAAGAACAGTTTTGCCCATGGACGAGTAAAGACTGTTCTTGAACTCTACCATAACTTGACTGAACCTGGTCAGCCAAAAGTAGCCGTGAAAGCTTTTACTAATGCCCTTTTGAATACTGTCAACACTGACTGTATCATGCTCGCAAACGAGATAACTTCTTATGTTGCAAAGACGAAATCTTCTGGAGTTATAACGCCTACAATTCAAACTTCTGCAAGCCAATCTTCTGAAGAATGTTGTGTCTGCATGAATTCCCCAAAAGAGAAATCTTACGTCTTTTCTCCTTGTGGTCACCGCCCTTGCTGTAAGACGTGTTCTGATTCTATCATGACCAATGATTCTCGGTGTCCTATCTGCAGGGAAGTTTCAAAGTACATCCGCATTTTCGATTAACAGAGAATTACGCGAGTTGGGGATAAGAAGATCTTTTTTGTATACGTTCAAATACGTATATGTAATTTGAGGTTCTCCTTATCTGGAATAATAAATCTCATCTTCAAGTTTATGGTAAATTTTATTTGAGGATTGAAAGGAGTATATCAGACTGTTTCATCTGAAAATATAGGCGATCGAATAGAGATATGGAATACGGTTCGAATTTTTCTAGTCCTATGGGAGGATTGAAATGATGGTGCAACCCATTCGTGTAAAACCACATGAAAAATAAATAAGACACCTTAGATTTTAAATTAGGAGGGAAATGTCCTGGAACAACACAGTCAATTTTTTTGCGTATGTCTAACAAGCTGCATGCGACGGCCAGTATCATTTCATATACATCCAGTCTTCCGTCGGCGATACACATTTCTACCAATGCAGGAATACATAATAGCATACGTTCATATTTTCCTATTTTTTTCTGGATGTGGTGTCGCAACACACATCTCAACACGTCCAACGAGTTACGTAATAAGTGTTTTTCGATGCTTAAGAATTTTTGACGATGTTCAACTTTGTAGTACAAGTTATACCGTACTTCTGCACCTTTTTCAAGTAGATAATCGACTACTTTAGTTTGACCATACTTTATAGCTGTATAAAGTGGCCATGGTTCGTTGTTGCGAATATGACCATAACTTATATCTTTGTCTAATAGGTCGAAAGGTACATTTGCATCAACCAATGCCTTTACAATATCTAACTTTCCATACTTACACGCGTATCGTATGGAAAGTTTGAGGTTATCGTAAATTTCGAATTTCATGAACCATACTTTCTCTATGAAATGCAACAGAAAAGTAAGTGTGGGGTAATTCCTAAGCCTATAAGCTGTTTTACGTTCTGCGCATTCGAAAATTAGCATAATATAGTCAACTATTACTTTTACGCACGTTACGTTACCTGAAAGAATAGCGTGCCAAATGGGTTGTTCTTTGAACTTTAATTTCAAGTCCGACTTCCTAATAGAATAGCCACCTAGCTTTCCTCTTCCCAAACGCAAGGAAAGATATTTTTCATCTCGAATGTGTTCAAACACTTCTTCGGACCTATACGCTTCCCCATTGAAAAGATCGTCGTACTCTCCTTTTCCGGCTTTAGGTCGACACAACCAAAAAGGAACAGCACCGCATTTTTCAATTAAATATTTCGCAACGTAATGGTGTTTGTTTTGGAGAGCAACTGATAACGGACACGAACCAGAGTAAGATATCCTAAAGACGTTGGCGCCACAGTCTGCCAAAAATTTGACTTCTTCAAGATTTCCTTCACGACATGATTGATGAAGCATCGACCATCCATCTGGATTGCCAACGTAATTCACAATACGTATGACACTCATATCTTTCAAAATTTCACTCGATACATCTTCATCTTTGTCAATACGGTAATTCATCAGGCTATTTCTGTAATGGTGGAACTCCCTATCTTCATCTGACGATATACGTTGTCTGTAACTACGGTATTCGTAGTTACGTGATCTTTCGTAATAGTCGATGAGCGCGATAAACCTCAACGCTTTTTTCCGTTCAGTAAAGAATAATCTGTAAATGCGATCGTCGAGACACATTCTTTATAGTTGTATAAAAAATTAGAAATAGCTTTGGTAGATATTCTGATTTTTTATAGTTGTCCAAAGAATGATAGAATTCCCTAGTGTTGAAGAAGAAGCTCTCAATCCTCCTCAAGATATAGAAACCGACGAGGAGAATGGTGTCACTACGACTGAGTACGAGTGTTATAGTGTAACAAGCGATGGTACGTGCATCGTCAAACGTGACTTGGTAAGATGTTATGCTATCTTAGGCCTCTCAATTTTGATAGGCGTACTTTACTACACCATCGTAATTTTGATAGGTACTTTATACAATTTTCAGGACCGAGATAGTCGCGATACAGCTATTATAATCATGATAACGTTTCCTGCCATGGTGTTAGTAGGATTTTTTGTTCTGTCGGGTACGATTAGGTTATTTTACTATATTTTCTGCGAAATTAAGCGTATCATTATTTCGTACAATAGTTCCATGACTCTAATTTATGAATAACCCAATCTATCTTAGAAATTTCAAGAAAATAAAAATTAGGTTATCCCCAAATCCCTAAATCAATTATCTCCAAATCCACATTTCAATTATCTTCAAACAATCCATCCCAAAGTATTCTCAATTGTTTGAAGTATGTATATCGCGCCTAAACGAAAACGCGCCGTAAAGCCTAGTCCTCTGAAAGCGTCTTCAACTTTAAATGATGTTCCCGTTCCAAGTTCCAGTCTTTTACCAAATCCTCCTACTCAAGGTAAGAAACAATTCAAAAACGCAAAGTCTGTAATTTCTACAGTATGTCTTTCTGATGAATCGTTGAAAGACTGTGAGACGATTCCGGTTATATCTTCTTTTTTCAAATCTTATGGCCTCTTGCAATGTCAACTTGACTCTTATAACGATTTTATTGAACACGGCATACACGAAGTGGTCAAATATTTTAGAGTCATCGAAGAGGGCGGCGTTAAGATCGAATTTGGTGAAGTCGTCGTTGAAAATCCTACGGTGAGTAAATTATCCGATAAGATCATCAAAAAAATGACGCCTATGTACTGTCAAGAAAAAAACTACTCTTATCTTTCTGACGTATACGCTGATATCACCGTTACCAATACGATAGGGATACCACGATTATATCGACATATCCATATAGGATCCATTCCTGTGATGATATTGAGTAATTTGTGTAATCTGACCTCTATCATTAATGATAAAGCCGAAATGGCACGACTCAAGGAGGACATCAATGAAAAAGGTGGAGGTTTCGTCATCGGCGGTAATTTAAAAGTCGTCGCTCCGCAACAACGCAGCGTTTGTAACAAAGCTCACGTTTACGATAAGAAGAAACAGGATCTTGCTTTTGATTTTTACGCTACGATACGCTCCGCATTGCAAGATGGCTATATGAGTACTGAAAGTCATGTCGGTCATAAAGCAGGATTGATTTACGTTACGGTTCCTTACATTGACGGCATTGGCATTCCTCTGGGTATTCTTTATAGAGCGCTGGGTGTAAAAAGCGAGAAAATGATGGCTATACTATCCATACGAAACATCCATGATCATGAAGCTTTAGGATTATTGGTTCGTAGCCTTGAATATTCTTACGAATGCGATTCCCAAGAACTTGCACTCGAATACATTGGTAGACGTGGTAAAAAATGGACGACTACGAAAACAACGGCCGTTAAACCTCCAAAGCCTACGTCTTCTTCTACTCAACAAGAAGACGACGAAGAAGAAGATGAAGAAGAAGCTGTAGCACCTCCAAGAACCACTATGGCAGAAGCGATCTCTTATGCACGGTATTTGTTAGCATCCGAGTTCTTGCCTCATCTTGGAAATACAGTGAATTCTTTCAAGAAGAAAATGGTGTTCGTCGGATACATGGTCAATGCGCTTATTCAAACCATGCTTGGTAGAAGAATGCCTGACGATCGCGATCATTTCACCAATAAGCGTATCGCTACAACCGGAGTCCTTTTCAAGGAGCTATGGTATAGCGCAATGAAGAGTTTCAAAAAAGATATCGTAAGTCATCTCAAAGGTAAGAAGGGATCCGGTCAATCCGCCGTAAACATACATGCGATATGCAAACCGCAGACTATCAAGAATATCATGTGCGCGGCACTTTCCGCTAATATGTGGAGTGGAAAGAAAAAAGCAAACGGGCGTAGTCAAACTTATGAACGTTTCAACTATACAGCCGGTATTGCAAATGGAAGAAAAGTTGTGACACCGATGAGCGATGACGGTGGTAAAGTCGAAAAGCCGCGTCATAACCACGTATCCCAACTTTTTAAGCTTTGCCCTTCTGAATCACCAGAAGGCAAAAAAGTCGGGTTAGTATCTGGACTTGCGTTATCATGCATCATTTCCACAGGTTTCTCCGCTAGAGATATTCTTCCTTTTATCCTTGGTGGAGAAAATGAAAATTTAATATGCGCTATCGAAGATATCTTCATTCAAGAAGATGACGATGCCGAATTTGAACTGTCCTACTTTTTCAAAGAGACTATTGTGTTCTTGAATGGAGACATCGTAGGATACACAACGGATCCTAACAAGCTCGTAAACAATCTTCGTAAATTAAGAAGATCAGGTTCTTATGAATTATCTGCATCCTATAATCGTCATAACCAAGAAGTCAATATCTTTACGGATGCAGGACGCGCACTTACACCGAGATTGATTGTTGACCCTACTACACAAAAGTGTAAATTACAATCCCATCACATACGCCAAATTATGGATGGTCAATGGGACGACAAACCTGGAGGAGTATGGTATACTCTGTTATCCGAAGGGTTCGTTGAATTCTTAGACTCGGCGGAAGAAGAGACCTTACTCATCGCCATGTACCCTTCCGATATCAAAGAAGGCAGTAAATATACCCATTGCGAATTGAACCCTGCTTTGATGTTTGGTATTGGTGCGTCTCTTATTCCTTTTCCTAACCACAATCAATCTCCTAGAAACTGTTACCAAGCTGCTATGGGTAAACAGGCCATCGGCATCCCAGGTGTGAATTACGCAGTGCAATCTAAAAACAAAGTAACCGCATTAGTTCATCCTCAAAAACCGGTAGTCTCTTCTTTTATTGCCGAGAAGATCGGTTACGATACATTTCCTGCAGGACAGAATGCATGCGTTGCTATCGCGCAATACCAAGGATTTAATGTTGAAGATTCTATCATCATGAATCGTGATAGTGTGCAACGAGGATTTATGCTTATCAGCGAATACATCCCTTTCAAAGCGGGTGCAAGACCTGACAAGGGCGAAGTCTTTGAGATACCTAACGAAGATGAATGTTTTAACTTTAGAGGGAATACGTCAAAGCTTGATCCGATGACTGGTTTTATTCCTGAAGGTGTTATGGTTGAAGAAGGAGACGTACTCATTGGCAAGACCATTGCCAGTAATGATCGTGAAAAGGAATATAGAGGTAAGTGTAAGCAAAATGCTTCAGTCGTATACGACAGTAAGATTCCTGGCAGAGTACACATCTCTTCATACAGCAAAGATTGCGATGGTTACCCACAAATCAAAGTCGTCATCATAAGAATGCGTCCTCCTATTGAAGGTGATAAGTTCTCCGCAAGACATGGTCAAAAGGGTACTGTTGGGTTACTAGTTCCCGCAAAAGATCTTCCGCATACAAAAGAAGGTATGACGCCTGATATTATGGTCAATCCTCTTGCCATTCCTAGTCGTATGACCATCGGCATGTTACTCGAGATGATGCTTGGTAGAGCAGTCTGCACTGGTAATGGCATCTTCAACGTGGAAGCAAGAAAATTCTTCAATAGTCACGATGACGACGACAACGAACATAGTGAAACTTTAGAAGATTACGACCCTAATCATCCTGAAACATTACACGGAGGAGACCGCACTCGTAAAAGATCTGAAATTCCAGAAGTTGCTAAACTCAGTAACGAATTTTACGGCGAAGGTGATAGTACACCATGTCGTAAAGATCGTCGTATCTCTGACCTTGTTGCTGCATTACGAGCACTTGGTGTAAACGAATTCTGTGATGAAGTGATGTATAGTGGCGTGACAGGAAGACCTCTGAAGTGTCTTATCTTCTTCGGTTTATGTTACTACCAACGCCTCAAGCATATGGTTCTCGACAAGATCCATGCCAGAGCTAGAGGAGGACATACAGGACTTACACGACAACCAAGGGAAGGTAGAAAATTAGGTGGCGGTTTTAGGATTGGGTGTATGGAGAGCGAAGTTTTACTCGCACACGGTGGCTCTTGGTTTGTGAAAGACAGACTTATGGAACAATCCGATGAAACGAAGATGTGGTACTGTAAAAAGTGCGGTATCCAAGCGACAGTGTGTACACCCGAACACGCCGGTGGTTCGCTGTCGCTGTATGAGTGCAAGATCTGTGAAAGTTACAATGTCGCATTGGTGAAGTTACCCTACGCTACGAAACTTCTTATTCAAGAGTTTATGGGTATGAATATCGTCATGCGTATCATCACGTCTGGCGCCGGTGAAATCGGTGATGATGCATACGTTATGGAAGGGAATAATATCGTAGGTAAAGGAACCGTAATGAAATACTAAAGATTTGCGTATACACCATGAATTTTGGTATATGCATAAGAGGATAAATTGCGCTTTAATTTACCACCATGTCCATCTCCTTCGACATGGACACCAACCTCTATTGGGATACCCCCATCTTCCGCAAGGACATAATCTTCTCCTTCCCCAAATGAAAGGTTCAGACTTATTGGAGAATAATAAAATTACAATAAGAATCAAAATTACGGCAAGTACCAGCAACGACATTTGTACATGAATTTACTATTTCATGTACAAATATAACTTCTCAAATTCATACCCATATGTACTTGTTATTCACGAATACGTTTGCTCTCCAGGGTCCTTTATTTTCATAACCTCTAACGCGATCAATGATGTCGTCATTTTCGATAAGGGAACGTTGTTCTAAAGGAATGACGAATCCGTTCTTATCTTGGGTAGTGTATTCGAAAAGATCTTGGAGAGGTGCGATGGGTCTCCGAAATAAATTAAGAATGGTATCTTCAGAGGGGTTGATTGTTGTGAGTATACCTATTTTCTCCCATGGCGTATTGACTTCAGGAAATGGGTAGTACGCATTTGAAGAACCGAAGAAACCTGAAGGCGGCATTTGATTGCCGCGACGATAAAATGGTGTATCCGCTACGGAGATATCTTGGTATTGGTTAGGTCCATAGGGTCTGAAGTAGTCGTTTGACCTCAAAGGTCTCTCAAGTCTTTTCAAATCGTCAATTCTTGGAAATAGCTCTTCTTCAGAACTTAAAGGGATAGATTGACTAGATCCTTCATACATCGGAGGATAGAAAGGACCGCGATAGATTTCGTTTGTTCTTTTGAAATTGCCAGCTTGAGCAGGAACGCCTACCGGTAAACCTACAAAAGAAGGAGGTCCATCGATGCCCGACAATCTATCGCCAGATGCGTAAGCGCGCTTGTAACTATTTCCAGAAGTTCTCGAATGATCTCCGGGACTACCTTCATAAGCAGGTCCTACAAATTGAGGGATACGAATAGGGTCGCCCCAGTTGGCAGGAGTATTCATGTACGACGCTTCGCGTTGGTACTTTAGAGTAGGGTGACTTGATCTTGTTTTTGAGGCGTTGTAGACGTTTTCGTAGAGATGGTCGTCTTCGAAACCTTCATCGTTACGCTTTTTGTAGTACCACAACCCCAGAAGGAAAAGTACTACGATCAGTACACCTATCAAGATGTGTGTTGTAGATGGTTGACTACACGTATTGCAATTCTTTTTCGGCATTTACCTATATTATAATTGAGAAAACTGATAAATTTCGACACATTAAGTTCGCATTACGAAGAGTGTTTAAATTTAATGAATCGCAAATATAGTGTAGCTATCTTAGGTTCGGCTAGTGTGGGTAAGAAGTCTCTTGCAAATCTTTTAGCTAAAGACGAGAACTACCAATTTTACGTCGATGAATTACCTGAACGTGTAGATGGCGTAATTTTATTATTTTCTCTTGTCGATCGTAATAGTTTCGTTGAGATCAGTTCTTTTTGCGACTTTGCTACTGAAAAATATGGGGAAGTTCCTATGATGATGTGCGCCAATAAAGCTGATAGGAAAGATAGGGTGATTGGGTGTAGCGAAGTCGTAACCTCCAATAATGCGCATATCGACAAAACATGTGGATTGCAACATCTCGAAGTCAGCTGTAAATCCCTATTTCACACGAACAAAATCTTACCTATTCTCGAAGATCTAATAGAAGGGAGACCTGTCCCGAGTCGGGGATGTATTCTATTAACAGAAGAGAACTGTATGGACATCGCATTGCAGATTTTAGGAGGATTTCATGGTTTCTGATTATCAATAAAAACCGATAAATTGTGAAATGGGAATATAGTTTGTAGTCTAAAATGCAATTTGATGAACATACACAATCTTTTTGGTACCCTACCGTCAATATCAGATTCTATAAGGAGAAGCTTGTGAAAGAGTTGGAAGAATTTGAACGACAACTTTCTGATAGGAACGAACCGAATTGTTGGAATCTTGTTGAAGATTGTGTATCTAAATTTACGAACTCGTCGTTCGTAAATTACAAGCACCTTGTAATAACAATCGTTTGCGGATGTTTTTGCCTAAAAGAATTTGAGGAAATATCTTTGAACTATATTTTTCTACTTACTGGAAAATATAAGACCGAAATTCATCGGATTTTCAGTAACTTCTCATTGACCACAATAACAGATATGTTTTTAAGTTTGTATCAATCGGAACTTCACAATTACTCCAACGAAGAATTATTTGAAAAGTTTAAATTATACGTCATAAAATGTGTTATGCTAGGAACTTCTTTAGCGGCAGATGCGTCAAAAACTTTTGAAGTGATCTTGGAAGCATATAACAGCGTTCATTTATGGAGTAGAAATCATGATAGACGCTCTTTATTAAGAAATCGTTTTTTGATATACGTCGCGCTACTTATATTTCGAAATGGTTATAATCCGCATGATGATTTTGATTCTTTGGATACCACTCCTGAAGAATATAGGTGTTATAAAATAGCTTCATCAAACGGAGAGTTTGATTGTACCCTCGGTTCTTGTAGGTGTAGATTCGTGAAATTAATCTTCATTTGCTATGACTCTTTTATTAAGGATTCTACTCTTTTTGATCTTCTCTCCGCGAGGTTAGGAATGCCGAATCTCATAGTAGAAACAGTCGCATTAAAAGATGAAAAACTATAAATTTACAAACTTGATATTACTGTTTTTATTACGCTAAAATGGCTGCAAGTAGTTTGAAGGACGATGACGAGTATTTGACGATGGAGAGAAGTACGATTTCCTTAACTTTCCGAGAAGTTGCCGAAAACCATGCAGGTATGCAACAGATAGGTGTAAGAGCTGCCAAAGGTGAAGGATTAACGATGGACGAGCTTCGTTCTATCAGAAAGTTATTCATTGAATCGCGGTTTTCACATTTATCTGATATAGAGAAAAGGGTAACGTTTTTGAACCTTACAAGTATTCTTCTTACGCGTATCCAAAGCGGTAAAGAAGAATTGAAACTCCCTGAAGATGTTATTGTTCCAGAAGCAGGTTTATTGATCATCAAGGGAGGCGTAGATCTCTTATTTGGGAAAGGTTACGCCGACAAACTATTCCAGGAACAAACAACCCTTGAAACCGACAAGAAAATGTTCGCGTACGGCAGAGTTGTCGATAAAAATATCCGTCACAACCTTTGTTTTGCCGATTTCGGTCAACGAGCGGATTTCCCAAACAAGAAAGGAACTATTATCTCCTTTAACGAAGGACAGATACCTTATTTAAAAAGAGTTCGCGAAGAGTTTGGAAACATCCATTCAAAGCTTTCTATGCTGTTTGCAGAGGGCAATTACTATTACGACAAGGATAAATGCGCGATAAGATATCACGGTGACAAAGAGGCAAGAAAGGTCATTTGCATCCGTTTAGGATCAGATTTTCCCATTTGCTTTCAGTGGTTTCATGGTGCAATGGGCGGTAAAACTTTTGGCGAACCCATCGAAACCATTTTACAACACGGCGACATTTATATCATGTCAGAAGAAGCTGTTGGTACGGAATGGACTAACAATACCAATGAGTACAAGAAACGCTTTACTTTACGTCATGCTGCCGGGTTTGATCATCTTATCGCTATTAAGCCTAAGAAGAAGAGAGCTATTGTCGAAAGAGAAGGTTACGTCATCAACCCAAAAACAGGCAAGCAAATTAAAATCGGTGGTGCTACCCACAAAAAGCTTCTCGCTGAATCAAAATAAAAACTAAAATCAACCTATAAGTCTAACTTTCACCACTGTGAATTTAAAAATGGATGAGTTTGAGATTAAGACAGGCGCATGGTTAAAGGATATACCATACGATAGTCACTACATCCCCGCAAGTGATTCACAACAAGAATCACTTGTACGCTACTATATGATACCCAAAGGATTTGCTGAATTGCGTCATGATGGTGAATTTCATTATCTAAACGTACCCGATTGTCTACAGCGTTCTCTATTTTACGTTTACGACGATTCTATTACGCAACAGATAGTACGTGTAAATGGTAAGAGGATTACAAGTCGTACGACAAAGGAATTTGCGTTGATGCGTCATAACACCATCGTAATGCCTGATAACAAAAAGATCGACCTATTCATTATGCCCGATGCATCGGAACTCACTTCGGAAGGGTTAAAGTGTCCTATCAAAATCAAGGGAGAAGTTTATCCGAATATTCTTGCGGTACCTGAAGATCTTGTCAATTTCGCACTTGCTAAAAGCGTTGTTATCCTTAGTAAGTTACACAGCGACTATAATCTTCAACTCAAGCAGAAGCGTAAAACAACATCGTCTTACAAGAATGCGTGCAGTCTTATTTCAAAGTGTGTTAAACGCATTACCACATATCTTCTTGGAAAAGCGATACAAGTGCGAAGTGCCGGGAAAATAGGAGACCCATTATTTGTCGCTGCTCGTCAAGATCCTTATGATGTTATAAAAGATCCGGAATACATCGAATTCATGGTATTTTTATGCAACAAAATTCTTGATAACGCCTACGCGGAAATTCAAGAATACGCAGAAGAAAATACAACTCCGACTCAAGAAGAAGATGTAGATACACCTAGCATCATCATCCATGAGGATAGCGACATCCTTTACTCTGCTGTATTCAAAACTTACACTAATTTGTCTGTGTTGTGCGTTTCGTACATTCACACCGAACATCAACTAATAGAGATTGCAGAAAAATTTGAAGAGGGTGTAAGGAGTCTTCCTCATAACATTTCCCATACAAAGGTGTTATGCTACATTCGAAAGGTTTGCTCACAATTCCAAGGTGTCCAGTTCTGCGGCGTTTTGTACACACCGAGTTACACTTATCTCCTCTCTAATCATCCCAAGTCAAGAGTTAAGTTTGATTTACCCATAACCACCGACAATATGAAAAGCGTAACGTTTTCGTCTTGTGATCATACCGCTGATATCCGCTACTGGAAATATGAAACTATACGTAACGGATTACTAGAAATTTCACACAACTACACTCGTAATTCTTCCGTAGGTTCAGAAGAGGGTTGGTCTAAAATACAAATACGCTTCCAAGAAAAGTATGAAGATGGTGTTATACCGGGTCCCTCTTGCGATAATGAAAATAAACGCATTGAGTACCCTTATCTGCACCACTTACTTCTAGAAAATAGTTCCCGTGAAAAAGTCATTAAGTTGATGTTTGAAAATCTAAAGACAAACTCGGTTCCTATAAGTGGTGCATCTGGTGATGTGATCGTTGATAGAGTTTGGCCTGACGACTATTTCAAAACCGATGGCATCTCTAACTTCTTCTCCGGTTATGAAAGGGTAAAGTGTAAAAAGGCGTCTAAAACGCAATCTGCTTTTGACCACTGGATGTCTCTCTCGGAACAACAAAAGGAAGATATATTACAAGATGGTGTCATGGCGGCTGATGAATATCTATATCCTTGGGTATGCAACAATTTCAATCCTACTTTTTATGTTAGCGTTCTACGACATCTCGGAAGTAATAGTGAATGGTCTGTTTTAGATCCTTCTGCTGGTTGGGGAGATCGCTTAATCGGGGCGTTGGCATGCGGTGTTAGAAAATATATTGGGTTTGACCCTAATATAAACCTGCAAGAAGCATATAACGCTATAGCATCATCCTTAAACGAAAAGTCTATCGAGTGCAAGGTGCATCCATTCCCATTTCACCCTTCTTACAAACACCTTATAGATGATTGTCAATTTGACATCGCGTTTACGAGTCCGCCGTATTACGTCCTTGAGGAATATCCTCACTCTGAAAAAGATAAGTCGTTGGGGTATGACGAATGGTTGCGCGACGTTTATTATCCATATCTCAATTTGATTACGGAAGTCGTCAAGGAAAATGGACATATAATACTATATGTGGAATCAATTACCGTAAAAGGTCAGACTATTACGTTAGCGAAAGATACGATATCGCATTACGCCTCATTCCCTAATCTTGTTAGACAACAAGATATTGGATTACGTGTTTTTCCTAATACTAAAATCCGTTACGCTTACGTATGGAAAATTCAGACTATAGACCGACACGATGACATTCAATATGATAAAGAAGAAGTGATAAGTTCTTCTAACTTCAAGGAGCATGGCATCCGTTCGTTTGGGAAATACGCTTCTTTTTTTCCGAAGATAACTTCGCGTAACCGTAAAATAGATTATAAGCGTACATCCATCGTAAGCTCTAGTCTTTATTCGACTTCTCCTCACGATGAAGTAATGAATTACGGAAAATGGATCAGGGATATCATATCGAAAACAAATCTTCCTGGGATTGGTGAGATAGTGGTGACCGATGCTTGCGCTAACATCGGAGGAGATACCATAGGATTTTTGGAAATGGGTGTCAGAAAAGTCAATACTATTGAAATTAATGAGGTGGTTTGTGGCGTACTCAAGAAAAACTTGCAAGCTATGGAATATCATCACAGTAAATATAATCTTATGAATGGTGATTATACCAAAGTTTACACAACCATCAAACAAGATGTTGTCTATATCGATGCTCCTTGGGGAGGAAAAAACTACCGAAACATCAAAACCATTTATCCAGATAACATAAAATTATCGGATAAGACATTGGGTGATATCTTAATAGAGTTATGCGGAATGGGATTGTGTGTTATCATCAAAGTGCCAAACAATTTTGATGATACTCCTATCGTAACCAAAATTTCGCATTCACGCGAACTGTACCCCGTTACGAGAATGTGCTATGATAAGTCTGGACAACCTACATCGCTTCGCTTCGCGTATAACCTCATTGCGTACTATGTTGCGCCAAGTACTCGCTCTTCAAGTACTTGTATTACATCAACTCGAGATTGTGAAATCCGTACGAACACATTCTTAATAAGCGGACATAGCGGTTTAGATCACGGTCCTCTAAGAAAATTGATGTGTGATAGTGGGTATACAGAAACTTCCGCGTCGACGAATACGGATCTTGTTATCGTTGAACAAAAATATCACTACAATCACAACACCCAAAAAAGATACGACGTGGAAGTTGACTCTATACCTTCGCTTGTAAAGAATGTTCTTACGAACGCAAAGAAAGTGATCGTAGACAAATTGTCTCTCTATCGTCACTTAAGTCAATCTCCGTATATTCCGGAAAATGGTAGTCTGGATTACATTGACGTGGATGTAATGCGAGGAACCTATATTTTCAAACCTTCAAGTGTAAAAGCGGGTGGCGGAGAAGGAATAAGAGTCATCCACATTGAAACGGAGGAAGACTTTAGGTTAGCACAATCTTTTCAAAGAGAAATTATCAGCAAATACGATTTCGGATTGTGGTCTCGGTACATTTCAAATCCGATGCTCTTTGAAAACAAAAAGACGCACGTTCGCTTTTATTTTGTTGTCAGATCACCTTATACTTCTACGTCATACAATACCCCAGCGACGTGGATGTTACTAGAAAAAGGAAGAGTGATGTACGCCAAGAAAGAGTACGTACTTGGAGATTATTCTAACGCGGATATTCACGATACACATATCAAAACATCAGAGAAATGCCTTTACATGCCGGACGATCTCGAAAGATTCCGTAAATTTTCTGGTGGACCTGTGGTGTATTCCGACTATGAGAGTATAATAACATCCGTTAAATCTGTACTCCAAAAATCCTTTGAAGTACTCAAAAACAATTATGAATCAACGGGCGGAAAGTGGTCGTACCCAGAAGCGCGTTGCGGATCGTACGAGGTTTTTGGGTGCGACTTTATGATTGACACATCGGTAAATCCACCTGTACCCTATCTATTAGAGATCAACGATCGTATTTCCAATATGCCTGCCACTGGTAATGTTGACGTATACGATACCATAATTGCCAACGAAAGTAAGGATATTTTCAAATGGGAACTTGTAAATTGCGATCCGTCTTTGCGAAGAAATCTATGGAGACATGCAGAGTTTTCTCGGATGATGTGGGAAAACTTGGTGAACTTTGCAATTGCTCCCATGCTTAATCGTCAGTGCCCTTATACTTTTATTATTTCTGGCAATAACGGTGTGGATCATACTCCTTTGAGGAACTTGTTGCAGTCAAGAGGGTTTGTTGAAATAGATATTGCAAACGTGAAGAACGGTGATCACATAGGATTAATCATACAAGAGAAGGGACTTAGGGATGGCAAAGTGATTTTCGATAAAAGAATCTACCCAATCCGTAATTTCGCAAAGAGCATAATCTCTGATCGAAAAGAGTGTATCACAAACAAGTGGAAACTATACGAGCACTTTTGCAAGTTGGGATACGCAAAATACGTTGCCAAAAGTTACCTTGGAAATTGTTTGGAAAAGCAATCTTTTGATGTATCGATTGTGAAACCTGTCAGCATTCCAGGGTATTTCATAGGCGGTGGAGATGGTATACTCGTAACGGAATCTCAAGAAGATATATCGCGTCATATTCAGTACCTCAATACCAAATACCCATCGAATCCTGTTATCGTCTCAGAGTACATCACACAGCCGCTCACTTTTGAACATCGCAAGATGCATTTTAGGATGTACCTGCTTGTTACTATCAGCAATAACGTAAGAGGTTGTAGGTTGTGGCATCAGGGTAAAATTCTCACGGCCAAGCTTCCGTATATCAATGCAAGTTATAATACTCGTGAATATCACGATTCTCATATAGGTTCTACACCTCAAGACTATTACATCGACTTTAATTACTCGTATCAGTACGCAAACGACATTCCTGCTGAACTCAAACGAGGGATCTTCGACGGTATGAAAGAATGTTCAAAAGTGATTGAACGCATTCTAAACGAACATAACGTCCAGCCGTACGCAGAATCCCAAAACGCATTCGAACTATTCGGTTTAGACTTTATGTATAACAAAGCTACCAATAGCGTCGTATTGTTGGAGGTCAACGACAACATCGGCATCGATAAGGTGATAGATGGAGAACACCATTCCGCTTTTTCAGAGGAATTATGGGAATTCGTCTTCGATAACGCCATCTCTCCTATTTGGAATATGATGCGACCAAAGTACGCTACGTATTACTTCAATGCACTCATCTCGCACATATCGCGCATCTTTCCGAAAACGGACGTAAACAATCCAAAACTAAGAGAACTATTTGATTACGCGGTGTATAGGGAATATGGCGTTGGCGCACTCTCGGTTATCTTTGACGACATTATGGGGTTGATGTTACATAACCCTGGAGAGAACATTGAGTATGCGTTACGGTGCGCCAAAGATACCGTGAAAGATATTACTACAAAATATCGCAAATACGCTAATTTAGGCGTTTCTAACATAGCGATCATAGGACACGAAGGAGGTTGTGTATCTGAAGCGTTATCAAGCGCATTTCGCATAAGTCGAAGTTGTATAACAGAATCCGAAAATGTGTTGGATCTAAACATACACGGACTAATGATGAATATCGTTATTTTGGATCTATATAACTTTGCGCTAGGGAAAGATGCCATTCAAACACTTTCTTCTATTTTACACTCTGACGGTTTGCTATTCGTGAAAGGGTATAATGAAGTGCAATACGAAGACGAGAAAAAGTACTACAACACATACATCGAAATATCAGAATACCTACACCGTTATAAGTTAGGCGTAACGTACAACGAATCTCGTTTTAGTTCCAAAGAATATACAGTATCAACGCTAGAAGTATACGGAAAGTTAGAGATGGTACATTACGAAGAGAAACCTGGTCCACAGAGAAAATATCTAGCCATTTTCAAGAAACTAACAGAAACATAAAGCTATTAAAGTGAAAAATAGTATTAACGTTGCAACTTTTTGTGTAAGCCAATGTAAAATAAAACCTTAAAGTTTATTCATAAATCCAAGTTAAAAAATGTGCTCTGATTTCTCAGAACTCGATAAGCAGCTTTCTGCTGTGATTGAGGAAGACACAGAAGAAAACATCGAGATGAGACTTATGAGTGTATTAGAGGAGGCCGAAGATGAAGTACGTGAAGAAAGTATACGTAAATTTCAAAATGGAATGAATGGACTACAAGCTATGTTACCAAATTTAGTCGATTCCATCTTTAGTGGTGCAAAAGCGTACGGTGCACCGGAATTCTCGCAGCAACAAATTAATCTTACCAAAGAATTCGCCGGTTCATTTGCAAACGTCGTGAGTACTTCGGCCATAGAATTAGTAAAAGATAAAGAAACTATGGATAAGTTAGCCGAGTTTGAAGCCGAAAAGCGCGAACTTGACGGACAACTTCTGGAAATTTTTAAACGTAGGAATAGTAAAGAAGATAACCAAGATCTGGGGTCAACCAATACACTCACAACATTTTTTGAATTGATTGAAACTGTCAATGATCCTGCGTTCTTTGAAACTGAAGAGATGAAGGAACTTTATAAAAAAATGGCTGATTTAGAAATGCGTAAAGAGGAATACCGTAAAAATATCGTAAAACGTATAACACCTGATTTTGCGACTCCTCAAAACGGGTGTATACTCTCATAACCACAAACTCATTATCTACTTAGTAAAGTAGATAAAATTATAACCTAGGCATTTATTTTTTTAAAAGTTCGGAGGCGATGGAGGTGGCTTTCGTGATCATCGTATTTACGTCAGTGGCATCTTCAGGAATCATAATGAGCTTACCATTCTTACCGAGTTCGGGAATATTGCGGATATAATCTTTAGCAAGGTCGACTCTTACAGATTCAATACCCATAGGCTCATTCATCGCTAACGCGATGAATGTAATCGCTTTGGCACGTGCTTCAGCGGCTTTAATTGTCGCGGATGCATCTGCTTCGGCTCTCATGACGGTTGCTTCCGCGTGAGCTTTGGCAGCTCTTTCAACTTCAAACGCTTTGCCTTCTGCGCGTATCATCTTTGAAGTACGTTCCGCTTCGGCTTTGATGACATCCTGACGACGTTCGCGTTCGGCGACTGCTTGAAGGTCCATCGCTTTCGTAACTTGGTGATCGGGAGAAATATCGGTCACTTCATAACGCAATACTCGAGTACCCCATTGCGTTTCAGTATGAGCAAGAGCGTGCGCGACACCATCGTTGATACGTACGCGTTCGTGGAGAAGCTGATCAAGAGTAAGTTGACCACATTGTTCACGCATCGCGGATTCAGCAAGTTGAACAATGGCAAAAAGAGGTTTGCTGATGTTGTAATACATCTGCAAGGGAGTTAAGATTCTCAAACAAACAACACCAGAGATACCGATCTGGATATTGTCCTTGGTAATGGCGCTTTGCGGGTCGATTTTAATGACCATTTCGCGTTCATCAACAACGGCAACCACTTTCTCTACAAGTGGTAAAGCAAAGTAGAGACCTTCACGAACAGCACGGCTGTAACGACCAAAGCGCTCGATAATGTGAACTTGAGAGCTTCTTGCAACGTTAATCACCGTGTTAAATTTAGAAGGAGGGTATTCACGTAAGAAAGAATCGCGCGCCAATTTACTTACGGCAGCGGTGCCGTCGGATTTAGAACTACATACTGATGATGAAGTAGAAAAATAGGCCTTAGGAAAAGAACGAACTAAAGGAGAGTATAACATTTGAATTTTTATTAGGATTGATCAATGAAGTTTCTGGAATTTGTAATTTTTCACAAATATCAAAGCGCTATATTTTTATCGTAGCGGATTTATCGGTACGATACTCTATCTCGAATTACTAACGCATAGCATTCAGAATGTTACGCCTTTGTTGATTTCATGTACAACACATTGTACAATTCATTAAACAGCGTTGTTTTTAGAAAAGCATTTCTATGTCCAAAAAGATCGAAATCGTAGTTGAAATTAGGAAAAAACAAAGTGGTGATACTCTTATTTTCGTATAATCCGTCAATTTGCTTTTGAGTCAAATTAATATGATTCCGATTCAGGTTAAACATTTCCTCGTGTGTAGCTCCTACTGTAATGGATACGCTGACTAAATTTTGGTGCCTACCTAGCGCTTTTATAAAATTGTCGACGCTTTTTTCCGAAACACGAAGCCTGCGAACCCAATAACCCAAACCTCCCAGGTTCTTGTTTGCGTCTATAATCTTTATCGCATCTTCAAGACGTGCGTAATTTTCGCTTGATCGAATCGTCAAACACCGTATATGTTCGTTTGAACATAACGCTTTGATAAATTTTGTAAACAGTTTACGTTTAGTATGGACATTCGAGTTTACGTAATGAACACTACAAAGAGGGTATATGGTTACAATTTTAATCACAAGTTCCATTATCTCATCTATCAAAGGCCCGTAAAAAATACAATCATCCTTAATCCAAAAATCGTTCATACAGTTCGCGTCCTTCTCTTCTATGAGTTTCTTTAACAACTTAACGGTCTGTTTCTGAACGTCTTTATCGTAGGCAGAGTGAGAATTGTCAACCATAACGATACATCTTTTTTCATTCCACTCTAAGTATACTTTCATAGCTTAGAAATTTATTTTTCGAGAATTCATGATACGTTCTTTTTATGAGTTTTAAATCGTGCTTAACATTCATAGAAATATTGCATTCAAGAACGGGTATGCTAAAATCTTAAATGTTTAATTGATTTGTATTCATAGAAGGCGATATATTTGAAGAAAGGGTGTATTAAACTTTTGGGACACTGTCCGTGTCGGAATAGAAAGTATGATACACCAAAAGTAACAAGTGCAATTAGCAGAAATATAAGCTCTTCAAGTGTATGGGCGATTACGTCATCCTTCCCCATTTTTTAGTTCTAGCACTCTATACTTGCTTTACCTTTGTATGAATCAAAATTTCATCATTTTTCATTTTCTTGTTACTATAAAATCCACATCGAAGATGTCTACAACTTTATCACAAGATACGCTGTGCAGTCTCGCACAATCCTATTATGGCCAAGGTCCTAATTATTATGATCCAACGGTGTATACAGATTGTATGAATATGGATGCTAAAACTTTTACAATCGCAGAAAATGTCTTTTCAAAATGCGTTGCATACAAATGCCAACACGGAGATCATGCATGTAATGCAAAGTGTATGGATCTTGCTCTTGGAAGAGATCCTCGTAAAGAAAATTTTTCAATGCCCGAATACGGAATTAAACATGGATGGAGTAAAAAGCCTGATATGCTTATTGTGGCATTGGTTGTTGTGTTGTTAGCTTTGATAGTTGCTTTGGTATACAGCTCAAAAAAATAGGCATATTCACACTTTTTTTTCACATCATCAAGATGATGTGAAAGATAAAGAAATTGAAACTTTATGATTTAGAAGGCATACCCTTTTCTTGCAGGTCTACCATCTCTTCGTGACTTGAGAGACGTGGTAAATCGTTCAATGCCTGTTCCACCAAAACGCATTGTGTTTCCATAAGAAGACCCGGTCTGTGATACTCTTCCATAGGTTCTTTCAGCTTGTAACTTAGGAGTAAAATGAGGACGAGTCTCTCCATTATCCGCTCTAAAAGAGTATTCGGGTGTTACAGCGTAACTGATACTGGGAATATTTTGGTGAATGTGTTCTTCAATGGTACTTCCAGAAAGGTTATCGGCGAGTTGCGAATATCCTAACTCTGTTCCAGGATTCGTGACGTTAATGGGTACGTTGCCTAGTTTCGATGTTAACTCTAATACAGGAGTTTCCGCATCCGCTGTAAATCCTCCTGCTGTAAATCCTGCTCCTGCAGAAACTTGAGGATTGACGTAATCAAGTGTAGTTACGTTACCATACCCTTCTCCATTTGCCGTAAATCCTCCTGACGTAAATCCTGCTCCTGCAGAAACTTGAGGGTTGACATAATCTAATGATGATACGTTACCATATCCTTCCCCATTCGCAGTAAATCCGCCTGCTGTATATCCTGCTCCCGCAGAGACTTGAGGATTGATGTAGTCAAATAACCTCGTGATACCGTAATTCTCACCATTGGCTGTAAATCCTCCTGCTGTATATCCAGCACTCGCAGAAACTTGCGGATTAACATAGTCAAGGTTAATGGTCCCATTCTCTCCGTCGATATTCAGATTAGAGTTATATCCTGACGTTGCCGATACTTGAGGGTTTACGTAGCCAAGATTAAAGTTAATAGGTGTAATTTGATGTGCGTCACTCCCATCTACCGTAAACCCAAAGTTATTGCCGGAATGCGCTGATACTTGAGGGTTGTGATAGCCAAGTTGAAAGTGTTCCATGACGTTACCCCCATCAACTGTAAACCCTGGATTCTGTCCTGAAATTAAAGGAGTAGATAATTTATCTTCTAGTGGCGTAACGTAGATCGAACCATCATCATAAGAAGATAAGAATGGAACTGTCCATCCTGCATGCGCTGATACTTGTGGTAACGTCATTTCAAGATCGGGTAAAACGGAATTATCAATAGGGATCTCCATAGGACAATAAATCGTTGGTCTCGACGATGCCGTTTTTACTCTGTCAGTTAACGCCTTCTCTACATTATTAGATCTTTCATTTTGGGCTGTGTAAGAGGACGTACCTCCATCATGACCTGCCGTAGAAGGATTGATTAATGGTACAATCGCATACATCTTGGTTGGCATACGTGTAAGTGGTTCAGCATCTTCGTATACGTTACTCAAAGGAGGACGGAACTCAGCGTTAACGATATCCTTGAACGACGTAATACCATATTGCGTCTTGTTGTAGTCTCGTGATACTGCTAATACAGCAGGTTCGATAAATTGTGTATATACTTCAGTGTCACGTAGTGTAGCGCCAGCATCGACTTTCCAGTGTTTGCCGCTCCATGCAAATCTCGGAGGACCTTTCCTGATATCTGGATAAACAGGACCAGTCAGAAGATTCAAAGGTTTTTTGATACCTGCACCTGGTACGTATGACATTTTATGAGTCCTATATATTTACTTGCACATTCCCTATAATTAAAATTAAAATTACTTCCATTTTGATGTCTTTGTGATAAATTTGTAAATGGAAGCTGCAACTTCCATTTTGGTTGTCTGTGTTTATGTGCGGAACACAACGCTTGCTGCTTCATGAGTGAAGTTGAAGGGTTGAATGGCCTTTTGGTAGAACCATTTAGCTTCCTTGGCGACTTCCTTGGGACGGTTAGTACGAGTATTGTAATGACGAACAAATTCGCCGGCTTTACCAGTTCCGTAAAGATCGCGGGGCATGAAATTACGGCCGGTACCTTGGAGATCTCCACCACCGTTAAGGCCGGCAGTACAGATAGGCATCATGGGACGAACATTGTTTTCATATTGCATATAAATCGCAGCCGTAATAGCATATGCAGAACAAGCAGCGTCATTCAAATTGAGAGTATTACGGTTAGCGGGACGACCATAAACATCATGGGCAAGGTATTGAGCGCCAGCGGGACACATCATACCTTCGCCAAGGTTTTGGCGTTGAGAACCAAGACGATGAGCTTGGGCGCTGTCCACTCGTGTTTGGAGAGCAGCTTTGAGAGTTTGACCTGAAGTAAAAAGTGACATTGCTAAACTAATCTTTTTTTATAAAACGTCTTATATATTTATTCTAGAAAATACAATTAATTTTTTCAATGAATTCGGTACGATTTAGATTATACTCCACAAAAAATAGCAATGAAAGTTTCTCTCTACAATTTATGGTTTGTAGAGAGGATTGCATTTTGAGGAAAAAAGTCTTGTGATAGTGTTTTAGTAGGAATGATAGGGTGAATAGGTATCTTGAGTGTTGTGACGGAAACGTCTTGCCAATGACTTCTTGTGTAAACGCATCATGTTTTCTCTGAATGCAAGATCATGACGTAAAAATGTGGAATTGGCGTACTCTCTGGCATTTTGTGTACCGCCGCATCCCATATGAACGTAATACTCATCGGATGGAAGAAGATTTGTAGTGGTCATATATTGTCCGTAAGGATAGCTTTGAGGGGTTAAGGGCATTTCGAATGTATCCTTTTCGGCGCCTGTGTAAGGCGCTTGAGTGTACTGATCATAAGCAGGCGGAGGAATTTGCCACTCCTCAGAGAATGTTGGCGACACTATTGTTTGATTGAAATCGGTACCGAGATAAGTTGGTACGATACTAAAATTTTCGACTACCGTCTCATCTTCTGAAGAACTATCTGACGACGCACCGGAGTCCTTCTTTGCTTTTCTAATAACGTCTCTCGTATCAGGAGTTCCAAAGAACAATAACACGATCAACAATACGCTACATACTCCAAATGTCTTCCAATGCTTGTACTTTGAAAAGAACATAATACCTGTAACGATTAGAGCTAGTCTCGTCAAGGCATTCATCTTTTCAGCCTTTGTCATCTCATGGGTTGGGACGATCGCGAAATCCGTGAGGAGAACGCATGGATCGCTCAACCAAAACTTTTGAGAATCTGTGGTCATTTTTGTAAAGTATTTATTTTACGTCAACATGATATTCTAACAAAACAATGTGAACCATATTATTTTTAAGAATTCCGATATGAAAGCGAGTTATGAAAGTGTAAGCTTATTTTTTCATATCAGTATTCCGATATGAAAGCGATGTTATGAAAGTGTAAGCTTATTTTTTGGTTTCTACGGATTGAATGTGACGTGTAATGAGTTTTTGTATCGTATTGTAATAGATAGCATCATCCGTCTGGATTCTGTACTCTTTTTCTTTCGTGACTTTATTCGTGGACCCCGCCATGACTTTACCTGCCGCAACGTCTTTGCGATATTGTTCGTAACCTAACAGTTTTGACAATTTCTTGTCTGGGAGGATACGGGTCTTGTTTGTGGGGTCCTGGAGATTTCTCTTTCCGTCGGGGTTAAGATGCTTCCACCTTAACACGGCAGGACGATCTTCTGCCGGAGAAAGATGAATGTATACGTATATCGCTTTTGAGATATCGGAACGCGTATATAATAACTTCTCATCGACTTCGATAAATTTTGCAAGTTCGGAAGATATCTTGCAACCACTTGTTAATCCACTCGTTTTGTTGGTAGCTTTACGCTTGGGCCTCATACTCTTTGCCACTTTTGGAACTTCAGTTTGCATCTTTTCAAGAGTATTTATGATCTTGGTGAAAATACGTGTACCCGCTTCACTCTTCTTCTTTTTCTTTTCGAGTTCGTCCGATACCAACTTAATAAGTTCCTCGTAACGTTTCATGTGAGATTCGTAGTTTACCACTTTACGTTTTCCACTCGATTCTATATCAGTATCGTCTCCAAGATATTCCATAGTCAATACTGATCCTGATCCTTCTGGTAATTCAATGTGAGAAGAAGAAGCCATATTCTTTACCTTTTTTTTATAAGTAGCAATTGTGAAACTTTAAAGATAAAACCTTGATTATAAGGCATAATTAATCATTTTTAAATTGAAGAAGTTTAAAGTTAGAAATGGCAGAGAATCCATTCTTTTTCAAGGATAACAATCACGTAAAAGAGTTAAAAGACCGCGATTTTTCATTCGAAGGAGGTGTATGGCGTTTAAAAAGTAGTGCATGCACGGCAGTCCTTTTTTATGCCCCTTGGTGTCAGCATTGCCAAGCTGTTAAGGATGCGTGGGGACAATTCGGGAAAAATATGAAACAAAAGAATTCTATCGCTGTAGCAGCGTTTAATTGCGATGTATATCAAGATATCGTAAGAAATATGCGCAACGATATGGTAGCCATCCAATCTTATCCTACTATGATTGTTTTTAGAAAAGGGGTTCCCGAAAGACAGATAGGTTACGGCGACCGTACAGCAGCTATCTTTGAAAAAGAATGCATTGGTTTATGTCATTAACAATTGGGACGTAAGTAATCTTCAGAAACTATTACATCGCAATAGTTTCTGAAGATTAAAAAACTATTAAAAGTCTATCTTGAGACTAAAATATAATCTGATTTCAATATGAGTGGCCATGCTAAAACTTCTTATTTCGGGCAAAGGGTGTATGATCACAGCCCTAAAGGACGCCAAGCTACCAGTTCTGAAAACGAAGAGCATCTCACTGTCATTCGAAATATTTTGAGAAATGTATGTGGGAGTCTGTTAAGTGTTGATGAGGTTGAGAAATTTTTCCAACCTCATCTTTTGTGGAGATATAAAGCTGCTTTTACTCATAAATCTTACGATAAGAATCAAAACTATGAAATTCTTGAATTGAAAGGCGATGCTACATTAAACTACGTAACATCCGTATACGTACGAAAAAGATATCCTGAAGTAAAAAGTCATGTTTGGTTGACGAATATCAAACAAACTTTGGTGTCCGCGCGTTATCTATCTAAGATAGGCGAAGAATTGGGGTTGTGCGACTATCTTTTTTCATCCAGAAACGTCAAAGAATTAATTGAAGTAGATTCAAGTTTTAAGGATGGCATTCTTGACGATCTCTTCGAATCCGTATTGGGTGCTATCAGTCGTATAGCCGATTTAGAGTTTTGTATGGGAACCGGTAACTTAATAGTCTACAACATCATTGAACATTTTTTTAATAAGTTTAGCATCGAGATGAGGTGGCTGGATCTTGTACATCCCATATCTATTATCAAAGAAATCTATGATGCAACGCCAGATGTAGATGGCATGAAAGTAGAATGGAAACAGGGAGTCACCTATTGTACTTTTTTATCCGATCAACAAAATGGTGATCGGTGGACGACAGTGATCTATTATCCTTTCAGAACAAAGGTCAAACGAGAAAATGTGATCGCAACATCTCATGACCCAACAGATTCCGCATCTCTTGTTAAAGCAGTACGATATGCTATCGGGCATAAATTGTTGAAGAACAAGATCAACGGTCTCATTCCCGACCCTTTCGTAATCGGGCGCAAGATGTACGAAGAAAGAACATACGACGACGAACCTGGTACATCGCAATATAACAGATATTTGAAAAGTGTAGATCCAGACACCGAAATGTCAAACCAAATCGAAAACGATGATAACGTTATGGCGGAGACTCGTGAGCCGGTCACAACTATTCACGTATCTCAAACGTTTACAGAACTTGTTAAACTGATTTTATCAGAAGGAAAGATGGAGATAACACACATCGAGACCATTACCAACGATATTTTACTGATGCGCGAGCTGGTTTGTAGCTGTATATCTACATCAAAAATCGCTGACGTACAGGTAATACACGAATTATCTCTCTATGAAGGGATCGGATTAATAGACGCAATCGTAATCGACCACATTTTATCAACGATGCAAAATCTTTTTGAAAAAAGCGTAAACGATCATAAGCAAAACATCATGTCGCACGATAACTTCAACGCAATCGTATCAGACGAATTCAAAGACGCCATGACGGTTCATCTCTATGATTACGACACTCCGAATATACCTAACAAAAAAATCTCTAAAGAACGACTGAACGTATTATTCAAGGCATTTTTAGGGTGTTTATGTTCTATCATAGATCGTATCTATTTATTTGGCGTCGGGTTTCGTGTAATACATACCTTTCTTACATCGCGATTATCAAAGGTCGATTTAACAAGAGACGAATCTATTGGGTCACTTACCAAGTTATATATCGAACTTGGTTGGGGATCGTTAGTAAAATCTTACGATTACGAGCAAACGACTCATACAAACGAAGATGAAACGCTGACTATTACGCACCATATTCGGTTGAATGGAATGCCAAAGGGTGAAAAGATTTTGCTATCTGAAGGTTCTGGCAGGAATAAGAAACTTGCCTTACAAATCGCATGTAAGGAAGCTATAAGTATTCTTAAAACAAAATACAATATTCATTCCGTACACCGCGGCACAAGAACAACGTCAACTTCACATATGAAGAAACCCTTCGTAAACCACAAACGTAATTTCACCTCAATTAAAGCGAAATAATTCAAACTAATTTCACCATAATCATAATCATAATTGTGGTGAAATTTACGAAGGCCATTTTAAAAAAAACTCATGCGTATAATAAAATACTAAAAGTTCTTCTTCGTTATTTTTTTTTTGAAATTTCACATATTTTTTTATAGTTGAGTATATAATAACGAAACTTTTTTTAGTTTGACATAGTATCTTTTCAAATAAATAAATTAACAATGTCTTTCGCTGGTCGTGCTCAAGTCGCTAACGGTGCCTATCCTCCTGGTGTTCAACCTCGTCAATACATGCAACAGCAGTGTGCATTCCCTCAACCTCCTCCCTCTCGTATTTACTGTCAACCTGCTCAGTTCACTCAAGTGGATGGTCGTCAACAACTCCTTATCATGTCTGCTTATGGTAAGTCTACTCCTGACCCTCGTAACTCTGCCAATTAAATAAGCTTTGATATTTTTACGTATTACGCCATAATACGTAATTCACATACACTATGCAAGTTCGGGATAAGAAGAGTTTATTTTTGTATATCGGTGAAAGCTATTATTTGATTTTATGAAAAATCATAAATTTCAAAGTTTTCGCCTAAACTAGGTCTTATATCGCTAAAATATGACATCTATCGATCTTGGCAAGTTGATTTTTAGCAGTGCGTTCGCTCATGGAGGTGTATGCGCTGATATAAGACTTGTAACACTTCCCAACGGAGACCAATGTATTTCAAAGTCTACATACCTAACAACGTTTAGCGACTCGCTATACTCGAATTCGGACTGTTTAAAACGAGAGATTGAAATTTTAGGAAGGTGCAACCATCCAAACATCGTTGAGTTACTAGGATTTGCAGAAGATAGAGTAAATAAGGTGATTCACCTATTTATTCCCTTTGCACCGCATTCTGACTTGCTACAATTTATGGACGCCAGTGGCGGTTTAGATATGTCGCAGATCAAGTCTCTATTTTACGATATTGCTAGAGCCATTGAGTATCTCCATAACAAACTCAAGATTTGTCATCGAGACATTAAACCTGAAAACGTGCTTGTATTTGGAGAACCCGGAAACTACGTTGCTAAAGTATGTGACTTTGGCTTTTCGAATTACTTCCCTGTAAGAGCTGCTGGACATCACCCGCGTACTGGAACACCTTTATTTGCGGCACCAGGTTTGCTAGAGGTTGGATGTCTTACGAATCCTTACAAAAATGACATATGGGCACTTGGCGTTACGCTGTACCATATGATCTACGATAAACCGCCTTATGGCGCAGACGATGATACGTTGGACACTTTTGTTACCAACGTATCGACAAAACCTCTACACTTTCCTGCTTCTCCAAAAATTAGTGCTTCTTTGAAGACTTTGTTAGAGTCAACCATTCAAAAGGATGAACTTAGGCGTTACTACATTGACGATGTCATTAAGAATGAGTGGTTGAACTCTGACTACTAATTTCCTAAATCTCGTTGCTTGTGGCACTATATATGAGTAATCCCATAGGTGTTATATCACCTATGGGATTCGAAAGGATACAAAAATAAAGCGTTTCTTATCCCGAACTTGTATATGTGTTACTACATTGACGATGTCATTAAGAATGAATGGTTGAACTCTGACTACTGACTTCTGAAGATTCAGAAGACATAGCACTATACTTCACAAATTCTGGTAGTGGGTTATTGACTACCAAAATCTCATAATTACATCTCGGCGGTTTTGCGTTTAAATCAAAATAAACTACAAGCAAAGGAATAAACTTATTGGGAAAAACACCTGAGGAGTGGAAGACTACTTCTTCAAGATAAGTAGCAAGTGTGTTAACGTGCGGATTTAACACCGCATAAGGGTCAAATGAAGGCATAATTCTTTTTACGCTATCCGTCTTTTGCTTGATGAGTTTGAGAGTAAGTCTTGCCTTGGTATCTGTCTTTGCAACTTTTTTCATGTTCTTTTGTAAATTGTCAAATAACCCTTTGAGAAGTTTAGCAATTTCATCTGTATCAACAGGAGTAGGCAAAGGTCCTGTGATAGTACACAGACCTCCATGCATTGGAGCGCTTATTTTACCTCCTTTGGATATTACAGGCTTAAAACTTGAGTTCTTTTGCCCTTCAACGCGTATCGCAGCGTAAATCATCTGTCTATTTGAGATTTCATATTTGGAAGTCAGAATATCAGTCTTGATATGATGCGTAGCGATCTTAACCTCAGACTCGTATGTCTTATACAATTCTTTCCCGATTCGTAAATCTTGTTCCTGAGAGATATCAGAAATAGTAGCTTCTTGTGATGTACTCGCCATTACGTAAATTCCTTAGTTTACACATATGATTTCTTTATGCTAGATTTCGTTGTTATAATTCTCCTTGTTCGAGAATTGTAACAGAGACTTACAGCATTAGATACCTTATCATACTTTATGTATTTCACCATATTGAAGGTATAATTAGAACTATTTTTTGAGGCATCTTTTCGTGTAATCCACTGTAAAAGGGTTATTTATTTGACGGTCAATTCACTTTGCGTCTATCTAATAGATGTAAGGCTTCGCCTTAGAGTATCTTAACGGTAAAGCCGTTAAGATACGAATAATAAAGTAATAACACACGTAATATTGGGCTAGATTTTGTTGGTTGATATGAGTCTCAGAATTTTCTTTATTACAATTCTCCTTGTTCGCGATACTAAAGGGGTTAATTCTTCAGCGGTCATCCACTTTGCGTCTATTGCTTCTGACGATACCGTCATCTTCCTTATCGATTTGGGCGTACTGAATTTTTTAGGTTCTATCAGCTCTTTCGCTTCCGCAATGTAGTAAAGTGTACTATATTTTCTATTATCGCCTCCAACGTATATTTCACCCACAGGTACACATCCGCTAATAAGTTCTACGTTTTTAGTATGAATACCTGTCTCTTCATAAAATTCGCGGAATGCGCACTCGACGTAAGTTTCAAAACCCGTACTTTTCTTGCCTTTTGGAAATTCCCAAGGTAAATGTGTTGTATCTGATGAAGTAGAATCAAGAAGATGCGGTATCGAGTTTCTGATCTCGCGATATTTACGGTCTGCATGATTGTACCCTGATGTATAGAAAGAGTACTTGTCCGAAATCCACAAATCATTCCACAATTCATCAAAAGTGTAATTGCGTATCCTGTATCGTTCATCCTTTGTCATCTTAGAAAATAGAAGGTTAACGTCATTGCGCGTTCTCCATTTGCCTTTCATGAACGTCATATACTCATAGGTTTCGCGTTTTTGAATTAGCAAAAACTTGGTGGAATCTGTGTCCCTAAAAAATACGATAAGACCGTAACTCTTGATACTTGAACTGGATTCCACGTCTTGTAAGTCAACCATTTCTACAAGTTCTATGAGAAGTTCTATTACTATACGAGTTCCAGTTATGAGGATCCTCAAAATACAGACACGTATCTAAATGTATACAAAAATAAAGCCTGAACTTGTATATCTTAACTTTAGTTCTTTATTCGCTATCGCTTAAAACAAGTTCATCATCTGTAAAGTCTGCGTTGTCGTTATCACTTCCGCTACTTTCAACTACCAATTCAGTTTTGTCTTTGACGTATTGAACAATATCAGAGAGGTTGATCCTATGGCGTGTAATGTACTTGTGATCATCGTCGTCAAACAATGTGACTATTTTCCCGTCTACATATTTGCCTGTTACCATACGAATGCTTTCATCGGGATCCCAAACGTATCCACTTTCATCGACGGCGATAATGGTACCATCCTTAAGCTTCTTACGTTTGCAAGTGATGGACTTGGGTTTTTCGGATGCATTACCGACAACGCTGTTAAGTAAATTTTTGAAGTTATCTCCAGCGGATGAAGAAGGACCTGCTTTACGCTCTTGCGTTTTGGCCTTTGAAGAAGTACTTGCAACGTGCTTTTCTTCAGCAATTTTAGCCTGCTCTTTAGTCTTCGCATTTTTCAGTACGTCCGCACAACGTTTACAGTGAAATACGCCATCTACTTCGTATGCAGCGTTTTTGTCACATACTTCACCCGTTTTCATGACTCTAGGGCATTTCTTCTTGAGATCAGCTTTAGAAGTTTCTGCCTTTGGAGCCTGTACTTTAGGAGTTTCAGCTTTAGAAGTCTTCACTTTAGGAGTTTCGGCTTTGGAAGATTCTGCCTTAGGGGATTGGACTTTAGGAGTTTCAGCTTTAGAAGATTCTGCCTTTGGAGCATGAACTTTAGGAGTTTCAGCTTTAGGGCTTTCTTCAAGGTAAATCCTCTCATGCGCTTTTTGCTCGATGGAGATACCAGCTTGGTAAAATGCCTTGAGCATGATCAATTCCGCTTGCGTATTGATGACATCTTTCAGTTCTTGCACTGCGTTATCGAAAACTTCTTGTGAAATAGACATATTTTTCTGGTGGATTGATAGTTTTGGTGGTTTGGTTAATCATAACCTTCCATCTTTATGATTTTTATTTCAAGGAAAAAGGGTTTGAAATTATTTTCTAAAAATATAAGAAAGGTGAAAATAAAGATATCACGTACTGTAAGTAAATCACCACCAAAACTATAGAATGTCACGACAACTCGATATTCCAGCTTCCTTGCCAGATTTCTATATCTTGCCAAAGTTTCTTCCAGGGCGTCTGTCAGCTTTAAGCTTTATGCATTTTAAATGGCCTGCTTCACTTGACCCTTCACGATACACAGTTGTAGTGCAAACTCTTGATACTTCTGGAGAATCAAGCTATCGTGGTGCCAGTAAATTACACGAAGACGTCGAAATTCCTTTTGTGAAGTACGACTGGCATGCTCCGATCGGTGTTCTTCCCGATACTGCAGCGCTTCCTTCCTTTGTTTCCACACTTCGTCGTGGAGCTACTTACATCATCCCCGATACCAAAGGACAGAATGGAGTCTTTGAAATGCAACGTCTTGGCGGCAGAGAAACACCCGGCTTATAAATTCAACATGAAGTTGTGTGAGATCGTTAAGAGACCTCCCTGCTTATAAATTGTAGTAACGCATGGACAATTTCATGCGTTAAGAAAGTGTTCTTGTAAAAGAACTACAACTTGAGAAATACGTCAAGAATGAGACCTCCCTGCTTATAAATTGTAGTAACGCATGATACAATTTCATGCGGTGAACTCTATAACTTGAGATAGGCGGCTCTCATTCTCGATGTATTCCCGAAATAGAGAAATACGATAATTAGTGCGATGACGATACTTGTCACCAGAAGAGATTGAGAAATATGTTTACCTGTTGTTGCATCATTTTGGTCGTACGTCTTGTCTACTATCTTTGTGAAAGTATGCGTATAAAAAGCCATGACCAATACGAAAAGCATGGCTACTGCCAAGCCTACACCAAACATGGTGTTGTAGGAACCTTCACTTACACATGAAGCCATTTCAAAATTCAAATGAGAACGTGTATTATAAATTATGTAAAGTTTCATTTTGCATGCAAAATGAAACCATCGGGTAAGTTTTTGAAAAAGTGATAACATCCGCATTATTCTGAATAGAGGTCATTGTAGTTTTTGTGTGAATACGTAACAATTTTATCTTCATCTTCAAAGAATTTTTTGGTTCGTCTTAATTCTTTCAACAACGCTGCAAGTGCATCATGGCCTTTGAGGTCATAATAGTCGCCATTATAAACAGAAGATAAAAATGGGTATCTGGAAGTATGACGGGTGATGTAATCACGACCTTTTACAATGTCATGTTCAAAAGGCTTGATGTCTTGAATAACTCTTCTCGCTATTTTGGACATCCGAAACAACGCTTTCTCAATCACGATACCTGCCTCTTCTTTAGAAGGAACTACCTCTTCGTACGGTCCGGCGTAGAACGTATCTTCTTTTGGGGAATCTTCTTCATCAGAGTGTTCAGAACGGTCAGAGTGTTCTGAGTTGTCACTATTCTCCGATATCTTTGCATCCTTAAATTTAGAGATAAATTCCTCGAGAAGAGAAGAATCTTCCTCGGCGATATCTTTGGAAATATCTAACACTTTATTAGCAATCTTTACCGACGTCAGTTTTATTCTGTTGATCGTTTCGGCCAATTCTTTAACTCCGTTGTTCGAGCTTTTGGTCTTTGACGCCATGCCTTTGACTTTATAGGTAACACCATTACGCTTTTATACATTTCACGAAATCAGAGTTACAATTTAAAACTGGTACCTTAAAAATGGTTCCAATATTATATGAGTTCCAGTTAAGAAGATCCTCAAAGTACTGATACGTATACAAAAATAAAGCCCTAACTTGTATAATAGGGTACCTAATGCTGTACGCCCATTGCCAATTATTCTTTGGCGATATCTTCTATAATTTGCGTCAGGTTCAAGCACAATGCGGATCCCAAGCAGTCTACTTCAAACCAACCTTTAATATCACCCTTAAGTTCGGGATTTAACTTCAAGTATGCCTTTACTTTGGGATGAGTCTTTATTACAGTAAACATTCTTCCGTCCGTTGTCAAAAAAGATTTGCTCTTTTTGGTCTTGACTATTCCGCTAGATACAAGAAAATCTACGAGTAGTGAATAATCAACGTAATTTGTCGACTGGTGAAGATTAATGTGATTAGAATGGGATGTGTAGTGATAAGATGACTTCACAGTAATAGTTTGTACACCTCGCATCTCGCAAAACTCTAAAAAAGAGTCCATATCATATTCATACGATGACAGATACTGTCGTAATGGTATGATACGATAGCCCCCCGCAGAATGTATGCATTCGTAGTGTAATTCGTCGCTACCTAAAATTACTGAGATGTCAGTGGAAGATTCTAGTATGCGTAATAGGGGTTGCGATCCATATAGTTCCGAAGAAACGTGAACTACGTAGACGTATAATACTTTGTTGTAATCCATCTTTTGATATACCATCGCATTCAGTCTTTAAATATGCATTGTATACGTAAGTTTTACGTATACAATATCTCGCGATCGTGTTCTATTTGCGTTTCTTGAGGAGATCCTTGGCAATCTTTCTTTTCTGCTTACGATTTACAGGCTCGTTACTATCTGTCTGTGTAAATGTGACTTCAGGCGGTTTAATATCTAACCATCCGCATTTACGCAGTTCATCTCTAACGTAAAGCGCTTGATTGATGCCTTCAAGATATTCTACTTCTTTTTCCTGTTTAAATCCGCCGTTTACTTCGTCCTTGTATTCGAATAAAAAGACTTTGGTGATCTTTTTATCCTCGTCTTCGCCTATCATACATTGTAATCGTCCTGCAAGCACGGGATCCGGATTATACAATGCGAAAGGTAGAGAACCATCTGGATTATTAAAAATGGGAGCTGGTTTGAAGAGCTTCGTCACGTCTTTTACAGATGCCATCACAAGTTATAATAGATTAAGTATCTCTTTCTCTAAAGGGTGTATGCGTATCTTCTACGTATATAAAAATAGGGCTCTTCTTATTTGTTATAGTTTATGGGAAGGCTTTAAAATTATGAGATGGTGAAAAGAAAAAGATCTTCCCTTTAATGTCAGAATTTAAGGCTCTTGTTTTAGGAGGAGGCGGTTTAAGAGGGATCATTACTCTTGGCGTCCTCCATTACTATGGAGAATTGAATAAGATAGATTTTGATGAGATAGAGGAGTATGCTGGTACGAGTATAGGGGCCGCCATAAGCCTTTTACTAGTTTGCGGTTATACACCCTACGAAATCTATGAAAACGTACGTGAATGTTTTGACGACCTCTTTGACTTTGGTACGATCAACATAGTCGATTTTCTGAAGAGCTTTGGTCTTGCGTCTATTGAACCTTTTATCGATACTTTGTCCGAACTCGTCAAGAAGAAATTGGGATGTGTTCCTTCTATGAAGAAACTCTACGATTTAACCCACAAAAAGCTGATGATTTCGGTAACAAATCTGTCAACTATGAAAACAGATTGCTATTCGTATATTACGACACCAGGTATCAGTTGCGTAAACGCAGTTAAGATATCTTGTTCTCTACCTATTGTTTTTGGAAGAATATCATACAAGGGTCAGCAGGTAACAGATGGTGGTTTGTTAAATAATCTTCCTTATGATTTCGTTTCGCCTAAACATCTTGGACATAGTAGAGTGTTATGTGTTGCGACGACTGGGGAAGACAAGACGCTTCCAATTGGGAATGAAAATGCGATAGGATACATTTTTAGGTTAATCATGACACCGATCAACTACATTACGGAAATGCGATGTAACTCTATCCCTGAAACATGTGACTTGTTAAAGATACACCATAACGGTCCTTCTCTACCAATGGGGTGTACCAAAGACGATACGATTAATATGTTTCTTTACGGATACGAAAAAGCGCAAGAACATAACGAGACCATATACCTTCACATACCCATCTCAGAAGTTTGAAATTCCACACAGTGGGTTATACAAATAAATACGGATAGGTGCCTCAAAAAATAGTTCCAAATTCATTTTAGTAATGGTGAAATGCTTCAAGTAATAAGGTAACTAATGCTGTGGGTCTGTGTCAATGACATATATCTTTGAGAGATGCGCATCATTTTTGAATCTCTTTGTAATAGTGTAGTTTGTTTGGAACTACACTAACTATGTTTACACGACAATCGTATCTGTCTTTGCGAAATTAGTTTTAGTGTCGTCAACGTAAGTTACTGTTATGTTATTCATACCTATCATCTCTGGTCTTGTCGTTATACCGTAAAAGTTGTGTCCTGGTCCTAAATATTTTAAGAATTGTTCTGTCAAATCGTTCCCTGTTTCTTGATCTCTAACCTCTAAAACTCTATTGATCCTCTTTTTCATAAAAGCAATGACGTATTCATTTCCCGAAGGTAATGTGAAAGAAATGTGTTGCACCAATTTCGGTTTTAATTCTACATGCACAAAACCGAAGTACTTGTTGATTTTTGTTCGTAGCGTAACCTTAGCATAATTTTTGACTAGCGTATATAACTTTGTAAAGTTATTTTTGTACACAATGTACCTGCCACCATATTTTTCAATGACTTCGTTTCGATGTTGCCCACCATAATAAAGAAACAACGCCAATGCTGCAATCAAAACAATCATAAGATAGAGTTGTACATGAAGATACACAATCCAAAAGCTATTTTGACTCTCCATTTTCCCGAAATATAATTTATGTGATGGATTTCTTTTAACCCACATTTTCACAAACAAGTGGAATTATGAACATATATTACACCTATTTTTGGTGGTGTAATATCCCCCAAGTAGTAACGCTATAGCTTGATGCGTTTCTCTTGGAAATATTGGGATGTGCTATACATCAAAGGTCTACGAAGATTGACGGTTTCAGTATACTCTACAAGGCCAAAGGATTCTCTAAACTCGCGTGGTGTAAGGTGACCTCCCCATTCGTCAATCATTTTCCAGCTAGGTGCTGACGGGATCTCGGTATGTACGTTACTAACTTTGTATTGAATGAGATTGAGTAGTGTCAGAGAGTCCTTATACTTGGGACTCGATGTTTTTTGCAATTGCTCTAGTGCATAGGATTTGGCACAGCTTAACGTACAGAACAAGCCTTCTGTTTCAAAGAAATCGTTGGTACCGTCAGATACGATATTGATCGACTTGAGATATTCTTCGAATCGTTTACTATCCAAAGTCCCCGGAGTATTCTTATTGTACTTGAGAGGACAACCTACAGGTATAGAAGTAAAAGATGATCTGCACCACCAACAAGGTTTATGCGTCATCCGAGGTAGAGCACCATTTTGCGTTACATCGATCATTACAGCGTACATCCGACTTTGATTTTTGTAGTGGTTCATGAAAATCATGCTTCTCTTGTTCTTTCGTGCTCCCTGTTTTTGGGGTGTGTGTCTTCTGTAAGAAGTAGAAGGACATACATTGCCATCTTCGGTTATGTTTACGACGGATGAAGATGTATGGTCATCGGTATCGTCGTCATAATATTTGCATAACACATCTTCAGGCAAAAGACCTGGAATTACAACAACTAAGGGTGTCTTTTTGGGGGTTCTTCTACGAGTAGCCATTTTCAGTTAATTATATAGGAAGACGCCTCAATAATAGTTCTAATTTTTGTATCTAATGCTGTATCGTCTCTCTAAAATATTCTTCTACTATCACTTCCTTTAAGTCTACACACATCGCATACGTCAAAATTATACTTCTCTGATTTCTATTTATCGTATGCGTCATAGTAACCGGTTGGAACTGTAGGTTGAGGCGTCCTGTATACAATTCTTGTTTGTACTTCAGGGGTAGTTTCAGTACTCCAAACAAAGTAAATGGCAATCAATGCGACGACAATTAATAGGACATATAGTCCGATATACGACTTTTTATTGTCGTATATTTTTTTCTGCTTATCATACGTTGACGACATCACTATTTTACACTATCATGTGGACAAAAATAGGTGTTGCTTTTCTTTCGTACTTAAAATGGGGATATGATGTAGAAATAACAAGAGATTTACAACATCAGTCACCTTATTATACTTTGAAGTATTTCACCATAACTAAAGTGAAATTGAGTTTGTGTTCGAATAGTCTTTAAACCTCACCAATTTCGAATAAAATGGCTTCAAGTATGAGTGATGCCGAAAGGTTATATCTTAAGTCCGCAGAATACAAAATTCAAGAGATTCCTCAGTGGAATGCAGAAGAAATAAATTATAACGACCATAGAAGAATGGTGATCGACCTAAATGCGCAAAATGCTGTGATAGAACAAAAAGCTGCAAAATACAGGAATAAGGCAATTGCACTTTTTGATCGGATGTGTTTGAGTGCTCAATTATCACCCGAAGAGAAATCTAAAATATTCGAAACGTATCACAAATGTATACCTGACCAAGCAAGCGAATTACTCACGCGTTTTAGAGACATGATACCTCATCTACGTACGAGTACGAATTTTTCTCCTCTCGTTGATTTTTTACAACTTGTCGCTACAAATCCCAATATTGACAATTTTATGAGGCTGTGCATTGCGGTAACGTTTTATAATAACTATCTGTTCAATGTGTGCTATAAGTTGTTCACAGAAATCGCGTTTGATGAAAAATCGGTTGGGTATGCGTGCCGCGTCGATGCATGTAGATATTTATTTGCATCAGAAGAACACATCCACGTTTCGACCTCCCAGGAGATCCTAATTTCGATAATCGAGGATATGGAAATAAATAGCTCGATACGCTACGGGATTATCGCGTCTTTTATTTCAAAGACGGGTATAAATACGATGTCTAACTTTGGAAAGCTAAAGGTCAAGTATAACGAGCCTTTCGTCGCGGGATTGCAAACTATATTCTTTTACAATCTTGAAAATGGTGTTCGAGAAAGAATTTTATCTGGACAACACCTTCTTCAAATGACAGAAGAAACCATTTCTGAAGAAGAAAAGACAAAGATCATGTATAATCTCCTTGATATTGCTAAAGACGAAACTCAGGAAGATAATACACGTGCTGATGCAGCTGATGTTGTCATGAGATTGGGTACCGATGAATTAAAACATATTGCCAATCAGATTATCCGCGAAATGGGTATGGGCAAATTATCGGGTGGTATGCGCAATAAAGGTACCATTATGGATTCGTCCGCTACGATCTATTCTAACTCCCAGAACACGCACGCTTTCTCAGACCAAACAACGACTATTATGGAGGAACTCGTTGTGAACACGATCGCCAATAAGGAGTACGCAGAAATTTATGACGAATTAATTGCGTTAGTCAAGAAATACGCTACGTGTGAAAATGGTAAGATTGACAACACTATCAAGTTCAGAGCGATGAAAGCATTAACAAGAGTCAACCAAGACACGGCAACGTTTACAAAATACAACATTACGTTGTCGGCATTGTTAGTTTTGGTGTGGTGCCGTATTGAATCCTATGACGACAAAAATACGATTGAAGAACTTAAGAAACGTCTCGTACAAGAACTGATTGATATGGGTGAAACATGTTCTACGGGGCACGCAGATCGTTTTGTCAACGTACTCTCGGGATATGAATTTACTCTGAAGGTCTCATGGGAAGAACAACTTATCTCTAACATTGTTGGTCGAATGAACGCGCGCATGAGAGATTGTGAAGATCTTGAGGTTAGAGAAACTTTAGAGATCGCAAGAACCGAATTAGCAAGCGATGAAGAAAAAGAAGTGTATAAGAAATTTATTGACGTTAATCTCGAAGAACTTAAATCAGAGTTGTATTCAGAGTTCGTTGACGAGAATCACCTCACAGCAGAAGAATTTGAAGTTTATTTCGCCAAAGGTGCTCAACAACTTCAAGCATAAAGTTATATCTTAAAGTTATATCTTATTTTCATAACTGCTACGCAGTTATGAAATTTCAAGTTTCAAAGTCAAAGTTATCATATTGGTAGAAGAGATGATAGGCCAACATATCGAAGAGCGTGAATTTGATGTTGAACATAGGAGATAGTTTGCAAACTCTCACATATAAATAACGTATACTGCATGTTCCTTGTCTTATAGCTGAAGTTATGGGAAATATGACACGATCGAAACTTTGTGTAGTAATAAGATGTAGAGACATAAGCGATTGGGCTTTAGTTAGTTGCCATAATAAATCATCACTGATTTTCGGACGATCATCCGATATGAACCAGTTACTGTATCTATGTCGACTGTTGTATAGTGCCTTATTTTCATTGCGTCTTTTTTTGTAACTTGATATGCTTAGCACCAACAACGTATTCAAAGGTATGTAAATCTCGTCGCTACGAAATGCTATATGAAGATGCCTGATTGATCTATTTTTCGCTAGTACGTTATGGAATAAAGGATGTATGCATTCCAACTCAAGTTTTAGGTATACGATCTTACCTATTTCGATAACATACTCTATTATCTTTGCTAATAAAACAGTCGTTTTGATACGATAGACCGTTAAGTGAGTGACGTCTTGTAAATCGACAAGAAGCTTCTTGTAAAGATAGTCATCAATCTTGACGCTAGAAATTAGATATGATTTCATCGCAGAAGACAGCCAACAATGGGTTACACGAATTCGGTTATGGATGAATGCCTCAAAAATAATTCCGATTTCACTTTGGTGGTGGTAAAGTGCTTCAAGTATAGTAAGGTATCTAATGCCGCAAGTCTCTGTAAGTTTCTTCTTATCCCAAACTTGTTAATAATTCAGATTTTTGATATACGCTCAAACTCTAGCGCTTTTTGTTCAAGATATACGCTTAATAACTTACAACACTCTTTATGAACGTAGTGATCGTCGCGAGAAAAGTCTTTGATATACACGGATAACATACCCAGTGGTATATTATCCAATACAAGTTCCTCTGTAAAATATTGGTGTGACACAATGATCTTCGCAACCTTAGACTCTATAACCAATTTAACCAACACCATTTTACATTGTTCTTAGTACTCACAATTTCAATTTTTATAGAATTTATTACTTTTTAACAAATCTTTATTTCTTAAATCTATACTTTTCTATCTCTTATTAATTTTTTTGTTGAGAATCCGAAGTCTCCACTCTATTTCACTTCTCTTCTCGGGATCTTTTTCAGTCTCCAACATCAAAACATATTTGGTTCTGTACTCTTCTAATTCTTGTGCCTTTTTGTCTTCTTGTTGTTGTAATGCATCATGGTAGTTTTCTAAAACGCGCTTCATAAGTAATTCTCGTTCATTGATGCTATTATTTGTAAAAGCGGAAACCAATTCATAGATGGATATATTACTTAACTTAGCAATATACGCTACCTGTTGTTCTTCGGGAAGTGTAAACAAGTAAAATAACCCCATGGATCCGTTTAATTCGCTCATATTACTTGTCTCATATGCAGCAATGCATTTTTTCTTAAATTGTTCTTGGGAATTCATCTTTTAGTGATATAACTTCTATAACCTTGTACTACTTTTATTTAGATTTTATATTTAAACGCGATCTCTCATATTCTCGTTGTATATTCCAAGATTGATTGTAACTCCTAGATTACTTTTATTTTTTCAAAGAGTTTGTATTTTAATGCAAGCTCTTCTTTTTCTCTATCCCAAGCATACGCTTTCGCAATTTCGTAGTGTGGTTTAATCTGTGCTAGGCATTGTCCTAAAAATTGGACAACTTTAGAAAGACTAACAACAGAAAAAACAGAAGTCGAAGGGTATAAAAGGTCAAAATTAAGTTGGAAACGCTTTACAGGATCTCCGTAGATCGCAACTGTCATCCATCGGTGCATTCGTAACATAATACACCGATAATCAGGCATTTGTGGCGAACTTTGGTCTAATCCACATACGATCGGCATGACATGTTTTTCAAAGTCAATATATTCACTAAGTTTTCTGCGGTGGCGCATTGCGATGCGAATGTGATCTTCGAATAGAGAAAATTTAACCAGAACGCCATGAGAAGTTGTCTTGCCATCAAAACTGTAATTTCTCTTTTCAAACTCAATTTTAGGAGGAATTTGCAGCGCGGTAAGAGTAGACTCCATAGCCGCCAAGAAATATAAAAAAGATTTAACGCGATAGTATTCTGCAACTACTCTTCCTGCCAAAGATCGACTTTCAGGATGTGAAATATTACAATATAATCCGTCATCTTTCACTATAGGAAAAGCTCTAAAACTAGGACCATATTGTTCATATCTCAAAAGAGGATAATCCATGAGAATAATTACACCCATAACAAACTGGGATTTTGAAATTTATAGTTTTTCATCTTCTTATTTTACACGTAATTTTAGCGTGTAAAAATCCCGATATTTACAATCTATTTCTTGCAGTCTTTCATTAACCAAAGAACTATTAATATCGCCAGTATTCCGAGTAAAATCCACGAGATCGTACTTAAAATGTTGCCGCGATGTTCATACTCAATTCTTCCTGACGTATATCCCTTTTTAGGAGTACTCTTTGTGTTGAGTCTATCTTTACCCTCAGAGATTTGGTTGTGAATGTCTTCCCCAAGATAACCGAGTGTACAAGAACCATCCGGTGCATAATTCCAAGTATCGCACTTCAAGTTACTCACACACAATGCTGCGCATAGATCTTCTGTGGTGCCTCTCATAGGAAGTGCAAGATCATTACTCACATAGATCGCGTCTGAGATAAGGTGGCCAGATTTTCTAATTTTATCCATTTTACGCTTTTTATTATATTCGAAGTTAAGAAATTAATGAAAAGAGACATACCGTACTTGAAACTTCTAGTGAAATTGGAAATTCTTATGGTAATTCAAGAACGAAGTACCATATATTTATTTATCATTTCTTCACGTTCTTCTTCTGTGATGGATAGAAGAGGTAAAGTAAATGAACTTGAAAAAGCGCACATGCGTGCTTTGATGCCAAAGACAATGAGTTCCAAATATTTTTTTGCGTTGTCCGCCATGTTGCGAATTTTTCTTATTTCTCTTCGTTCTGTGTGGTAAAAGCTGAAAATAATTTCATAAAAGTTATCGGTTTTACTCGTTGCTAGAGATTTTCTGGTGACAAAGTTTATGCTATTCATTGTCAAAATTCGAAAATGAATGCAAGTTTTAGGAGTGTGATATGAATCGGCGTCTATGACAGTAGGTATTATATCATCTGTGAATGATAAAAGATCGACATTCGTACCCAGGTCGAGCAAGTGTGTACGTATATCCTTTTCTGAAAATTGTACTGTAGTTTTTATACAGTACACAGAATATTCATGTGAATGAGCAGAATTTACCAAAGAAGTATGCGATTCACATTTACATACTATTTTTTTAGTAGCTGAAGTGTCGACGGCATTACAAGCAACTGAGCGTACGCTTTTATGTATATGAGCGCTAGGCATTTTTGCTATATTTTGAAATAAAAATATAGATGTCATCAGTCGAAGATTTTCCGCAACAAGTTTGGCAGAGGCGCTACGGTCAGAAGGATGATTCATACCAACAAACCAACCATCAATAATTTCTGACCAGTTAAAGTTTTCCACTTTGGATCGTAAAGAAGAAGTTCCTGTTCGTTGTCTTTTAGCAGGCGATTGAGTGCTTGAGCTTGCCATAATTCTTATTATTTGGTAAGTATAATACCTCAAATTTCAAAAAATATAGTTTTTCACATTTCTCACGCTCACGTAATCAACAGAGACTTACAGCATTAGATACCTTATTATACTTGAAGCATTTCACCACTACTAAAGTGAATTTGGAATTATTTTTGAGGCATTTATTTGTGTAAACCCACTGTAAATTGTAAAAAGATTTTATTTTGTAATACGGGGTTTATCACGTCCTATTAAAATTGTATACTTCTCCATAAGTTCATCTTGTTCTTCCAACGTAATAGTCAAAAGAGGGACAGTCAATGCGGCTGTATAGTAACCCATACGTAAATGCATCCACGAAACAGAGCATTCTAAATAATCTCGAACTCTGCCGGCCATTCCAAGGCATTTTTCACCTTCGGCTTTGTTGGTAAGATTATAGTAAGTGCTGAAAGTGTACTCGTAGCCATGCAATATTTCATCAGTCGCCAAAGATTTTTTGACCACAGAACGAATGCTTTCGGATGTAAGGATGCGATTATGGACGCATGTTTGTTTTTCGTCTATGTCAACGTCCATCATCGTAGGGATGATGGCCCATTCAAAAATATCAAGGTCGGGGTTGCGGTATACTTTTTTGGAGATGCATTCGAATGCATCTTCTTTGGAAAAATATAAAACTGTCTGAAGACGAAATATTACTTCATCTTGTTTGTGTTTGTGTTTAGATTCACCAGAACGATGTGAATCGCAGCCGCAGGTTCCACTAGACGGAAAGAGCTTATTAGTGCAGCACACAATAGAGAAATTACTTTGTATGATACGGGCACTTGGTGCATCGCGCATCATTTGTATAACATCTATTGATGTCATCAATCGCAAATGTTCTGCAGCACGACGAGCACAAATCGATCTTTCAGGAGGATGTTTCACCCCAACAAAAGTTCCTTCGTTGCATTCATTGTCGGCTTGTTTCATCTTATCTCTAAGAGATCCTGCAATGCGACCTATTCTTTGTCTTTTAGCACTTTGTTCTTCGATACCAGTATCTGCCATTTTTTTATTAGGGATGGTATAACGCAAATTTCAAAAAATATAGTTTTTCATAAATCTTGGAATTACAAGTTTACAGCGGGTTACACGAATAAATTCCTCAAAAATAATTCCAATTTCACCTTTAATATTGTGAAATAACTGAAGTATATTGAGGTATCTAATGTTATAAAGTCTCTGTTAGACAAATTTAGGGCGATGAACTTCAAGTAATTCTCTTGCATCTTTCATGGTCAAACGATGCTTAGGGTTCTTAGTTAGAAATCCCGTTATAATCTCTGGAATGTAGAAACTTTTTGTTCTTTGAAAAGAGTGGTAATTGATGAGATTAGTTTTCACGGCGTATTCGAGTTTACCGGAAGTAGATCCTGTAAAAGGATAACGCTTTTCAGCCAATGCAAAGAGCGATACGCCTAAAGCCCAACAATCAGAAGCTTTGGGGGTTCGCGTTAATTCGTCGCCAAATATTTCAGGCGCTGCAAAATTGAAAGATCCTGGATTTCCGTTCCTGTCGCAAACAATTTCAGAAAAAGAATCTCCATCCGACGATACTTTAGCAGCAAACCCAAAATCGCATATCTTCACAGACGACATATCATAACGATTTTCAAGTAACATATTTTCAGGCTTGATGTCGCGGTGGACGTAATGCGCCACATTATGAAGGTAATCGAAAACAGATACAAGGTGTTCGAGCAATTTGTACAAATTACTCGGTGATAAATTATACGGAGAATAACCATCATAATTTAGTGTGTAAGGGTACAGATCTCCTCCCCTCATGAAAGGAAAACAGATCACCAGTTGTCGTTTAGAAAGATCATTACGAAATGTAATCTGAGAATGGTAAATTGGTACAATATTAGGATGATCAAGTTGTTTGATCACTTCTCCTTCGCGTAACGTAGCGAGTTGTATGGAAGTTGCTGTCTTTTCATCAACTTTGACTCTTTTCACAACGAATAATATTTCATCATCAGACGTAAACAGAGAATCGCCTGTTGATGACAGTGTCGTCGTGTAGAGTTCGATAACTTTATGATGAATTCTTTTGAAGTTTTGTGTTCGCCAAGCCTCTTTCAAAATATTGATATCCATTGAAAATTAGAGTTATCAGGTTTGTAGTTACGTATTGAAATTTTGTGTTATCGAAAATTTCTGAGAATGTAGTTTTTCATTTTTTACCTTAACTTCTAAATAAATAGCGATAATGAAAGCTTTAGTTTTTGTTACAGTTTTAGTGGTGATTTTGGTACTTATCGGTTGGCTTGGCAAGAAAGTTCCGGTGCAGTACGGAGGCATGGCAAATGAGAGATATACTCCATTTTCACATCTTCGATCTCCTTACAATGCGCCGGACGGTATGGGCGCATGTGAATTTTCAGAAGCATGTTTGGGTAATGTAGCAAGATGGGCGCAGATGTCGAACGGCATGGAAGGTAACTGTACGTTAGGTGGGATATTGTGTCCCGCTTTCTCAAAAGATCATTACGACGAGATGCAACGTCTTGGTATCATCTAATAAGAAGAAGAGTTATTCAAGTTAGAGATAAGAAGAGCTTTATTGTTGTATACGTTTAGATATATATCAGTACTTAGAGGATCTTCTTAACTGGAACTCATATAGTCATTCTATCACCATTCGCAGGTGATAGAATATGCGGAGCTTTATTGATAATGCTTGGTATATATCCACATGTGATTATACTGAATCTCTCTGCGAATTTTATCATATTTAACTCCCTTTACGTTTGTATGCAATACAACGCGAGTTATGTTCGTATGATCAGGGAATATGGTTTCAAAATCTGTTTCTGGCGTTATGGCGTTCCTCTCTGGTGACCACTTTACTTTATCAACGTATTCCCAAAATTCATCTTGAACGCTCTTTGGAGTATTGTCTTGGTAAATGTGTTTATCCTTCCAATGATCGTAATAGTTGTAACATCTATGAAGAAAACCAGTTGTATGTCCAATATCATGGAGAGCTTGTATGACACTCTTTACGTATTGTTCCCATCGTTCCATATTATAAAGTTTGCCTCTACCTATGTTGTCCGTGTCACACTGTAGCGTAATAATGTGATCATTACATCCGCCTGACCACGAAACGACTCTACTGACTTCGTTCCACATGTTTCCCAAAACTCTGTCAGAAGGAGCGGGAATCCCCAAATAACTTCTACATTGTTTTCCTGTTACACGAGACCAATCTCCTCCAAATAAAAACAATGTAATGCGCCCTTTTTTGGTCAGAGTACCCTTTTTTGAGACTTTTGGAGGCACCATAGAAAAAATAATAGGAAGACTCACGAATCTTTTCAGATTTATAATTTTGTCGTAATTGGGTATTTCAGAACCTAAGAGAGTAGCAACACGTGCACATTCATCAATCATCTTTTTCTTATCACACATTGCAGCGTATTTGTCAAAATCTTGACATAGCCCTTTCACCAGAACGCCAATTTCCATCTGCGCTTCGACTTGTACTGTATCAAGGTGAAAAGGAAAAGATAGCGTACCATCACTGAATTGCACGATAGAAGTAAAAGCAGCCATTACAGTGAATTCCGCCTTATTAGTGAAGTATAACGCGCCCTTAAAATTGTACACTCAAAACAAGGTGTACAATTTCTATAATTTGTAGATTTTTATTCTTTGATTTCCTGAATGGCGTCTTCATCTTCATCTGAATCTTCGGGTACGAACGAACTAATGAGGGTTTGCATCATGCGGGCCATCTTTTTGTAATTGAATTTACCGCTTCCCATACCATCCTGGATACCCTCGAGCATGTCCGTAACGACACCTGATTGTAACATGCCCATTACAGCACCAGTTGGGTTATCACCGTCAATCTCGACATCCGCCATTGACGTTTTGGCTTTCTCCATGATATTCGAGAGAAATTTGGCTTCTTCAGAACCGTCATTGGGAATAGCCAGGACGGTATTCTTCTTCTCGGCTCTTTCGATCTCTTTCAACTTCTTCTCGTTGGGGTTAAGAATAGCGGAGATCGTCATCAAATGTTGGCGCACGACAATATGCACGTCATCAGGAGAAGGACGAAGGTATCTGTAAATGTCAATGTAGATACCGGGTTGTTTGGGGTACAATATTCTCGTTCCTTCTGGAATAGTTTCTGTCTTACCAGAGACAAGTTCAGAGTCGTATGACTTGAAGAAATCGTTAAACCCATTAACAACGAGCGTTTTACCGGAAAGGTTGTCGTTCTGTTCGATCAAGGTCAACAATCTCCAGTACAATACCAAAGGTGACGTTTTAGTCTCTTCATCTTTGAAGCCTTCGTAGAGTTCATCAACAAAACTCTTTATTGCAGTAAATGTTTTCTTTACACGTACAGGAGAGATAGATGCAGAAGTTGCCGCCATGTTTCAGTTAAATTATATAGAGCTAAGAGACAAATTTTAAGGCGTTGAGTAAATGAAAATTTACGATGAATATGGAGAGCGTGTATACACCCACTTCAGGGTGTATACTTTATAACTTGCCTATTTCACGCGATCGGTATAGAGGACGATGACCTCCAGATATTCCCAAATTGCAGTCTTATCTTCTTCCGCTAGTCTTGTTTTGCTGGTAATCTGTCTGGTATAGTACTTTACTTTATTTTCAGGTAGACCTGAAAAAAGACCCTTGTTTTCAAGAAAGAATATAGTGTCTCTTTTCTGGATCTTTTGTCGATGGGGCAAGATGTGATCTCGTATATGTTTGTAAGCAGTTTCGGGGTGCATATCCTTGAAAAAGATGTTTACCTTAATCATGTCATCTTCCTCTTCTGTACTCTGATTAAAGATCTGTTGGAGATCTGCGATCATGTCTAACATTGTTCTTTTGATGAGCTCAAAAGTTTTCATATTCTCCTGATAGGATGCCATGGCTTATAAATTATCTGTTTACGTAAAACACATTTTATGGCCTATTTAGATTTTCGAAATTTCCGAACTCGTATAGTCTCTGTTAAATTTCAGAGGTTGTTGTTGAACCAAATATCTACTTCAATCTGTCCACGCTCTATGTTCTCGGAACAATGAATTAGGTTTTCAGGTATAGAACATGCGTAATCAGATCTAATAGTCCCTTTTGCGCATTTACTTGGCAATACGGATTCTCCAACTATCATTCGAGCGACATTTACATCTCCTATAAATTCGATGACGATAACGTTTCCTGACGTCATGAACTTTACAAGTCCCGAGAAAAAGGATTTGTTGGTGTGTTCGGCGTAGTGCTCGTGAAGTTGTAAGATGTAATTGTCGTCGGGAAATATTAGTTTCATGTTTTTCATCGCATATCCCTTTTTCTCAAATCGACTTATAATCTTCCCTACCAACCCTCTTTTTACGCCATCCGGCTTAATTATTACGCAAAAACTATGAGACGACGACATTGCCATATAACGCTTCTTTTATATGACAGAGTAACTTTAAGGCATCTATTTCTATTTCACCTTAGTTGTGGTGAAATAGTTCAATGTATTTATTATTGTAATTCACATTTAGTAGTATAATCTCTCTTGTGATCTTTCTGGTACTTCAGGTCGATACGTTGTAACTTCAGGACTCACTGAGATGAGTTGCATTACGAAGCCTTGATTGGGATTTGCTATCGGTCTTTTGTTTTTTACAAATTCCAGGGCTTTGTGAAATGTAATCTCTTTACTTTTCATGATAAAGTATATAATCACAGAAACTGAACGGCTTATACCAGCTGCACAATGCACAAACACAGTTCCTCCTTTACTGATCGCGTCAATGATGAAATTAAAACTTTTTTCAAGAACGTGATATATGGTCTGTGAGGGTACGTCGTCAAGTTTCAAATTCAAGTAGCTGAAAGAACCTGCAAAATAAGCTGGCAATTCTATTGCGCAATTCACTATATGCGTCACGTAATTCTTCTGTAACCACTCCAAACTAGAGGCTTCAAATTTAGAACCTAAATAGAGTTGGTCGAAAATCTTAGACATGACAGTTTGCGATGTGGGTGTGTAATACTAATACGTCACGTATATTTTTAGGGTCTATCGTAATCGGATTTTCTGACAGCACTGCAAAATCTGCAAATTTTCCCACTTCAAGCGAACCAACTTTATCTCCTATGCCAAGAGATAATGCACTGTAGATTGTGCAAGCTTTGAGTGCTTCAATTGGGCTTACTCTTTCTTTATGGCAAAGTGTAATTCCGGAAGAGGTTATTCTATTTACAGCTGTCCACATCTCAAACAGTGGACAAGGCGGAGAGACAGGGCAATCTGAATGCATATCCCATGATACACCTATTTCGGTCGCGGTTCCTGCCGGGTGGATCCTATCTGTCCTCTCTGGACCTAATACTCGTTCTCTGAATACGTCTCCATAATAGTAGATGTGATGATTTAGGAATGACGTGTGTATACCTAAAAATTTACACTTGACGAGTTGAGAGGTGGTTACAAGAGAAGAATGTTCGATACGTACTCTTCCTTTTACACTTATTTTTTCGTCTACTTTTTCGAGCGCGTCGAGAATAAGGTTTATATCTCCATCTCCGTTACCATGAACGGCAAGATTCATTCCGCGACTTAATATCTCTTCGAATGCTACTCGTAGATCGATTTGCGGATAGTTGTACTGTCCTCTCCATTCATCCGGATTAGGCACGTCAAAAAACGGGGGAGTATAA
>Ga0172372_10000709_pt1 | contig 50958 bp, 41 predicted proteins | sample LakKiv5m_2_FD_114544 | JGI IMG/M metagenome (GOLD analysis project Ga0172372, IMG submission 114544) | Freshwater microbial communities from Kabuno Bay, South-Kivu, Congo - kab_092012_9.5m | ecosystem: Environmental > Aquatic > Freshwater > Lake | place: Democratic Republic of the Congo...
GCACGGGTTCGCGTTGGCCTCGCGCGACACCAGCGCATTTCTCGCCGTTGGCCTGGCCGTCATCAATCCCTGGGCCGCGTGACCGCGTGCGCATGGTGCTGGGGCGTCGGTCGGGTGCACGAGCGGCGGCACCGCGTGCGTCGGCATGCGCGTGGCGTCCGGACACCGGCCGTGCCCGTGCACGGGGCGACTGGTTCGGCGGCGCGGCCAGGCGCGGATGATTCTGACGGTGCACGATGAACTGGTGTGCGAGTGTCCGGCCGAAGAAGCCGATGAGGTGCAGGCCCTGATGCGCGAGCACATGTCCGGGGCGGCCCACCTGTCGGTGCCGCTCGATGTGGATGTGGGCGTCGGCACCAACTGGAAGGATGCGAAGCCCTAGCGCCAGCGCTGCCTGACCAGAGTCCACTCGGCGCGCCACTGCGACGTGGCGGCTGCCACCTCGGCGGCGGGCCGCGTGGTGGCCAGGTCGGGAATGATGGCGTCAAGCACCAGGCGATCGAGGTCGGCCCGCAGGGACGCCGCCGCCAGGCCCGTCATCGGGGCGCGCACCCAGCCCGCCACGGCCGCATCCCAGGCGCGTTCCGGCTCACCCGCGCCTCTCAAGGCCACAGCCACCCAGTAGGCCGGGGCCGCGGCGGTGGCATGCTGCGCCAGCTCGTGCCGCATGCGGTCGGCCAGCAGCCTGAAACGCTCGCGCCGCACGTCGGATGGCTGCCCGTCGAGCTCGCGTTCAACGGCGCTGCCCCACCAGTCGGTCATCGCCTCACCAAGTGCGGCATCAACGGCCCAGGCGTCGGCCGTCGCACTGGCAAACAGCTCGGCCGCGGCCCCCGTGCTGTTGTCGAAGAAGAGGGCCTGCCCCAGGCCGAACAGATAATCGACCCGCACGCGCGCAGGCAGCCCCGCGACCTGCACGGCCGACAGCGCGGCGCGGGCCGCCACCAGGTCGGTCGGGTCGCCGGCATCGCGGAAGCGCTCGAGGTGGGCGCGGGCCAGCACGACCCCGGCCGCATGCCGGGCGGCGGGCACGGCCTGCGCCTGCGTCGCCGCCTCGATGGCCTCGGCATAGCGGCCCTCGTTATAGAGCTGGTGGGCGCGGGTCAGGTCCTGGGCCCGGGCCGCCGTGCCCCACAGCAGCAGCACGGCTGCCACCACCATTCCCGAGATCACGCCACGACCGCCCATGTCCGCTGTATCTTACGACCGCCCGCGACTTCCGGATAGACACCCGTGTAAACACATAAAAACAATGATTTTCTGTTGTTTAAACTAAACGAGGTGCGCAGGAAGCCCGACCGGGGTGCCTTCCGCCCCGCGCTACAATGAAGGCCCATGGTTGAGCCCGTGATCGTGCCCCGCGAGGCGCACGTGATTTCCCGGAGCCTGATAGATCCGGACGCCCTGAAGGTGCTGTACCGGCTCCGTGACTTCAATTACACGGCCTATCTGGTCGGCGGTGGCGTGCGCGACCTGCTGCTCGGACGGACCCCGAAGGACTTCGACGTCGGTACCGACGCACATCCGTATCAGATCAAGAAGCTCTTCCGGAACTGCTGGATCATCGGCCGGCGGTTCCGCCTGGCGCATGTCCGGTTTGGCCCGAAGACGATCGAAGTGGCCACGTTCCGCCGCAACCTGCCGAATGACGAACCGGTGGAAGAAGAGGTCGGGCCGGGCGGCGTGGTCTCGCACGAGAACACCTTCGGCACGCCCGAGGAAGACGCCTTCCGCCGCGATTTCACCATCAACGCGCTGTTCTACGACATCGCGACGTTCTCGGTCATCGATTACGTGGGCGGCCTCGATGACCTGCAGCGCGGCATCATCCGCTGCATCGGCGATCCGTACGAACGGTTTCAGGAAGATCCGGTGCGCATGCTGCGGGCCGTGGCCTTTGCCGCACGGCTGGGGTTCACGCTCGATCCGCCCATTGTCGAGGCCATGGCCGATCAGCGGCAGCTGATGGGACAGGCCTCGCCGGCCAGGCTCATCGAGGAGTATTACAAGATTCTGCGGTCAGGTGCGGCAGCCGCCACGTTCCGGCTCATGGCCCGGCACGGGCTGCTGGACGCGGTGACCCCCGAGCTGCAGCGCCACGCCGCACATCAGCCGCTGTGGGCCTCGCTCGATGCGCTCGATCAATACCGCAAGCGGTATGTCGGCATTCCTCCGCACTTGACCAATCCCGTGCTGCTCGGCTCGCTGCTGCTGCCGCTGGGGCTGATGCCGAAGCCGGCGCCGGCCGTGCACGACGACACCGATCTGCCGGAGACCGACGGCGAAGCGCTGGCGGATGAGATTGACGGGGACACCACCGACGACACGCCGCGTGCGCAGCCGCGTGGTCGGCTGTGGGTGCAGGGGCGACGCGATCGTCGCCCGAAGCCTCCGCTGCTGAAATTCGGCACGCTGCCCGTGGCACGGCGCGATTCCGAGCGCCTGCGACAGCTGCTGTCGATGCAGGGGCGACTGCGCGATCTCGAGGCGAGTCCGCGCACCCGGCGCACCCTCATGGCGCGCGGGCCTTTCGAGGACGCCCTCACGTGGCTGGCGATTCACGGCGGCAGCCCTGAAGTGGTCGAACACTGGAAGGGCTTTATCGAGGCCGTCCGCGCCGATGCACCGGACGGGCCACACGCCCCGCAAGGAGACGGCGGGCGGGCTGATCAGCCAGGAGAACCCCGGCGCCGGCGCCGCAGACGCGGGGGGCGCCGACGCGGAGGCGCCGGACGCCGCCCCGAACAATCGTAAGGGGCGGCTGACCGACGCGCGCACCGCCGCCGGTCAGCCGTGGCGCTGTTCGAAGTGGCGCATGAAGTCGACGAGGGCGTCGACGCCGGCCTGCGGGAAGGCGTTGTAGATCGAGGCGCGCATCCCGCCCACCGACCGGTGCCCCTTGAGCCCGTCGAGCCCGGCCGCCGTCGATTCCCTCACGAACAGCTTTTCGAGATCTTCGCTCGGCAACCGGAACGTCACATTCATCTGCGACCGGCTGTCGGCCTCAGCGGTACCGCGATAGAAACCCGTGCGGTCGACTTCCGCATAGAGGGTGCGTGCCTTCCCGGCATTCCGTGCACCGATGGCCTCGAGGCCGCCTTCACCGATGGCCCACCGCATGACCAGGCCCATCAGATAGATGCCGAAGCACGGCGGCGTGTTGTACATCGAGCCGTTCTCGGCGTGCACGGCGTAGTTCAGCATCGTGTGCAGCGACTTGGACGAGCGCGCCAGCAGATCTTCGCGCACCAGCACCAGCGTCACGCCCGAGGGCCCGAGGTTCTTCTGCGCTCCGGCATACATCAGGCCGTAGCGCGACACGTCGATGGGCCGGCTGAAGATATCCGAGGAGGCGTCGGCCACGAGCGGCACATCACCGACCTGCGGCTCGGTCTTCCATTCGGTGCCGAAGAGCGTGTTGTTCGTCGTGATGTGCACGTAGGCCGCATTCGGGTCGAGCGTCAGTTCGTCCTGGCGGGGAATGCGGTTGAAGTTTCCGGCTTCGGTCGAGCCGGCGATGTTGACGGTGCCGACGCGTTTGGCTTCCTTCACGGCCTTCTGCGACCAACCGCCCGTGACGATGTAGTCGGCGGCGCGCCCGTCGGTGAGAAGGTTGAGCGGCACCATCGAAAACTGCAGCGAGGCTCCGCCCTGCAGGAACAGCACCTTGTAGTTGTCAGGCACGCGCCCCAGCGTGCGGACATCGGCTTCGGCGCGGGCCAGGATGTCTTCGAAGGCCTTCGAGCGGTGACTGATCTCGAGCACCGACATGCCGACGCCGGGAAGGCTGATGAGGTCGCGCTGGGCTTCCTCGAGCACGGGCAGGGGCAGCACGGCGGGACCAGCCGAGAAGTTATAGGGACGGGCAGGAGTCGTGGACATGGTTTCCTCATGTTAGCGCGGCCGTGCTCGCCGACCGACGCAGCGCCTACCGCAGCAGGTGCGAGAGCAGTCCGTCGCGCAGCTTGGGCTCGAACCAGGTTGATTTGGGCGGCATGATGCCGCCGGCATCGGCCACGCGCATCAGGTCGTCCATCGACACGGGATGCAGGGAAAACGCGACGGCGGCGTGTCCCCCGTCGACAAGCCGCTCGAGTTCGCCGGTGCCGCGAATGCCCCCGACAAACCCGATGCGGGGGTCGGTGCGCACGTCGGTGATGCCGAGCAGCGGCGTCAGCACCTCGTCTTCCAGCCGGTCGACATCGAGGGCCTCGCCGCCGGGCAGGTCGAGGGTGTACCAGCGTCCCGCGAGCCGCATGCTGACCTGTCCTCGTCGGGCGGGTGCCGCTGGCCCTGCGTCCGTGACGGCGACGCGCCGGCCGAGCGCGTGCAGAAAGGCGTCGGGCGTCTGCCCGTGCAGGTCGTACACCACCCGGTGATACGGCAGCACCTGCATCTGATCATCGGGGAAGGCCACGGCGAGCACGCGGTCCCACTCGCCCGGCCCCTGCGCGGCGAGCGCCGCCCGCGCCCGTGACGCACTGGCCGCGCGGTGATGACCATCGGCGATGTAGAGCCGAGGCAGCGCTGCGAAGCCGTCAATGATGGCCGCGTCGTGCGCGTGGTCCACGCGCCAGACGACGTGCCGCACCTGGTCGGGCGCGATGAAGTCGAAGAGCGGAGCCGTCGCCGTGATGCGTCGCACCTCGGCGTCGATCGCCGATGACGCGCGATAGGTCAGGAACACCGGGCCGGTCTGGGCGTCGAGCGCCATCAGGTGTCGGGTGCGGTCGTCTTCCTTGTCGGGCCGGGTCTTCTCGTGCTTCCGGATGAGATGGGCGTCGTACTCGTCGGTGGAAAAACAGGCGGCCACGCCCGTCTGCACATGCGTCCCCATGTGCAGCTGGTAGACATAGAAATGCGGCGCCTCCTCGCGTACCAGTGGCGCGGCCTGCGTCAGCCCGGCGAACGCCTCTGCGGCCCGGCGGTAGACCTCGGGCGCGTGCGGATCGCTGCCCGGCGGCAGATCGATCTCGGGACGCGACACATGCAGGAAGCTGAGCGGGTTGCCGGCCGCCAGCGCACGGGCCTCATCCGTATTGACGACATCGTAGGGGACTGATGAGACGAGTGCCGCGACGTCAGGCGTCGGTCGCAGAGCCGCAAAGGGATAGATGGCAGCCATGCCGTTCCTCAGATCAGGGTGGGTCAGGTGTCTCGAACGCTGCGGCCGATCAGTTGGCCGCGCGCGCCGTGCCGGCCAGGCGGCCGAACACATCGGCATGCACGCGCCTGAAGCCCTCCATCTCGTGGGGGGCAATCGGTTCGCCGGGCGGCATATTGCGGTGTTCGACCACCGGATTCACATACCGTCCGCCACGCCGGAGTCCGTAATGCAGGTGCGGGCCAGTGGCCAGGCCGGTTGCACCGACCTTGCCGACGACATCCCCCTGCGTCACGCGCTCGCCGGCACGGACGCTGATGGCGGACAGATGCAGATACTCGCTCTCGTATCCGTTCTGGTGGCGGATGCGTACGGTTCTGCCGCCCCCGTTTGTCCAGCCGGCAAAGCTCACCGTGCCCGGCGCGACGGCGGCAACGGGTGCCCCGGTGGGCGCGGCATAGTCGACGCCGTTGTGGGCCCGTGTGTAGTTGAGAATCGGATGACGCCGCCCCGACGAAAACCGCGAGGTGATGCGCGGCTCGAACTTGAGGGGTGATTTCAGGAAGAAGCGCCGCAGTGATCGGCCCTGCTCGTCATAGTAGGCGGGCTTGCCGCCTGCCGCCTCGAAGCGCACCGCACGAATGGCGCGGCCGCGTGCGACGAACTCGGCGGCGAGGATGGCGCCGTAGGCAGCCGGCGCACCGTCGCGCGTGCGCCGCTCGACCAGCAGCCGGAACGAATCGCCGGGCTGCAGTTCCGATGAGAAGTCGATGTCGCCGGAAAAGATGTCGGCCATCTGCAGGGCCAGATCGAGTCCTTCACCTTCGGCATCGAGCGCCTGCGTCAGCGACGGCGTCTGTGCCGAAATGCCGCCGGTCACCACATCGACCGACGTCTGCCGTGGCAGCGTTTCGATGCGGGCGGCGTAGGTGCCTTCCGCGCGACGCTCGACGTGCAGCATGCGATCGACATCCACGTGATAGTGAAAGCCCCGCAGCGAGCCGCTGAACAGCCGGTCGATGGCGAAGGGATTGCCGAGGCGGAACTGCCGCGCGGGAAACACGGGCATCATGGCTGCCAGCATGGCCTGCTGCTCGCCGGCGGCAATGCCGGCGGCACGCAACAGACCGGCGACGGTCTGCCCCGGTTTGATGAGCCCTTCGATGCGGTCGGCCTCGCGCGGCAGCGTCACGTCTGTCGTCCGCACGGCGCCATGCCCGGGCGCCGGCCCGTCGGCCTGCGCCAGATGCAGGGCCGCGGCACCGAGCAGCAGCGCACAGACACACGCGGCGATGATCGTGCGCTTGCGGGGCATGGACAGAAACCTGCTCATGCTACCAGCTTGCGCAGAGCCTCCGCCAGCGGGGTGCATGCGCACATTTTCCCGAAATCTGCTGCGGTCGCAGGCGGTGGCAGGCCCAGGGCGCGCTTCACCCGGCGTATGATGCGCGGCGAGGGAGCCCCGATGACATTCCGACTGCTGCTGACTGCACTTGGTGTCGCCACCCTGGCGGCGTGTTCGTCCCCTGCGCCCTCGGTCCCGCCGCCCGGGACGCCGGCCCCGCCGCCAGTGGCCGAAGCCCGGTCACTGTCGGGCCAGGAGCTGCTGCCCCCAGTGCCGATTCCGAATCAGGCAAAGCTCGAGGGTGATCTCGAGGCGGCGAACGCCGGGCTGGCTGCGCAGCCCGACAGCGCCGATGCGCTCATCTGGGTGGGACGCCGGCAAGGCTATCTGTGGAAGTATCGCGCGGCGATCGACACTTTCACCCGCGGCATCGAGCGCTTCCCCGCCGACGCGCGGTTCTACCGGCATCGCGGGCATCGCTATCTGTCGGTGCGTGAGTTTGCCAGGGCCGAGGCCGACTTCACCAAGGCCGCCTCACTCATTGCCGGAAAGCCCGATGAAATCGAGCCCGACGGTGCTCCGAATGCCGCGGGCGTGCCGCGCAGCACGCTGCAGTTCAACATCTGGTATCACCTCGGGCTGGCGCACTACCTGCAGGGACACTTCGCGCAGGCCTACGACGCGTTTGCGGAATGTATGAAGGTGTCGACGAATGACGACTCGGTGACGGCCACGAGCGACTGGATGTGGATGACACTGATGCGCCTCGACCGCAAGGCCGACGCAGCGCGTGTCCTCGAGCGCATCACTCCGGTGATGGACATTCTCGAGAACCAGTCGTACCACAAGCGACTGCTCATGTACAAGGGCCTGTCGACCCCGGAATCGCTGCTCGACACGGCCACGGCCGATGCGACCACCATCGCCACGCAGGGCTACGGTGTCGGCAACTACTACCTGGTCACCGGGCAGCCCGACAAGGCGCGCGAGGTGCTGACGCGCGTCGTGTCAGGCAGCGGCTGGAATGCGTTCGGCTACATCGCCGCTGAGGCAGACCTGGCTCGCATGAAGTAGCCGCCACTGGTGGTCCCTCGCGGAGGGACCACCAGCGATCGGCCCGGGCCTCGGGCCCCGCCTAGAACGCTCCCAGGTTGAGTCCCACTGTGAATGTGCGGCCGCGCGCCGGTGCAAACTGGAAGTGCTCGCGGTAGTACACGTTCCCCAGATTTTCCACCGCCAGTGTCAGGCCCACGCGATGGGCTCCGCGGCTGAGTGTGATCCCGGCACCGACGCGCTGCACCACGAAGCTATCCAGCGACAGCAGATCCTGCGGGATCAGGAACGGCGAGTCGAGCACGGTTTCGGCGACGCGGTCGACGCGCCCCTGTGCACGCACGCCGTACTCGAGCCACCAGCGGCCGGCACTGCCCGTGTAACGTGCCGATGCCAGCACACGCGACGGCGTGATGTTGTCGGCCGGGGTATTGGCCAGCGAGGCGCCGTCGAGCGGATTGACGCCGTCGGTAATCGTGCCGCGCATGAACGCGCCCGACGTCGACACCATCAGCACGCCGCGCCCGACGACAAACGGGGCATCGGCCGAATACTCGACACCACTGATGCGCACATCCGCGTAGTTGGTGGCCTGCGCCAGCGGACCGGATGCGGTGGTCGCCACCACCAGATCCTGTGCAATGAAGTTCTGGTACTGGTTTACGAAGACATAGGCCCCGCCCGACACGCGGCCGAGCGTGAACTTGGCGCCTGTGTCGACGTTGACGCCGGTCTCAGGCTTGACGGCGATGTTCGGGACAATGCTGCCCACGGTGGCCGGCCCGGCAAACAGCATCTCTTCGAGGTTGGGGTGCCGATAGCTGCGCCCCACTCTCAGGAAGGGACTGACGCGCCCGCCCTGGTTGAAGACCAGGCCGGCATCGCCCGTCAGCGAGTTCCGCTGATATGTGGCGCCGTTCACATCGGGCAGCGTCGACGGGTCAATCGAGGGCCGCGCCCCGACGATGAGCGAGGCGACCTCGTAGCCGGGCGTGGCCTCGGTGGTGACGGTGAAGAAGTCGCCACGCACGCCGGCGGTGAAGAGCACGCGCGGGGCGATGCGCCATTCCTCCTGGGCAAACAGCGCAATGTCCTGAAAACTCGCATTCGGCACGCGCACGGGCCGTGCCACCGACGCCGGGCCCAGCACCACCGGCGCAGGGAAGACCACCGGCGCCGGGCCGCGCGCACCCGCAATCACCTGTCCCACCATCGACGTGGTGGTTGTCGTGAGCCGACGGTCGCTGCTGCGGTCGCGATAGAAGGTCAACCCGGTCGTGATGCGGTGATGCGCGGCGGGCACAATCACCGCCTGCAGATCGACGCCGGGCGTCCAGACGCGCTGTTCGGTTTCCGACAACACATTCAGACGCATCACGGCAATCGGAAAGAGGGTGACGGGCGTCGGTGCCGGGAACTGCACGGGCAGTGTGTTTCGCAGCTGCCGCTCGGTGCGCTGGTAGTAGGCCGTGGCCGACAGGTTGGCCAGCCAGGGCGTCACCGCCTGCGCTTCGTAGCGCACCGAGGCCCGGTCGAGATTGCTGAACGGCAGGCTGGTCGTGTTGAAGAAATACGGCGCATCGAAATCGGGGAAGCCGATGTCGTTCATCCGGCGCCGCTGATACTTGAGCCGCAGGGTGCGTCGCTCGGCCAGCTTGATGAGGCTGGTCGCCGTGACAAAGGTGCCCGAGGCCTGGGAATTGATGACGGCGTTGTCGGTGCGCACATACGGCGCGTTGAACGGATCGGGGAACGCGCCCAGGCGAAACCCGAAGTTGTCGTCAATCGTGTCGCGCCGCGTGAGCTGGCCGCTGGTAAAGAACGTGCGCGTGTCTTCGGTGGTCAGCGCACCGGCCCGGTAGCTGCCGAACTCCTCGGCACCGGCCTGCACGCGCAGCGTCATGCGCGGGGCGGTGAAGCCGACGGTCCCCGTCCCGCGCCGGCCATCTTCGTTGCTGCTGTAGAAGCCGTTCAGGCCATAGAGCCACCGCACGCTCGGCGTGAATGCGGCTTCGTTCGTGATGATGTTGATGGTGCCGGCAAGCGCGTCCGATCCATACATCAGCGTGCCCGCGCCGTTGACCACTTCCATCCGTGCAATGGCGTCCGGTGCAATCAGCCCGACTTCGGCGCCGGTGCGATCCGTCGCCTGGCGGGCCGTATTGAGCCGCTCGCCATCGACCAGCACCAGCAGCCGCGTCGAGTCGAGGCCACGCAGCCGCGGCCGCACGCCGAAGGGACCGTTGCCGACCGGCGTCACATTGGCGGCCATCGTCAGGGCGTCACCCGTCGAGGTCTGGTTGGTCTGCGCGATGCGCTCGGCACCAATCGTCTCGATGTGCAGCGGAATCTGGCGCGCGTCACGCTCGGCACGCGACGCGGTGACGACCAGAGCCGTCGACAGTCCGGCCACATCGAGCGTCAGCGGCACCTCGACATCGCTGGCCGGTGCCTCGATCACCACCGTCCGCGTGGCCTCGGAAAATCCCGGGCGTACCGCCGACACCAGATATTCGCCCGCCGCGGGCACGCTCACGTCATAGCGCCCGTCGGCCCTGGTGGTGACTTCGATCACCTGGCCGGTAGCCACGTCGCGCACCGTCACTTTCACATCGGCCAGGGGCGCTCCGGTGGAGTCGGCCACCACCCCTTTGAGCGACTCGGCCCCTGCCGTCGCCGCCGTGCCCATGCCCAACCCCAGCACCAGCACCAGCACACACATTTGTATCCACGCACGCATGATTCACACTCCCGCGCCGACGCGAGGCGCGCACCTGCCCTCAGGTTGCACATGCCGCGATCAGCGATCGACCCATTCGGAACACACACGACGGACGTGGTCCGCCACACCGCAGGCGCCATCGAGGCACCGGGATGCACGGCACAGACCGTCAGGCGACGATGAGGGGGGGAATCGAGGGAGGGGGACGGGGAACGGCGCGCAGCGACAGCCACGGCCGTCGATCGAGACGCCGGCTGCGCGGTGTCACGACCGCCAGGTGCAGCGCGGGTCGCTGCCAATGCCACTGCCGCCGCTGCAGCACGGCGAGGCCGAGCCCTGTCACGACCGAGGCGGCTGCAATCTCCACCAGCGCCGTGACAGCCTCGGGAAGCCCAGCGAGGGTGTGGTCTGCGAGTTCTCCGGCGATGGCCGGTCCGTGCAGCACGGCCGCCAGCAGCCAGACAGCCGTCGCGCGGCGGCCCCACAGCAGCGGCTGGCCCCGGCGCGCCAGGTGCACCAGCGCCGCCACGAGCCCGGCCGCAATCATCCACCGCAGCAGCAGGCCGGGATCGGCCAGCTGGCCTTCCAAGATCTGGCGCCCGAGCAGCCAGACATGGAAGAGCACAAGCACGCCGCCCAGCAGGGCGACTACGCGGCGGAGGTCCACAGTCTCGAGTCTACCCGATTCCCGGAGCGGTGCGTCCCGCCCGGCGCGTGATGTCTGCGAGACGCTGCTGCGCCTGCAGGGCCTCTGGCCAGTCGGGCCAGGTGTCGACGGGCTGCGGCACACGCCAGGCCCAGTTCTGCTCGTCGACGACCCCGGGCACGTTGATGCGATCGGGCCACGCGAAGGCATCCTGCAGCGGCACCAGCGTCAGGGTTGAGGCCGACTGCTGCAATCGCTCGAGTTCCTCACCCACCTCACCCGGCGTCATCGTCGCCGCGAGTGGAGGAATGTCGTGCGTCCCGGTTGTCGCCACCGAGTTGATCGGATAGGCGACGGGAGGAATCGGCGGGTGTCCTTCTTCGTCCCAGCGTCGCTCCCAGCGCATCACTTTGAGACCCGGCACGTCCAACGCCGCCATCGAGTCCCACACCATGTCGGGCACGGTGCCCAGATCTTCGGCATACACCTCGGCTCCACAATCGCGAATCGCCGTGACGATGGCCTCGCCGATGCGACGCTGATCGCGGGTCTCACTCGGGGTAAAGGTGGCGTGCCGGGAACGATCGCGCGGAGTCACCCAGGTGCGGTAGAGCCCCACCACGTGATCGATACGCAGGCCGTCACACAGCGACACCAGCCGGGTGGCCCGCTGGCGCATCCACTCGAAGCCTGTGGCTTCCAGGGCGGGCCAGTGCCACGCCGGCATGCCCCAGTCCTGACCCTCGGGTGCAAAGGCGTCGGGCGGCGCACCGACGGTCACATCGAGGCGGAACAGCGACCGCCGAGCCCAGACCTCGGCACTGTTGGCGGCGACCATGAACGGCAGATCGCCGTAGAGACGCACGGGAAACACCTGTGTCCGCACGCGCTGCCACTGGGCGGCCGCAATCCACTGCAGATATTTCCGGTAGCCGACCTCTTCGAGATGCGTGGAGACCACCTGCCGTACCTGCGCCGGCGTCGGGTCGTTCCAGGGTGCGGGCCATTGCCACCACGGGGCATCACCGAAGTCGTGCATGAGGGCGCGGAACGCGGCATATTCGTCGAGCCACCAGGCCTCGTGCGTGCACCAGGCATCGAAGGCCCAGGCGCGCGGCGTTGCGCGGGCGAGTTCGATCTGCCGGAACCGATCCCAGGCGCGCCGCAGCCATCGCTGCTTGAGGCGCCGCACCTCATCGCGCCGCACGCGGGGGGCGAGGCGCAGGTCGTCAATGGCCAGGCGATCGTGTGCCTCAAAGACCAGTTCACCGCCACCGGCCTCGAAGTCGGGTACTTGCGGCAGCGCAATGAACACCGGATCGAGGGCAAACGACGACAGCGCGGCGTAGGGCGACGCCTCACCCGGCGGCAGTTCCATCATCGGCAGCAGCTGCAGCACCGCCTGCTGCGCCCCGCGTGCCCACTCGGCCACCGGCACGACATCACGGAACTCACCGATGCCCCAGCTGCGGAGCGACACCGCTGCGCTGAGCGGCAGCGACAACCCGCTGCGCCGAATCATGCGGCCGTCCCTGTAGCGCGGCGCAACACCGCGTCGACGCCAGCCGCCAGCGCATCGGGATGCACAATCAGGCTGATGATCAGAAAAGCCTCTCTTGGAAAGTCGAAGAAGTAGCCAGGGTGCACCCGCACGCCGTCATGCTTCAACAGGTCGAGAATCAGCGACTCTTCGCCCTGCACGGCGGGCACCTGCAGCACCGCCGTCCACCCGCCCTCGACGGGCAGCACACCGACGGACGGATACGCACCGCAGCGCGCGCGCAGCTGCGCAAGGTTCCTCCGAATGCGCTGCTGCAGCTGCTGCCTGATGCCGGCCCCCGAGGCCAGCAGCGCCGATGCCGCCTGCTGCACAGGTGTCGAGACCGACAGGTAGCTGTCGGCGATAACCTCATAGGCCCGCAGCAGCGGCTCGACCTGCGCCGCCGGGCCCGACCAGCCCATCCAGCCCAGCTTGACCTGCGGCAGTCCTGCCGACTTCGACAATCCGCCGAGCGCCACGGTCACCACACGGTCCTGCGACAGCACCGACACGGCATCGGGCGGGCGGTCGACGGCATAGTCATAGAAGACTTCGTCACCGATCAGCGGCACCCCCTGCGCCTCGCAGATCGCCACGAGCGCCGCCAAATCGTCGCGATGCAGGTACGAGCCGGTGGGATTGTTCGGCGACACCACGAGCACCGCACGCGTGCGCGACGAGAGGCCCTGCTGCACGGTGTCGAGGTCGATGCGCCACGTGCCGTGGTAGCTCACCCGATAGGGCACGGCGCGCACGCCTTCAAGCGCGGTGAGGTAATCGAAGAGCGGATAGCTCGGCTGCGGGACCAGCACTTCGTCGTGCGGGTTGGCGACGAGCTTGAAGAGCAGGCCATAGGCCTCGCTGCTGCTCGCGGTGAGCACCACGCGGTCGAGGGGCACAGGGAGATGCTGCCGGTGGAACTCACGGCTGACCGCCTCGCGCGCCGAGGGCAGGCCGAGCGGCTGCGGGTCGTACCGCAGCGCGGCGGCATCGGCCAGCGGCGCCAGCAGGTCGGGGGGATAGTGCAGGCCGACGAGGGTCGGGTTCGATTCCGTCAGGTCGATGATCGGCAGGCCTGCGGCCTGCCTGGCCTCGAGGGTCTGCGCCACCTGATTGATGCCGAGGTGCAGCGGCAGCCGGTCAGACCGCATCAGGGGCCGACCAGCTCGATGCGCTCGATGACGTCGCCTTCGAGGATGGCGTCCACGGTCTCCATGCCACTCGTGACGGTGCCGAAGACGGTGTACTGGTGATCGAGCCGGGGCGAATCGACGAGGTTGACGAAGAACTGGGCGTCGCCGGTGTCGCGTCCCCGTGTGGAAATGCCGACGGTGCCGCGCTTGTGCAGGCCGACCTCGTCGCGGAGGTAGCGCGGCGCTCCGGCATACTCGTTGGCCCCGGGGCTGCCGCCCTGAATGACAAAGTTCGGGGCCACGCGGTGGAAGGTCAGGCCGTTGTAGTAACCCTCGGCCGCAAGGGCCGCGATGCGCACGGCCGTGACCGGGGCCGTGTCGACATCGAGCGCGATGTCGAAGGACCCGAGGGCCGCCATGGTCACGCGCAGACGACGTCCGCGCAGGGCCTGCATCTGTGCGCGGGTGATGCGGGGCGCGGCCACCGGCTTCGGGGCGGCGGTGCGCGCGGTGCCGGTCCAGGCCGACAGCAGCGTGGCAGCGCGTTCGGCGACGGCCGGATCGTCATCGGTGAGATAGGTCTCGAGCCGCGGGGCCACGGCGCGGGTGCCGAGGGCTTCGAGTCTGGCGAGGAGGGCGAGGCGCGGGTCGCGCGAGGTGTCGGCCCCCGCACGGGTCAGTCGGGCGAGCGCCTCGACGAGGGCCTGCGCGACGGGCGCGGTGTCGGCGGGGAGCATCGGGGCCACGAACGCCTGGGTGGCTTCGAGCACCAGCTGATGGTCGGGGCTGGTGAGGGCGGCGAGGGCGGCCGGCACGGCCTCGGGCCTCCGGGTGTCGATGAGGCCGGAGAGCGCGGCGTGCCGCACGTTGGGATGCGGGTCGGCGGCGAGGCGCACGCCGAGGGCCGTGTCGGCGAGGAGGGTGGCGGCGCGCGCGGCGTACATGCGGACCTGCCAGGTGGGGTGCGTGGCTGCGCGGGGCAGGAGGGGGCGCGCCGCGTCGGGGGCGAGCCGTGCGAGGGCGACCAGGGCGTGCGCGGGGACGTGCCAGGCGCGCGGCGCCGCGTCAGCGGCGAGCGCCTCGGCCAGGCGGCGGAGGGCCGCCGGGTCGGCATCGGACGCGCGGCAGGCGCCGAGTTCGTCGATGGCCTTGAGGCGCACGTGCGCGTCGGGGTCGGCGGCGGCGGCCTGGAGCGGCGCGCACGAGGCGCCGGCGAGGCGCCGACCCCACGCGTTCACGGCGTCGAGGCGGACGGGTGCGGCAGGGTCTTTGAGGGCCTGCCGCAGGAGCGCCTCGCGGCCGGAGAGGGGGTCGGCGGCGAGGGCCAGCGCGCCCAGTCTCCGCACTTCCGCGTCGCGATCGGCGAGGGCGCGCTCGATGATCGACGGCGTGGCCTCGGCACCGGTCACCAGCGCCGCCATGGCCAGTCGCCTGATCCACGCCGAACGGGGATCGGCCGGCGGCCGCTGCGCGGTCGCCGACCACCGCAGCAAGTCCCACGTGCGCGGTGTCACCGTGGCCACCGTGCGACTGATGCGCGTGAGCGACTCGAGGCCACGCACGGCGCCGTGGATCGCCGGCGTTTCCGGTTCGTCCATGCCTCCTGGCGAGGGCAACTGTGCGGCGAGCACGGCCTCGGTCGTCGCGACCTGCGCCGCCGTGGTGTACCGCAGGCGCCCGAGGGCCGCCGCCACCTCGCCCCACACTTCCCACAAGCCCAGCTCGGCATCGAGTGCCGCGCGCTCGAGCAGCAGCGTCTGCACCTGCGCCACTGCCTCGGGCGTCGTGGCGACCTGCGCCAGTGCCCAGGCGGCCTCGGCTCTGATACCCGGGCCATCACCGAGGGCCGGGGCGATGAACCGGATGTCACTGACCTGCCCGATGCGCCCCAGGGCCCGGATCCCGGCACGCCGCTGGGCCCCGCTGGCCATTGCCTCGCGCACGGCTGCACTGTCTCGTGCATCCTCTGCCGCAATAATCTGATCGAGGGCCACCTGCTGCGCCGATGGTGCCACCGGCACGGGCTGGGCCTCTCCCCCACGCACGGCCGCGACCATCAGCACGGCCACGCATACGGTCAGCACCACCTGATCACGTCTCATCGCTGCGCTCCCGAGTAGTCGAGCATCTGTCCCATGAAGTCACACGAATAGGCGATGGTCACATCACACACCGCACCATCCGCATCACGGATCGGCGTCAGCGTCGGCATCACAAACCCGGTGTACGACGGCAGGCCCAGCCGATCGACGCGCGCCACCACTTCGTCGCGCAGTCGCGGGTCGAAGTGCGTGCCGTGGGCCTCGAACAGCGCCCGCGCCGCCGCATAGTCGCCCTCCGATTTGATGCGCTGCACCTCGCGCAGCATCTGCGCGACGCCGTCACGAAACGGCTCGACATCGATGACCACGAAATAGGTGCGTCCGTCACGCACACGCGTCTCGATCGCGCGGGTATTCGCCATCAGCCAGTGGACGATGGCCTGGCGGTTGCGCATGTGATCTTCTTCGATGGTGGTGCCCTCGCGGATGCGCCGCAGCTGCACCAGCGCCGTGCGCGCATAGGCCTCGTACTCGGCACGCACCAGCACGGCGTGCGTCGATGCGTCGACCAGTCCGATGTCCACCACACGCGGGTCGGCGATGAAATAGAGCGCCACCAGATCGGCCCGCGTCTCTTCAAGCGACGAGTACTGTTCCTTGAGCAGGTCCTGCGGCGGCTGGGTCACGTGCGCCGCCATGCGGCCCGAGCCGTGGCCCAGCACCTCGTGAATGTCGGTGGCCAGCTCGCCCGCCACACCCGCCCACTGCTCGGCCCGCGCCGCTTCCGCATCATCCCAGCAGAACTCGTGGCGCATGCTCGGCCGCTGTGATCGGTCATAGGCTTCCATGACATTGGACAGCGACACCGATCGACTGCCGTAGATCTCGCGGATGCGCTGGTCGTTGGGCAGGTTGACCCCGATGGGCGTGAGCGGACCCGAGTCACCGGTCTCCATCACCACTTCGATGGCCTGCGCCGTGATGCCGGTCACCACGGGCTTACGATACCCGACCGCATACGGCATGTGGTCTTCGAACCACTGCGCATCGGCCGCCAGCCGCTGAATCTTTTCGGTCTTCTCGTGGTTGGTGTAGTACACCAGCCCCTCCCACGCGCCCTTGATGCCGCGCGCATCCATGTAGACCTCGATGAAGCCGTTCATCGTGTCGACCTCGACATCGGGATTGGTCACCCACGCAATGTCGAAGGCCTCGCGGTCGGCCTCCTCACCCGTCTCATAGAACCGAATCAGGGCCTCGAGCGCGCGGCGCAGACCCTCGGGTGCCACCGTCACCGCGTCGCGCAGGTGCGACACCACCCGGCACAGGTGATCGTGGTAGAGGCCGCCGATGCGATACACCTCTTCGTGCAGCCGTCCGTCGCGCTTCACGAGGCGCGAGTTGAGGGGATGCCGCTCGCGGAACATCTCGAGATCGGCCATGGTGACGCCCTCGTAGAGATTGTTGGCGCTGGCAGTCAGGACGTCGTGCCCGGGATCGGGCGACTTGCTGGTCACCATGGGATCGACTGCCGCATCGAGGAACATCGGCGCCAGTCTCGCAGCCAGCTGCGCGGGCGACTCATCGTCTCGCAGTGGCAGTCGTGCGCCGTTGCGGTGCGCCGTCACCACGGCGTGCGCGAGGGCCGCCGCCGACAGGGGCAGCACAAACTTCCGCGCCGTCAGGTTGTTGTAGGGGCCGGAGTTCAGCCAGAACAGTTTGGTGTAGCGCGTGATGGCCTCGCGCACGTCGGCCTCGAGACCCTCGGGGTGCGTGAGCACCCCCTCGAGCACCGCGCGCATCTGCAGGTTGTGGCGATAGCGCTGGTCGTAGTAGATGTCGCGACCCGCGAGGGCCGCCTGCGACAGATGCCACACCAGAATCTTGTGTGCCGTCGGCAGCGCGCCGAAGCCGTCGGCATACAGCTGCACGACGGCGGCATCGCCCACCTGTTCCAGCAGAGAGCGCCGCTCCGTCACAGCGGCACCTCGACCTGCTCGCCGTGGGCCGGCACGTGCACGCGCCAGCCGAGCTCGCGCTCGATGCGCGCCTTAAGCGTGGCCTGCGCCGTCGGTTCCCCGTGCACGAGGTATGTGACATCCGGGGGTGCGGGAAAGGTGCCGAGCCAGCGGAGAATTTCGCCGGCATCGGCATGAGCCGACATGTCGTTGAGCTTCTCGATGCGGGCCCGCACGGGAATCATCTGGCCGAACATCTTCACCTGCGTGGCGCCTTCAATCAGATCGCGGCCGCGGGTGCCCTTGGCCTGGAAGCCCACAAAGAGCACCGTGTTCTTCGGGTCAGGCAGCGCCTGTTCGAGGTGGCGCAGCACACGGCCACCCGTCGCCATGCCGCTGGCGGAAATCACGATGACCGGCCCGGAACAATCGACCACGGCCCGCGACTCTTTCATGGTCTCGACCGGCTCGAACCGCTCGGTGCAGAAGCGGCAGAGCTCGCCGCGGACCGGGCGCATGTCCTCATCGAGTTCCTGCGCATGCTGGCGGTAGTACTCGATCGAACTGACCGCCATGGGACTGTCGACATAGACCGGCAGCTTCGGCACACGACCCGCCTGCTCAAGGCGGCGCAGCCAGTACAGCACCTCTTCGACGCGGCCGATGGCAAAGGCCGGGATGATCAGCTTGCCGTGCCGCCCGGCCGTGTCGTTGACGACCCGGGCCAGGGCATCGCCGTTGTCATCAGGAGGATGCTGCCGATCGCCATACGTCGATTCGACGAGCAGCACGTCACAGGCTACCCCGGGCGCAGGGTCGGGCAGCACGGGTCGGCCATAGCGACCGAGGTCCCCGCCGAACAGTACCGTCCCCGCCGTGCCGTCCTTGCGCGCAAGCGTGACAAACGCTGATCCGAGCAGGTGCCCGGCCGGATGAAACTGTGCCGTCAGTCCCCGGGTCACCGGCATGGGGCGCCGGTAGCCGAACACCTGAAATCGCGCAAGGGCTGCTGCGGCATCGGCCTCCGTGAACAGCGGCAGCGCCGGGTGATGCTTCGTGTAGTGGCCGCGATTGGCGCGCCGCGCCTCTTCTTCCTGAATATGCCCGGCATCGGCCAGGATCAGCTTGCACAGATCGGTGGTGCCTGCCGTGGCATAGACACGCCCGCGAAAGCCCTGCCGCACCAGCCGCGGCAGCATGCCCGAGTGATCGAGGTGCGCATGCGTGAGGACAACGGCCTGCACCGCCGCCGCCTCGACAGGCAGCGGCGCCCAGTTGCGGAGCCGCAGGGCCTTGAGACCCTGAAACTGGCCGCAGTCGACAAGCAGCCGCTCGCCCTGCGCCTCGACCAGATACTGCGACCCGGTGACCGTGCCTGCGGCACCAAGAAACGTCAATGAAGCCATCGCGATCGAACTTTACCCGAATCACGCGCCTGTGCCGCTATACTCGGGTTGTTCGTGACGGCACGACCTCTCATTACGCTCTGGGCCAGCCTCGTCCTGCTGGCCGCCTCCCTCGTCTCTGCGCAACCGGCACCGCCAGCTCTGCCGGCCGATAGTCCTCGCCCGCGGGTCGAGGCCGTTCGCATTCCAGACGAGGCGCGCATCGTCATCGACGGCGTACTCAACGAGGCCCTCTGGAAGACGGCCCCGGTGGCCGCCGACTTCCTCCAGCGCGACCCCACCAACGGGGCCCCCGCCACCCAGCGCACCGAGGTGCGCATCGTGTTCGACAGCGATCGGCTCATCATGGGCGTGGCGTGCTTCGATTCCGAGCCCCACCTGCTGCTGGGCAACCAGATGCAGCGCGACCAGCCCTTTGCGGGCGACGACCGGTTCATGTGGTCGCTTGACCCGTATCTGGACGGGCGCAGCGGTTATTTTTTCGAAATCAATCCCTCGGGCGCCATGGGCGACGGCCTCATCACCGATGTCAACGGCGGCGTGAACAAGTCGTGGGACGGCATCTGGATCGCCCGCGTGCGCAAGACCGATGACGGCTGGATGGCCGAGATCGAAATCCCCTTCCGGACCATCAACTTCAATCCGGCGAATGAGGCCTGGGGTGCCAACTTCCAGCGCACCGTCAGGCGCATCAACGAGGAAAGCTACTGGACCGGCTGGCGCCGGAACGAGGGGCTGAACCGCATGGCGAACGCCGGGCGCATTGTCGGGCTCCGCGATATCTCGCAGGGCGTGGGACTCGACATTCGTCCGTATGCGCTCGCGGCCGCAGGCAGCGCGCCCGGTCGCAACCAGTCGTCCTACCTCGGCGAGGGCACCGGCGGGGCCGATCTCTTCTACAACCTGACGCCCGCCCTCAAGGTCAACTTCACGGTCAATACCGACTTTGCCGAAACCGAAGTCGATCAGCGGCAGGTCAACCTGACACGGTTTCCCCTGTTCTTCGAGGAACGCCGGCAGTTCTTCCTCGACGGCCTCAATTTTTTCGCGTTCCCCCCGGGCAATGCCAGTCCGTTCTTCTCGCGCCGCATCGGGCTCAACAGCGGACAGCCCCAACGCATCCTGTACGGCGCACGCATGACCGGCCAGGTCGGCTCGAGCGACGTGGGCCTGTTGCAGGTATCCACCGGAGCCGACGATGGGCGATCGGGTGAGGATTTCACGGTGGCCCGTGTGCGGCACCGTTTCGGACGGCAGTCGCACGTGGGCTATGTGTTCACGCGCCGCGACCCCCGGGCCGACGGCACCGATGTGCGCTACACCGGCGGCGTCGACCTCACCTATGCCACACCATCGTTTGTGAAGGGCACGCGTCTCGATTCGGGATTCTTCGCCCTCGTGACGACGCCTGATCCGGCGGCCACGGCCAGGACGGGCTCGGCCGCCTACGGCTGGCGCTTTGATCTGTCGGGGAACACATGGCAGACGTCGATCTTCGGTCGTGAATTTCAGGGCGAATACGACGCGGCCGTCGGGTTCACGCCCCGACGCGACTTCCGGCAGTACAACCCCCGGCTGAGCTGGGATCCGCGTCTCAACCGGCATCCGGTGATCAGAGGATTCGGGTTCGACATCAACTCGACGATTGCGACCTCGCTGACCAACGACCTGATCAATCGCCTGATCTTTGTCACGCCGTTCAGCATCGAGTTTCACAAGGGCGACCGGTTCGAGGTGCAGTGGTTCCAGCAGGCCGAACGCCTCGAGGTCGATTTCGAAATCAGCAAAGGCCTGGTGCTGCCGAAGGGGAGTGCGTACGACTGGACTCGCTGGCAGTTTATCTACACCGGCGCCACCAACCGGAAGGTGGCCGCGCGGGTGGAAACCTCGTTCGGCGACTTCTGGGACGGCACCCGCAAGGAATTGAACCTGCAGATGACGTTCCGGCCGCGACCGGGTCTGTTTGCGCAACTCAGCTATGAACTGAACGATGTCTCACTGGCACAGGGTGACTTTGCGACCAAGCTCTACCGTGCTGATGTGCGCTCACAGTTCAGTCCGTGGGTATCGCTGGCCAACAACATCCAGTACGACACGGTCAGCCAGCTGCTCGGGTGGCAGATGCGGTTCCGGTGGATAGTGCGGCCGGGCAACGACTTCTTCCTGGTCTACACGCACAACTGGTCCGACAGCCTCGAGAACCGCTTCCGGTCGATCGACAATCGCGCGGTCACCAAAGCCGTCTACACGCTGCGCTTCTGATCGGCGACAATACCCCGCATGTACGCCATCGCCATCGTCCGTTACCGTCGCCCGCTTGACGAAGTGGTTGCCCATCAGGATCCGCATCGCGCGTACCTGCGCGAGCTCAAGGCCCGGGGCACGCTGCTGGCTGCAGGCCCGCAGGACCCGCGCTACGGCGGCATCTTCCTGCTGCGCATTCCCGACGAGCAGCCGCAGGCAGCCCTCGACGCCATCCGTGACGGCGACCCCTTCTATCAGCAGGGCGTGGCGCAGTACGAGCTGCTGCCGTGGAAGCCGGTGATCGGCGTCGACGATCTCGACCGACTCTAGTCAGCCCAGAGTCAGCGGCGGCGCTGCCGCAAGTATTCGCCCAGCGTCCACGACGCCACCATCAGGCCGATGACGATCAGCAGGATCGGCAGCAATACCCGGCCCATCACGCCTCCTCGCGCGCGTCGGCGTCCGGGCGCAGGGGCGCACCGCCCGTGGCCGCCGAGACCACCACACCGACGACGAACACGGCAGCTGCGCCGATGAGGTTGTGCCAGAGAAAGCCGATGCCCGTCTGGCTGGCCACCCACGCCACTGTCGCCATCCCTGACAGCAGGCCCACGAATGCCCCGTGCCCGTTGGCGCGGGGCCAGAGGATGGCGAGCATGAAGACACCGAGAATCGACCCGTAGAAGAACGAGCCGAAGCGGTTGACCACCTCGATGAGCGACCCGAGTTCCGAGGCCCAGATGGCCACCACCGAGGCAAAGAGGGCCCAGGCGCCCGTTGCCAGGCGCGACACGTGCAGCAGTTGGGCATCAGACGCCGTCGCCCCGGCACCGAAGCGCTGATAGAAGTCGATCACCGTGGCCGTCGACAGCGACGCCAGTTCGGCCGAAATGGTCGACATGGCGGCGGCAAAGATAGCGGCCATCAGCAACCCAATCAGTCCGACCGGCAGGTGCGTCATGACGAAGGTCGGGAAGACATAGTTCACGTCGTTGTACGTGCGATCGCCCGACACCTCACGCACCAGCGTCACGGCCTGCTGGCGCACGCCCTTCACGGCCTCGTCGGTTCGGAGGAACGCCTCGGTCGCCGCGCGCGTGGCTGCGTCATCGCCTGTCCGGCGGAGTGACGTGACAGCCTCGGCCGCCGAGCGCCGCTCGGCCACGGCCTGCCCGAACTGCTGTTCCAGGGCGAGATACTCGGTGCGCCTGGCACTCTGCCGCACCTCGGCATCGTGCACCGGGTTGAAGAGCATCGGGGGCGGCGTGAACAGATAGAACAGAAACATGAACACGCCGATGATGAGCACGAGCGCCTGCAGCGGAATCTTCCAGTAGGCACTCATCAGCAGCGATGTGCGGGCTTCGTCGACGCTGCGGGCCGTGAGATAGCGCTGCACCTGACTCTGGTCGGTACCGAAGTACGACAGGAAGAGGAACAGCGCGCCGATCGTGCCAGACCAGAAGGTATAGCTGCGGGTGGGGTCGAGACTGAAGTCGAAGACCTGCAGGCGACCGGTGGCCCCGGCCAGCGAGAGCGCATCTGACACGTCCATCTGCGACGGCAGCCCGAGCACGAGCACCACCACCGCGGCCACGAGGCCAAAGACGATGAGATACATCTGCTTGACGTCGGTCCAGGTGACCGCCTGCACGCCACCAAACATGGTGTAGAGCGCCGTGGGCAGCCCGATGGCCAGGCACGTGGTGGCGACATCGAGGCCGAGCATGACCGACAGCACCACGGCCGGTGCCGAGATAGCGGCGCCCGTCGACATGCCGCGCGAGAGCAGGAACAAGAGGGCCGTGAAACTGCGCGTGCGGGCATCGAATCGGCGTTCGAGATATTCGTAGGCCGTGAACACCCGCGCCTTGTGGAAGAACGGCACCAGTGTCACCGACAGGATGACCATGGCCAACGGGAGGGCGTAGTACTGCTGCAGCAGGCCCATGCCGTTCTGGTAGCCCTGGCCCGTCGTGCCGATCATGGTGATGGCCGACAGCTGGGTGGCCATGACCGACAGGCCCACGGCCCACCACGGAATGCTGCGGCCGGCGAGAAAGTAGCCCTCGAGCCCTTCCGACTTAGCACTCAGGCGCAGCCCGTCCCAGACAATCCAGATGAGATAAGCGGCGATGATGGTCCAGTCGATCCAGTGCATGACAGTCTCGCGGGCGAAAACGACGGGCGTCGGCTACCGCAGTCCGAAGGCACGCTGAAACACGTAGAGCGCCACCAGGGTGATGACCCACACCACCATCACGCGCACGTATGACCGGATCATGCGCCGAGCTCCCCGGCCGCTGCGCGCAGGGCGGCGGCGGCCTGCTCGACCAGCAGGCGGCGATGTGACCACTGCCCGTGATGCTGCGCCATCAGCGTGCGCGACGCCTCAAGGGCGCGAGTCGTCTCGCTCGGCGCCGGTCCACCATGCGTTGTGCGCACGTGCACGAAATGCTCGGGGCTGAGGATGCCCTCGAGCTGCGCCTCGGTATACGGCAGCGCACGCCCCAGCACCGCCTGGCAGGCAGCGTCGAGCGCCGGCACGAGCGGCAGCGACGGGTCGGCCGTGCGCGCGCTGAGCAGACGCGCCGCAATGCTGTGGGCACAGCGGAACGGCAGGTCGTGGTCGCGCACCAGCGTGTCGGCCAGTTCGGTGAGCGTGGTGCCCCCGAGGGCCGCCCGCTCGGCCAGCCGTTCACGATTGAAGTCGGCACTGCGGACAGCGGCACCGAGCAGGATGACGGCACGAGTCGCATCACGGAACATCTGCGCCGCCAGCGGCTGCAGGTCGTCTTCGGTGTCGTTGATGTCGCCGAAGGGGGTGTTGTGCACGGCCGTCACCACGGCCTGCGCCTGCCCCACAGCCTTGCTGGCAATGATGCGCGCATGCTCGAGCGCCACCGGATTCCGCTTCTGCGGCATGATGCTGCTGCCCTGCACAAATCCGTCGCCCAGGCGCACGTAGCCGAACTCCATCGTGCACCACACCAGCAGGTCCTGGATGACGCGCCCGAGCCCCACCATCAGCGTCTGCACCGCACCGGCGCTCTCGAGCAGATAGTCGATGGCGGCAATGCTGCCGTAGGTGTTGCCCGTCGGGCCGGCAAATCCCAGCAGTTCGCTGGTGCGACGGCGGTTGATCGGGAAGCCCGTGCCGGTGATCGCGCACGCCCCGAGCGGATTGACGTTGGTGGTGTCGTAGGCGGCCAGCAACCGCACCGTGTCGCGCTCGAGCTGCTCGATCACCGCCAGCAGGTAGTGCGCCATCGTCGAGGGCTGGGCCGGCTGTGTGTGGGTGTGCATCGCGAACACGCTGTCGCGGTGACGCCATGCGAGATCGATGAGTCCGTCGCGCAGCGCGAGGGCGCCCTCGACCAGGGCGCCGACCCGCTGGCGCTGCCACAGCCGGTACATGGTCATCGCCAGGTCATTGCGGCTGCGGGCCGTGTGCAGGCGCCCGGCGACATCGGGCCCGACGCGCTCTTCGATGAGACGCTCGATGTAGAAGAACAGGTCTTCATACGTGCCGTCGTAGCGCACCTGCCGCACGTCGGCCAGTGAAATGCCATCGAGGGCGAAGCGCAGGGACTGCGCATCGCGCGGCGACACGATGCCGCACTCAGCCAGCATCACCAGGTGGGCATAGCTGATGGCCATCAGCGGCTCGAGGAGCAGGGTCTTGGCATCCTCGAAGTTCTCGTTCAGCACTACCGAGACATATTCCGGCGCAAATCGCATGTGCTGCGAGTATAGCAACGGGCTTCTCATCGTCCTCTTATGACATCTGCATTAGACTGGGCCTGCGCCTGTTCCCCAGGGAGAGTGTCTGCTATGCGTTTCCTGTCTGTCTGTATGCTGTCGGTGGTTCTGACGGGGGGCAGCGTTGCGCATGCCGCACCCGCCGCCGCGCTCTTCGCCGAGCCCAGCGCCGAGTGGGCCTTCACGCTCGACGGCCGGGCACCCGAGCCCATTGCCCCGCGTGCGGTGTTTGTCTTCGACACCTCGCGTCCTGATGACGATGCCGCGGTGCTGCTCGAGGCCCGCGCACTGGTGCTGACCCCGACCGAAACCCTGCAGGGGGCGCCTCCTCCGAAAGCCGTGGTCTACAGCGACGGCTACAACGTGCGGCTGAGGATTCACAAGTTTCTCTCATGGGGGACGATTCCCCTCATGGTGGGCCAGGGTGTTGTCGGGCAGAAGCTGTACAACGGCTCTGGCGGCGGCACGCTCAAGAGCGTCCATAGCTCGCTGGCGACGGCCACCGGCGTGCTGTTCGGCATCAACACGGTGACCGGGGTCTGGAATCTCTGGGAAAGCCGCAATGATCCGAATGGCCGCAAGAAGCGCTGGATTCACAGCGTGCTGATGCTGGCTGCCGACGCGGCATTTCTGGCCACCGCCGCGACCGCCCCTGAATACGAGCGCGGTGAGCGTCGGGGTGATCGTGCCTTCCATCGGTCGGCCGCTTTCGTCGGCTTCGGCAGTGCGTCGGTTGCCTACGCGATGATGCTGATCGCCAGGTAGCGTCGATGGTCGTCCCGGAGTCCGTTCTCGATCTGGTTCAGCCCTGGGCCACCCTCTACGGAGACTCGCCGGCGGTGTCGCTGGCCGTGGTCTTCCTGCACCTGACCGCCCTCATGCTCGGTGGTGGTCGCGCCCTCGCCGCCGACGGCGAAGTGCTGACCGCCGGTGGTCCTGACACCGCGCTCTTCGCGCGCCTCAGCCGCGCCCACGGCGTCGTCATTCCTGCGCTGACGCTGAGCGTGGTCACCGGTGCGCTCATGACCGCCGCTGATCTCGAGCACTTTGCGCAGTCGTCGGCCTATCAGCTCAAGCTGCTCGCGGTGCTGCTGCTGCTGGCCAATGGCGTGTGGATGCGCGTCAACGAGCGGGAAGCCGCGTCGATTGGTGGCGAAGGGGCCTTCGGGCGGCTGCGCCTGTCGGCCTTCCTGTCAGCCACCCTGTGGCTGCTGACGCTGCTGGCCGGATGCTGGCTGCAGGTGGGGGGCTGACGCACTCCATGTCCTGCCGTACCTGCCCCCTCGTTGACCGCCGCGAGTTTCTCCTGACGTCCGCTACGGTGCTGACGACCCTGACGGCCGTCTCGGCTACCCAGCAGGAGGCTCGCTATCCCGTGCCCGCCGCCGACGGCGCGAGCATCGACATGCGCCGCCAGGTGATTCTGGTGCGCGACGCGGGTGCTGTATACGCATTCGCCCTCTCGTGTCCCCACGAGAACACCGCGCTTCGCTGGAAGGCCCGCGAGAAGCGCTTTCAATGCCCGAGGCACGAATCGCGCTATACCCCCGATGGCACATTCACCTCTGGCCGAGCCACACGGAACATGGACCGGTTTCCCATCACCCACTCGGGTAACGAGGCGGTGGTCGATCTGACCAAGGTGTATCGATCAGACGCCGAAGCCGCCCTCTGGAAGGCGGCCCGCATCACCGTGTAGGCGACAGTGATCGTCCGGGCATCGCGAACAGATCGCGGTGCCCGACGATGACCCTGAGCACGCCTTGATCGGCCTGCGCCCGTCGCCGCGCGTTCCAGTCACTGATGGCGTCGTGCCTCGACGGCGCCATTTCGCAGGCCGCACCCGCCCATCCCGCGACGAGCTGCCGCTGCAACTCGGCCGATGCCGACGACAGCACCCAGTCACTTGCGGGAAAGTCTTCTGGCCGCACCTGCAGTGCACGCGCGGCGTAGGCGGCAGCGTCTGGCCCCAGCGCGGGCCCGAAGCCCTTGTCGGTCTGCTGGTGCCGATTGACCAGCGTCCGTATCTCCTCGTCCATCGGATCGGCGGGCTCGATCTGCAGGCGCCCGTCGTAGCTCAGCACCGCCAGCACGGGCACCGCGTGCCGGGTGCAGCAGACCACCCACCGATCAATCCACTCGGCAGAGACCAGATCGAGAAACGCCGCCGTCGTCAGCAGGTCATAGCCGTCGAGCGGCAGCGCCTCAATGTGACGCAGGTCAACGGCCTGTGTATCGAGGGTGACCCCCGCGGCTTCAGCTATCGGCTGCAGTGACTGCCGGGCCACCGCCAGCAGGGCGGGATCATGGTCGACCAGCGTCCAGTGCGAGACGTGTGGCAGACGGGGCAGCAGGTAGCGCACGTTCGACCCGGCCCCGCTGGCCAGGTCAATCGCGCGCGCTGGCCTTCCAAGGCGGTGGAGCCGTGCAGCGACACGCGCCGTCAGCGCAGCATCGCGTGCGGCGTGATCATCGGGCTCGCGCAGAGCCAGCCAGTCACCGCTGAATGATTCCATCGTGACTCCAGCGTTCAAGGGCGTCGGCCATCAGCCGTACGGACTCGGGCCAGCGCGGCAGGCCCTCGCGCCGGCGCCGTGCGCCGAGCGTCAGCCGTGTGCGAACGGCATCGTCTTCGATGAGGACGCGCAAGGCCTCGCGCAGACCCGCGCCATCGCCGGGCTCAACGAGCAGGCCCGACCGCTCGTCGACCAGGTCGGGAATCGCACCCGTCCGCGTGCTGATCACCGGCAGCCCGTGCGCCACGGCCTCGGCGACGGCCATGCCATAGCCCTCGAAGTAAGTCGGCAGCACGAAGGCATCGGCGTGATCGTAGGCATCGCTCAGGGCCTCGGACGACAGCTCACCCACAAACTCGACCTGTCCTTCGAGGCCGGCCAACGCCACCTGGTCGCGCAGGGCGCGGGCGGTGGCGAGATCCATCAGTTCATTTCCGGCCACGCGCAGCCGCCACGGCACAGAGCCGTGCAGGTCATGCAGGGCCGGCACGAGCAGACGATGCCCCTTGCGCGGCGTGATGCTCGCCACACAGAGCAGCACCACGGAGCGATCAGGGCGCAGCGCCGCATCAATCCCTCGCCAGCCGTGTGCCTCGGGTGCCGCATCGGTGCCGGGGGGCACGACGACCACCTGCGTCGAGGGCACGCCGTACGGATGCAGCGTGCTGACCGTTGCGCCGCTGGTCACCACGACGCCTCTCACGCAGCGCAGGGCCCGCTGCTCGCTGGCGAAGAGTGACGCCGCCTGCCCGGCCGACAGGCCGCGCTCGAGCGCGAGGGGATGATGCACCAGTGCCACCAGCCGCAATCGCGAGGCGTGCCGCTCGGCCTCTTCCGGCATGGCGCCGAACGCCAGTCCGTCGGCCAGCACCAGCGTATTGTCGGGCAGCGCGTCCATGTGTGCGGCCGTCGCCCGACGAGCCTCGGCGCTCGGCCACGGGTAGCTGCCGTCGAGCGCACACACATCGACCTGCCATCCCCGCGCGCGCAGGCCGTCCACCATGGCGCGGTCATACCCGTAGCCGCCGGTGCGTGCCTCGAGGTCGCCTGGCACCAGCAGCACGACATGCCGTCGCCCGGCAGCGGCTGATGCCGGTGGCGGCTCGACGCCATCGGGCTGGTATGCTTCAACGGGTTCGTTCACGGGAAGCGTTCAGCATATCCCGGGACCCACCAGTGACCGGTCATGTCTGTTCCGCCTGCCTCGCCTGCCCGATCGCGTGCGTCACTGTCGCTCATGACACGCGCCACACTCAGCGTGGGCATTGGCCTGGCGGGGCTGCTCGTGTGCGCGCACCTGCTGCAGCCGGGGCTGGTGCAGGATGCCGGCTATCCCTTACGTGTGGCGGCGATCGCCGGCCTCGTATGTGTCCTCGCGCTCTGGGGCCTTCGACGTCACCATCCATACGACAGGCTCGGCCCGGCCAACATGCTGACCGGCGGACGCACGCTGGTGATGGCCCTGATCGCCGGCATGGCCACGGCCCCGTCGGCGCCCTCGCGCGTGTGGCCCCTGATTGCGCTGGCCAGCGCCGGGGCCATCGCTGACCTGTTCGACGGCCCTCTGGCGCGGCGCAGCGGGATGGCCAGCGCGTTTGGCGCGCGTTTCGACATGGAAGTGGATGCGCTGCTGATCCTGGCGCTGTCGGTGCTGGTGTGGCGTTCAGTACCAGTCGGCTCGTGGATTGTCACCGCCGGGCTGCTGCGCTACGGCTTCATCGCAGCGGGCTGGATGCTGCCCTGGATGAACGGTCCCCTGCCACCCAGCCGCCGGCGTCAGACGGTGTGCGTCATGCAGATCGTGGCGCTCATCGTCTGCCTCGGCCCCCCCATTCCGCCTGCGGTGGTCTCGCCGCTGGCTGCCGCGTCGCTGGTGCTGCTCGCCTGGTCATTCGCCGTGGATGTCCGCTGGCTGCACTGCGCGGCCAACCCTGCATAATCGGAAACCTCAAGGAGTGCTCCCCATGAAGGTGGTTCCCCGTCTCACCGTCAGCATGTGCCTCGCGCTGTTCGCTCTTGTCGCGCCAATGGCCCCCGTGGCACAGGCGCAGGCACCCGCGCCGCGCCCCATGACCTTCCTCGATGGCCTGAACATGCCCTCGCTGCAGGACCCCCAGCTGTCGCCCGACGGCCGGACCGTGGCCTTCGTGATGGACGCCCCCGACTGGACGGCCAACCGTCGCGTCGGACACATCCACCGCATCGGCCTCGACGGCACCGGCCTTGTGCAGCTGACGCGCGGTGACCGCGGCGAGTCATCCCCGCGCTGGTCTCCGGACGGACGCTTCTTGGCCTTCCTCACGCGTCGCAATGGCGACGAGGTCACCCAGGTCTATCTCCTGGACGCCGCTGGCGGCGAGGCCAGGCGACTCACCACGCATCCCACAGCCGTGGGCGACATCACCTGGTCGCGCACCGGGCAGCGCCTCTTCTTCGTGGCCGACGATGAGAAGTCGGCCGAGGCGAAGAAGCGGGCCACCCTCAAGGACGATGTGTATGCCTTCGAGGAAAACGATTTTCAGCAGCGGCACCTGTGGTCGACCGACCTGCAGGGCACGACCACGCGGCTGACCTCGGGCGCGTGGACGGTCAGCGAGTACAGCCTCTCGGATGACGAATCACGGGTGGTGATGGTACGCATGCCCTCACCCAAACTTGAATTTCTCGATCAGTCGGAGGTGTGGATCATGAACACGGCCGGCGGAGACGAGCGCCGGCTGACCGACAACCGCGTGCCCGAGGGCGGCGTCGACCTCTCGCCCGACGGGCGGACGGTGCTGTTCACGGCCAGTGCGAACGAACAGTTCGACCTCTACTACAACGACAAGATCTTCCTCGTGCCCGCCGCAGGGGGCGCGGCCCGCGTGCTGCTGCCGCAGTTTGCCGGGTCGGTGGAACGGGCCGAGTGGTCGCGCGACGGGTCGGCGATCTACTTCACGGCCAATCTCGGCGTGCACAATGAGGTGCTGAAAGTCGACGTGGCCTCGCGCGCGGTCACCACGCTGACGAGCGGCGAGCACTCGCTCGGCGGCTGGTCAGTGTCAGAGGCGCATGGACGGCATGTCTTCACGAGGAACACGGCGCAGCACCCCGCCGAAATCTTTGCCGCTCCGCTCGCGGGCGGCACGCTGACCCGAGTGACGTCGGTGCACGACGAGGCCGTCCGCAGGTTCACGGTGGCCCGCCAGGAGCGCATCACATGGAAAGGCCAGGACGGGCAGACCGTGGAGGGGCTGCTGTTCTATCCGATCGACTACACACCCGGGCGGCGCTATCCGCTGGTCGTGTCGACACACGGTGGCCCCGCCGCGTCTGATCGCTTCGGCTTCAGTGCCGACTTCCAGACCTATGCCGGTCGCGGCTATGCGGTGCTCAAGCCCAACTATCGCGGCAGCACCGGCTACGGCGACGCATTCCTGCGCGACATGATTCGCGGCTACTTCAAGCAGGCACATCTCGACGTGATGACCGGAGCCGATGCCGTCATTGCCATGGGCGTGGCTGACCCTGACAAGCTCATCAAGATGGGCTGGAGCGCAGGCGGGCACATGACCAACAAGATCATCACCTTCACCCCGCGCTTCAAGGCAGCGAGCAGCGGTGCAGGCGCCGCCAACTGGATCTCGATGTATGCCCAGAGCGACCACCGGGAGTTCCGCACGCCGTGGTTTGGTGGCACACCGTGGCAGGCCAATGCCCCCATCGATCTCTACTGGGAACACTCGCCGCTGCGATACGTATCCCAGGTGAAGACGCCGACCATCTTCCTCGTCGGCGAGGAGGACCCGCGCGTGCCCTTGCCGCAGTCGGTGGAAATGTTCCGCGCGCTCAAGTCGAACGGCGTGCCGACGCACCTCTACGTGGCACCGCGCGAGGGCCACGGCTGGAGCGAGCTGCGCCACCGGCTCTTCAAACTGCAGATCGAGCTCGAGTGGTTCGAGCGCTGGCTCTACGATCGGGCCTATACCTGGGAAGAGGCCCCGTCGACGGCAACGCCCTGACCCCGCGCGCACGCACGCCGCTAGACGTCGAACCCCTGCAGGCCATACCGGGCCTGCAGGATCGCAAGGTGATGCTGCGCGTGCCCGGCCAGCATCCAGCACAGGGCACGCCCGCTGACCACACGGCCGTTGGCCTCGGTGGTGCGATCGAGATCGGCAGCGCCCAGGCTGTCGATGAGGCTGAGCGTGGCCTCGCGCACGGCCAGCAGGTCATGCACCACCTGCCCGATGCGCCGCGCATGATGCGGAGCCGACGCGGCCCACAGGTTCTCGTCGAATCCCGCGAGCGGCGTGGCATCGGCACGCGCCACACGGAGCAGCCGATACGCAAAGACCCGCTCCGAGTCGGCTACGTGGCCGAGCAGTTCCTTGACGCTCCACTTGCCTTCCGCATACCGATGCGCGGCTTCCTCGTCTGACAGCGTGGCCAGTCGCCTGATGGCGGCCCGCTGGGCCTCGAGTACGGCGACAGGCCCCTCATCGCCGATAAGGGCGATGTAGCCGGCATAAAAGGGGGCATGCTCGGTGGGTTCGGGACGCTGCCTCATGACGGACCTCCTGGAAACAGTGCGGCCGCGATGGTTTCGAGGGCATCGAGGCCATGCACATCACGCGGCAGCTGGGGCACACGGCGTCGCAGGTGCGACCCAAACCTGCGGTCGATGTCCTGCAGATACTCCGCTTCCTGCGACTGGCGCGCCTGCAGGAACGGATCGGTGCTGCCGGACGGCAGCACCCGGTTGACGATGAGCGCGCCAACGTCGATGCCGGCCTCGTCGAGCTGTGCCAGCGCCCGGGCCGACTCCTCGATGGGCAGCCGCTCGGCGATGAGCACCAGCACAAACGCCGTGACGCGCCTGCTGAGCAGCCGGGCCTTGAACGCCTGCAGCCGATCGAGGCGCTCGGCGAGCGACACCAGGATGGGATCGGTGCGGTCATCCTGCTGAATGCCCAGCATCGCACGGCGCGAGCGGGTCAGGGCCCGCAGCCAGCCGTCCATCAGCTCGGGCATCCGCAGCAGACGCAGCGTGTGGCCTGTCGGGGCCGTATCGAAGATCACGAGGTCGGTGTCGTCGGCCCGATCTGCCACGATCGAGGCGATGCGATCAAACAGCGCCACCTCTTCTGCCGCCGGCATGCTGGCCGCCAGATCGATCTGCCGCGACGCTTCCTTGAGAATCGACGGACCGAACAGCGTGGCCACGCGCGACTTCACCTCACCCACATAGCGGGCTGACTCGCGCGCCGCATCGACTTCCACGGCGCGCAGGTTGGGCACGATATCGACCGGCTCGGGTCCCACAGGGCGCCCGAGCACATCACCGGAGTTGTGCGCCGGATCCGTAGACACCAGCAGCACACGGCGCCCGCGTCGGCTGGCCGCCAGCGCCGTGGCAGCCGCCGTCGTGGTCTTGCCCACGCCGCCCTTGCCACCGAAAAACAGCACCTGCCGATCGAGCAGTGCGTCGAGCGTGGCCATCAGCAGCAGGGCAGGTTGCCGAGCGGCGATCGGTCCATGCCCATGCGGCGATGCCACAGGTGGAACTGATCGAGCAGGTAGGGATACATGTCGAGCATGTAGAGCGTGGCCGGATTCGGCAACCCCATCAGCTCCATGTAGCACAGCAGCAGAAACAGATCGTTCAGCTCGTTCGCCTGCCGGCGCAGCTCGCGCTCATAGTGGCTGTAGGCGATGCCGTGCACAAAGTCACGGATGTTGCGGCTGATCGACATGGCGGCCGTCGTGCGTGGTGGAGCCGATGCACGCCGTTACTGCGACAACCACCGCGACAGACGGCCTCGCTGGTCTGCCGTCGCATCGGGCCGCACCTCGAGTCGCCACGGGCGTCCGCCATCAGGGCCGAGCGTGACCGGGATCTCGACCAGCCGTTCACGTCGCGCGACCAGCACCGTGATGCGGTCGCCCGCCTTGAACAGCTCGAGACGGGCCGACAGCCCGTCGGCGCGCACACGCACCCCGTCAATGGCCAGAATCTCATCGTCGACATTGAGGCCGGCCTCGAAGGCTGCCGTGGCCCGCCGCACACCTGTGATCACCAGGCGACCGGCATCGTTCCGGGTTGTCGTCCCGAGCGATGCGCGCGTGGCGTCAGCCCCGGCCGGTGCGAAACGCAGGCCCAGATAGTCGAGTGCCTGCGCATAGTCGAGCTCGTCAGTCGATTCGACCGCCCGTGCGAAGAACGCCCGCAGATCGGTGCCCGCCACTTCGCTCATGGTGGCGTAGAACTGTTCAGCGGTATATCCCTTCGCGCCGCTGTAGCGCTGCATCGCCAGCCGCATGGCGTCATCGAGCGTGCGTGCGCCATTCGACGCCGCGCGGATGCGGGCATCGAGGAGGAACGCCACCACCGCCCCCTTGGGGTAGTAGTTGATGGTGGTGTTCGAGGTGTTCTCGTCGGGGCGGTACTGCTTGATCCATGTGTCGTACGATGCCATGTCGACGGGCGTCATCAGTCGGCCAGGCGTGCTGTGCACGGCTTCGATCTGGCCCGAGAGCGCCGACAGATACCCGGCATCATTCGACAGCCCCGCGCGCCGCACCAGCAGGTCGGCGTAATAGTCGGTAAAGCCCTCGGCGACCCACAGCGTCTTGACGAAGTTCTCGCGCTCATAGTCAAACGGTCCCAGCTCGACCGGTCGCAGGCGCTTCACATTCCAGTTGTGGAAATACTCGTGCGCCACCAGCGAGAGCCAGTTCTGGTAGGCCCGCGGCGATCGCGTCGTATAGCGCCCCGACATCGTCAGGAAGCTGTTCTTGTGCTCGAGGCCGCCGCCGGTGTCAACGACCATGTTGAGGAAGAAGTAGTGCGGATACGGCAGCGAGCCCATCGCCGCACGACCCGCCTCGACGATCTTCTTTACGTCGCCCACCGCGCGGTCGATATCGAACTGCGACGGATCGCCCTCGAGCACCAGCACGTGCCGCTTGCCATCCACCTGAAACTCGCGGGTGACGGGGCGCCCTGCCACGATGGGGCTGTCGACCAGCGTGTCGAAGTCTTCGGCCACATAGGCATGCGGTGTGCCCACGATCGGCATCAGGGCCGTCGCGGTGCCCGTCCATCCCATCGGCAGGTCGACTCTGACCTCGTGGGCACGGGGCCGGCTCTCGACCAGCGTGAGGAACGTCGGTGCCCCATTGAGCATGGCAAAGTCACGCTCGACCCAGTTGTTGCGCACCGTCATCTCGCGACTGTAGACGCGGTAGCGCACTGTGACCGTGCGCGCCCCGCCGGTCGTCACTCGCCAGCGGTTCTTGGTCGACTTGACGATGGGCACGGGCTTGCCGTCAGCGGAGGCGGTGACACCCTCGACGTGGCGCTGATACTCGCGCACCAGATAGGACCCCGGGGTCCACACCGCCATGTAGAGCTCGATGGTGGGCTGGCCGCCGGTGGGATACGCCGCCTCGATGTCGACGTAGTGCGTGCGGGCGTCGGGGAAGCGGAGGGTGTAGCGAATCGGCTCGGAAGCCTGGGCGTGGAGGTCGGCTGTGGTCAGCATGGCAACAGCGACCGCGCAGGCCAGCGCGGCAAGGGCGGTGCGGGTCATTGACGTATTGTAATGGCGTGACCCGCGCCCGGACAGTCGGCCTGCTGTATGTCGCCACTGCACTGGTGTTCCTGCTGATCGGGTTCCTGCTCATGCTGCTCATGCGCTGGCAGCTGGCCTGGCCGGGTGCACCGCTGCCGGCGGGCATCGCCGGGCTGCTGGGAGACCGCAGTGCCCCCGGCGGCGTGCTGCTGCCCGAGTTCTACCAGCAGCTGGTGGCGATGCACGGCACCGTCATGGTGTTTCTGGCCGTCGTGCCGCTGGCGACGGGCGGCCTCGGCACCCTGTTGGTGCCCCGGATGATTGGCGCTCGCGACATGGGGTTGCCCCGCACGGCGCTGCTGTCATACACGCTCTATGCCGTCGGCGGCCTGCTCATGCTCGGCAGCTTCCTGGTGGAAGGCGGCGCCGCCTCGTCGGGCTGGACCTCGTATCCGCCGCTGGCCGTCCTTGCCACGAAAGGACAGTCGTGGTGGCTGGCTGGAATGCTGGCGGTCAGCAGCGCCTCCACCCTCTATGCGATTGGCATGGTGGCCATCATCATCGGCAGTCGTGCGCCCGGCGTGACCCTGGCGCGGCTGCCCTTCTTCGTGTGGGCGCAGCTCGTGTCAGCAGTGCTGCTGCTGCTGGCGTTCCCGGCCCTGCAGGCCGCCGCCCTTTTCCAGCTGACCGACCGCATCGCCGGCAGCAGTCTCTTTCTGCCGTCAGGACTCGTACTTGGCGGCATTCCCCTGCAGCAGTATGCCGGGGGCGGCAACCCCCTGCTGTGGCAGCACCTGTTCTGGTTTCTCGCGCATCCCGAGGTGTACGTCCTGATCCTGCCGGCCATGGGTATCGTGGCCGAAGTCATCACGGCCCACACCGGTCGCCCGCTCTGGGGCGCGCGCGCCATGGTCGGGGCCGTGCTGGTGCTCGGGGTGCTGTCGATGCTGGTGTGGGCGCATCACATGTTCCTCACCGAGATGGGCACGGTCATGAGCGACGTCTTTCAGGTGACGACGCTGCTGGTATCGGTGCCGTCGGTCATCGTGGTGGGGTGCCTGGTGCTGTCGCTGTGGGGGCACAGGCTGAAGGCCAGCCCGGCGCTGCTGTTTGCCGTCGCGTTTCTGCCCATGTTCGGCCTCGGCGGCCTCACGGGGCTGCCGCTGGGCATGGCGGCCAGCGATGTCTCACTGCACGACACCTACTATGTCGTCGGCCACTTCCACTACATCGTGGCACCGGGCACGGTGTTCGCACTGTTCGCCGCGATCTACCACTGGGCGCCCACAGTGCTGGGACGCACGCTCAGTACCCGCCTCGGCTACTGGCACTTCTGGCCGACGCTGGTGCTGATGAACAGCATCTTTCTGCCGATGTTCGTGCTGGGTCTCGCCGGCGTCAACCGTCGGCTCTATGACGCGGGGGCGCAGTATGCCCTGGCGCAGGGCTTCGAAGGCGTGCAGCAGCACATGACCTGGTCGGCGCTTGCGCTGGGCGTGGCCCAGCTGCCCTTTGTGCTGGCGCTGATCACGGCACGACGGGTCGAGGCAGATGCGGCGGAACCGGCCCCGGCGATCGATCACACGGGTGAGGCAGATGTGGTGCCGACACCGCGCGCGGGGCAGGTGGCCCCGTGGCTCATCGTCGCATGGCTCGTGATGCTGTTCGGATCGCTGCTGTCGGGATGGGTGCTGCTGCGCACGGGTCAACCCGCATGGCCGCACACGGCCAACCCGTGGTGGCTCATCGCAGGTGCCGTATTGATGGGATTCAGCCCGTGGATCATGCCTGAGAGGCCCTCGACACTGTCCATGGCCACTGTGCTCGCGCTGGCGACCACACAGATGATCGTGCGCGCCCTGTCGGCGGCTGGGAATGCCGGGCATGTGCCGGCCGCACACAATGCCCATGCGCTGTGGTTCACGATCACCTGCACGATGTTGACCATCACGGTCGTGGCATCCGCGGCCATCATTCGCCCTCGAGCGTCACGCTGGTCTCCCGATTACGTGGCAGGATTGCGCCTGCTGCTCCGCACGCTGTCATTGCTATGGCTCGTCATCTCGCTCGTGTTTCTGCTCGGCTGATGCTGGCGTGCCCGGTGTGCGCTACACCCGAGGGTGTGGTGATGACCGACGGCGCCCGCAGCGGTGCCCTCGTGCTGCTGGGCGTCACGCTGCTCGTCGTCATTCCACTGATGGCCGCCGCGCTGCAGCTGTGGCGTCGTGAGGCGCGCCGCCCATGATCGGGCTGTGGCCCGAGGCCGCCTCGGCGCATGCGGCCGCCCTCGATGCCGTGCTCGTGCATGTGCATCTGCACATGGCGACGGTCTTCACGCTGTGGCTTGGCATCCTGCTGGTGGCGCTCTGGAAGGGACGACCGACGCAGGCAACCGACGCGCCCGATGAGTCGGTGCCGACCGTACCGCGGCCGGTGCCTGGCCGCTGGCCCTGGGTCGCCATGGCGCTTGTCGTCGCAGGCGATGTCGTGCTGCTGACGACCGAGGCACTGCCGGCCTGGCATGCACGCATGCAGCCGCCGTCTCCGCAGGACACCACACCGCTCGAGATTCACGTCGAGGCCGAGCAATACGTGTGGCATGTGCACTACGCCGGACCCGATGGCCGCTTCGGCCGCAGAGACCCGGCCCGCATCGACGCGGGCAATGCAATGGGACTCGACGACACCGATCCGGCCGCACAGGACGATGTGATGACCGATAACGTGCTGGTGCTGCCGCTGGGGCGCACCGTGGTGGTGCAGTTGAAGAGCCGCGACGTGATTCACAGCTTCACGCTGCCGGAGATGCGGGTGAAGCAGGACGTCACGCCCGGGCTCACCAGTCGCGCGTGGTTCACCCCTGTCCGCACCGGCGCGTGGGACATTGCCTGCTCGCAGCTGTGCGGTGCCGGCCACTACCGCATGCGCGGTCAGTACCGTGTGCTGTCGCCCGAGGCGTGGCAGGCATGGCTGTCAGAAGAAATCGCCCTCCTGGCTGCTCCCTGACTCCGGTCCGCGTTCAGGGCCGCACGCCCATCCACTGCGCACGAAAGCGTCGCATGTCGTCGCTCAGCGTCTGCCCGGCCTGCTCGGCCGACACCACTTCAATGCGCTGATCCTCGGCAACCGTCACCGAGGTCTCGGCACGTTCGCCACTTCTCCTGACGATGCGCAGCGACAGCTGATCACCCGGACGATGCCGCGCGAGGATGTCAGCGACCTGCGCGGGCTGCGTGAGCTCGACACCATCGAGAGCCACAAGGTGATCGTCCTGGGCCACGCCAGCGCGGGCCAGTGGCGCATCAAATGCCACGAGCGATGCCACGCGCACCCCGGCCGCGGCCGCGGACAGCTGGACGCTGCCCAGCGTCGGGCGACCGTCCTGGGGCCGACGCACAATGAGGCCGGCTCGTGTCAGCAGACGGGCATAATCGACGAGTTCCCGCCCTTCCACATAGCGCTGGAAAAAGTCGCGGGCAAACGCGCGATCACCCGAGACCTGTGCCAGCACCGCCTCGAGATCAGCAATGGTGTAGGGCGTGGCCACCATGCCCGGTTCAGAGGCCGTGCGGCCGAAGCGCTGCCATACGGCGCGCATGTAATCGTCGCCCGAGATCGTGCCGTTCGATCGATCGCGCAGGCTGAGGTCAAGCGCAAAGCCGATGGCCGATCCGTAGGTGTAATGCGAGATGAACAGGTTTGGCCAGGCTGTGCGGTCGATGGACGCCGCCGCATCGACGAACGGGGCCAGGCGGCTCATGTCGATCGCCGACCGCAGCTGGCGTCCCGGGCTCAGGGTCACGGCGTTGATGATGCCGGCGAAATCACCCAGCAGCTGCTCTTCCGTCAGCAGTCCGGCGCGGGCCAGCGCCACACCGTCGAAGTAGTTCGTGAAGCCCTCACCGAACCACAGCTCGTCGGACATGTTCGCGTCTTCGTAGTTGAAGGGCTCGATGGCGCGTGCGCGGATGCGCTCCATGTTCCAGGCATGGAAGAACTCGTGCGACACGGTGCCGAGCATCGCCTGCCGCTGCGCCGGCTGCCGAAGCGCGCCGCGGTTCGACACCACCGTGCTGTTGCGGTGCTCCATGCCGTCGCCGTCGGCCCAGGGCAGATAATCGGCCAGGAACGTGTAGGTACCGCCGTCGAAGCGGGGCAGTTCGCCGAAGATGCGCATCTGCTGGCGCACGATCTTCTCGACGTCGCGCGCATAGGCGTCGGCCTCGGCATCTGTTCCGTCGTGGTGCAGCGCAATCCGAATCGTCTGCGGCCCGTGCGCGCCATCGTCGATCGTGAACGTGCGCCAGACAAACCCGCTGAACTCGATCGGACTATCCATCAGATAGTGGAGATTGGGTGCGGTGAAGATGAGCGGGTCGTCGGTGGGAAACAGCTGCGTGGCTACCTGCCACGGGCGTCCCGCAGGCCGCTCGAATCTCACCCGGGCCGGACGCATCAGCGCCCCGCGTACAAACATGAACGCCGCTGGGGCATTGATATGGGCGTGACCGGGATCGACGCTGAGATACGTGCCATCGGTGCGATCACCGAACACCGTGTAGCGCACGACCACCGTGCCGTCGTGCCCGGCGACATCCCACTGGTGCAGGGTGGGCCGGCTAGCCGTCAGAGCACGCCCCTGGCCGTCGGTGATCTTCACGTCGAAGACATTTTTCGCAAACTCATGCAGGGCATAGCGCCCCGGCGATACGCGGCTCATCCTCACTTCGGCAGTACCGGCGGGCAGGCCCGGGAAACGGGCCTCGACCTGCATCCATCGCTGCTCGACGAAGGGAAACTGCACACGGTATTCGAAGGCCGGTGGCGCCTGCGCCCGGGCCGGATCCGCGCAAAGGACACCCCAGGTGCACAGCAGAGTGACGACGATGACGCGGAACGGGAGGCGAAGGGTGTGCATGGTCATGAGGACGTCCCGGCTGTCTGGGCTGCCGCTTCCTCGAGCACCAGCCGTATCCGTTCGGTGAGCTCGAGTGGCGTGAAGGGCTTGCGCACGAAATATCGTTCGTGGTCGAGCGCACCAGTCCGCGAAATCACGTCATCGGTATAGCCCGACGTGTAGATGGTCTTCAGGTTGGGCCTGAGGGCGCGCAGGGCCTCGGCCACAGCAGGACCGCTCATGTCCCCGAGAATCACATCGCAGATCAGTAGATCGATTTGGCGCGTTTCGTCACTGCCCAGGGCGAGCGCCGCACGGCCGGACGATGACTCGAGCACGCTGTAGCCGACCGACAGCAGGATCGACTTGACCAGGCGCCTGACACCGGCATCATGGTCGACGAGCAGCACCTGCTCGGTGCCACCGGGCAGCGGAATGGTGGCCGCGGCGCCATTCTCGGCTTCGGTGCCCTCGACGCGCAGCAGCAGTACGCGGAACGTGGTGCCCACGCCGGGCTCGCTGGTGAGCTGAATGTCTCCATCGGCCTGGCGAATGATGCCGTAGACCGTGGACAGCCCGAGTCCGGTGCCCTTGCCAACTTCCTTGGTCGTGAAATACGGCTCGAACACGCGCGCCCGCACCTCGGGAGGCATGCCGATCCCCGAGTCGGTGACGGTGATGCTCACATACTCGCCCGCTGGCAGGCCGGGTCCATCGGTCGGACGCGTCCCGTCGAGCGTGACATCGGCCGTCTCGATCGTGAGGCGACCACCGCTCGGCATCGCATCGCACGCGTTGACGGCCAGATTCATGAGCACCTGCTCGAGCTGCCCGCCGTCGATACGGGTGAACCCGCCTTCAGCCCGCGGCAGCAGTGTGAGGTTGATGTCCTCGTTCATCACCCTGCGCAGCATCGGCGACAGCTTCTTCAACGCGGTGTTCACGTTGATCGCCGCAGACGGGTCAGAGCGCCGTCGGCTGAAGGTAAGCATCTGCCGTGTCAGGTCGGTGGCGCGTGACGCGGCGCGGCCGATTTGTTCGATGTCCCCGCGGCGCTGATCGTTGACGCTGATGCCGCGCAGCAGCAAATCGGAATAGCCGATGATCGCCGTCAGCAGGTTGTTGAAATCGTGGGCCACGCTGCTGGTGAGCCGGCCCATGGCTTCCATCTTCTGCGAGTGCCGCAGCTGCTCTTCGACCTGTTGCTGGCGTGCGCGCGCCTCGTCGCGTTCGCGCAGGGCCTGCACCACAAACGTGGTGGGTGCCCCCAGCACGGTGACGGGCACCAGGCTGAGAATGCTGAGGCTGCACCGGATGATGGCGCGGCCCACGTGGTCGTCGGCCCCGCCCAGCACCATGATGCTGGCGGTGACCGCGCTGACGGCGACGGCAATGGCCACCACCGACAAGGCGCCCCGGGGCTGCAGCAGGTGCTGGTCGATGTTCAGGCGCTGCCTGAGCCAGCCCGCGAGGATGGGGGTCACCCCGACGGCAATGGCAGCACTGAGGGCCGGCACCACGAATGGCTGTGATGACTGCTGGATAAACACCACCGCGACCGCGGCGGCGGCGGCGACCATGGCGCCTGGCACACGGCTCAGGCCCCACACCCAGGACACGGCGAGCGAGACCCCCACCAGAATCCACGCGGGGGAGGGGGCCAACTCGGGACCCGAGGCCCAGACGGTCACGGATGCGATGAGAGCGGCACCGGCAAAGACCAGCAGGTTCTGCAGGAATGTGGTGACCGGTGCCGGGAGAATTGTCGCTCGGACCGACGGTGCCTGGGGTTGTGGGTAGCTGCTGGGCTCGGACATGTAACCGCCCCTGGCTGACGTGTCGGGCCCTTGCGGCATGACGCTGGCGGTGAGGGAGGGATTCGAACCCTCGGTAGGAATTTAAAGTTCCTACAGCGGTTTAGCAAACCGCCGCCTTAAGCCTCTCGGCCACCTCACCGCGCCTGAGGAGTGATTGTCGCACAAGGACTTGCGGATTTCAGCACTTTCGAGCCGGGGCCTGATTCACCGTCCGCGGCACGGATTGACCACGCCTCCCAGGGTCAGGAGCGGGATTCCGGGCTGGCGCACCCATGCGTTCAACGGGCTGCGGTCGCGTCCCGCCGGGTGACGGCCGTGCCTGGCCGCAGCGCGTCCGTGCCACGTCCCGTGATTTCGTCTCCTGCCTTCACGTCACCAAACACTTCCACCAGGGACCCCGACGTCAGACCCGTCGTGACATCCACCCACTCGGTGCGCCCGTCCCGAATCCGGATGACGAAGGTGCGATCGGTCGTCGACGCCACACTCGCAGGGGGCACGAAGACCGACGGCAGGGTCCGACGCACCGGCCAGCGCACCTGACAGAACGCCCCGGGCACCAGTCGACCATCCGCATTGTCCACATCCAGCTCCACAGCCATCGTCCGCGTGGTCACGTCGACCGCCCGGGCAATGCGTGCGATGGTGCCGGTGAAGGCCTCACCCGGAAAGGCGCTGACACTGAACGACACGGTTATGCCGTGATCAAGGGCCGCCGTGTATGCCTCGGGCACGGGCACAACGAGGCGCAGTCGCCGGAGGTTGACCAACTGCAGCATCGGCGTCTGCCCGGCACCCGCGGGCCCCACAAGCGCGCCCGGATGCACGTGGCGTTCGGTAATGACGCCCGCGAACGGTGCCGTCACGCGCAGATAGTCCTCGAGTTGCTGCAGCGTCCGCATGGCCTGCCGGGCCGCCTCCACCTGCTGCGCTGCGGCCGTCACCTGACTGGCACTGGCCTCGGCCGCCCGTGCGGCGATGGCCAGGTCATTGCCGGCCACCACCCCCGGGGTCGCGGACGCACTGAGCAGGCGCGCGTGCGTGGCCTCATCAGCCTGGGCCCTTGCACGGGCCACCGACACCTGTGACTCGGCCGCCTGCAGACGCGACTGTGCTTCGGCGCGCTGGGTCGCCAGTTCAGGGGCATCGAGCGTCATCAGCAGTTGGCCACGCGACACTGTTGACCCACGATCGACGGCCACCGTCTTCACGAAGCCCGCGACGCGCGAGTGAATCGCCACCGACTCGTATGCCTCGAGCTCGCCGGTCAGCGCCAGAGGCACGTCGAGCGGTTGCTCGACCGCTCGTACCACGTCCACCACGACCGGCGCGGGCGTGGATGGGGACGGTGCGTCGGCGGGCATCTGGGCCGGTTCCGTCGAACAGCCCGACGCGATGATTGCGACCGCCGTACCCAGACAGAGCGCCAGCGGCCAGACTGCAGAGAGGCAATGTCGGTTCGTCATGCGTGAGACCTGAAGTGGGCACTGGCCGGATCATCGGGATCGAGCGACGGTCCGCCTGCACCGGCGGAGCCCTGCGCCACGGTGTAGACCGACGGCAGGATGAGCAACGTGGCGAACGTCGCGACGGTGAGACCGCCGATGACCGCACGCCCCAGGGGGGCGGTCGCCGCAGAGTCGTCGCCGAGTGCCAGCGCCATCGGGACCATGCCCGCGATCATCGCCGCGCTCGTCATCAGGACGGGACGCATGCGGGAGCACGCGGCATCGATTCCGGCATCGCGTGCAGAGAGACCGCCCTGTCGCCCGTGTTCGGCGAAGGTGACCAGCAGGATGGCGTTGGCGACTGCCACGCCGATCGCCATGATGGCCCCCATGAACGACTGCACATTCAGGGTCGTCCCCGTGAGCCACAGCATCGTGGCGACACCTGCCAGCACCGCCGGCACCGTGGAGACCACGACCAGGGCCAGTCGCACCGACTGGAAGTGGGCAGCGAGCAACAGGAAGATCACGACGACGGCCACGCCCACGCCGGCCGTGATGTTGCGGAACGTCTCGTCCAGGGCGCCCACCTGCCCGCGCACTGTGACCGTGGCACCCCGGGGCGGCGTGCCCGCCCGCGCGATGGCCTCCTGCACCCGCGTCCGCACACGACCCGCGTCCTCGCCCGCAATGCTGGCGGTGATCGTCACCATCCGCTGCCCGTTGACGCGGTCATACTCGCCGACGATCGTCGCGTCTTCAATCCGCGCGACCTCGCCGAGCAGGGGCCTGGCCTCGCCCGCCCCCCGCACCGGCACCACTCGCAGGTCGTCGAGCGTCTGTACGCGCGGCTGCGGCACTTGCACCTGCACCTGAAATGCAATGCCCGTGCGTGGGTCGGCCCAGTAGTTCGGGGCGACGAACCGGCTGGATGACGTGGCCGCCGCGTAGGACCGTCCCACATCGTCCACGGTGACACCCAGTTGCCCGGCCATCCGGCGGTTCACGTTGACCTGCACAGCTGGATAGTCGAGCGCTTGTCCGTACTGCACATCGCGCAAGGACGGCACCGTCGACAGTTCCTCGCGGACCTTCGCGGCGAACGCGCGCGTGGCGGCGAAGTCGGGACCCATCACGGCCACCTCGACAGGTGTCTGGGTTCCGAAATTCATGATGCGGCTGACGATATCGCCCGGTTCAAATGAGAACGAGGCGTCGGGAAACCTCTCTCGGAAGCGCGCTCGCAAGGCTTCCTGGAATGGCTCGAGCCGCACGCCCGCACCCGGGCGCAGCGCCACCTGCAGCACACCTTCATGCGAGCCGCCGGTCCACAGGAAGATGGTGTTGATCGGATAGGACGAGGGTTGCACGCCCACGTAGCCGAGCGTGATGTCCACGTTGCCCGGGCCGGCCGCCGAGGAAATTTCGTCAAGTACGGCCCGACCGAGTTGCTCGGTGGCCTCGAATTTCGTGCCGGCCGGTGCCTTGACGCGCAATTGAAACAGCGACGTGCCACTCGGCGGGAAGATCTCCCGGCCGAGCATCGGGCCCACGAGTGCCACCACCGCGACGGCGGCGACGAGATATCCACCCACCACCGCCAGGTGCCTCCGGGCGATGCGGGTGAGCCACGCGCCGAGACGGTTCCGCAGGCGAGCCACCCAGTCGGTGCCCTCTCCGGTCGTGTGCGCGTGGCTGCGCCCGAGCATCCACACGCCCAGCACCGGCACGAGCGAACTCGAAAGCAGGTAGGACGCAGTCATCGCGAAGCCGACCGCCAGCGACAGCGGGACGAAGAGCGACCGGGACACGCCCGTCATGAAGAACGATGGCACGAACACAGCCACCACCGACAGCATCGCCAGCAGCCGCGGCACCACGACCTCGGCGCTGGCATCGAGGACCGCCCGCGCGACGGGGGCTCCACGGGCCAGGTGCGTATGGATGTTCTCGATGGCGACCGTCGCTTCGTCGACCAGGATGCCGACGGCAAGCGCCAGCCCGCCCAGCGTCATGATGTTGATGGTGTGGCCCGCGCCCCAGAGCGCCACCACGGCGGCAAGCAACGCGAATGGAATCGTCGTCATCACGATGGCGGCACTGCGCCAGTCGCGAAGGAAGAGCAGCACCATCAGCCCGGTGAGCAGGGCTCCGAGCGCACCTTCCACCAATACCGACCGGAGCGCCGCCGACACACTGGCCGACTGATCGAGTTCGTACGACACCTCGATGTCATCAGGCACCAGGGCCTGAAACCGTCCGAGGTTCCGGCGCACGTCCTCGACGACGGTCAGGGTCGAGGCGTCGGGCCGCTTGGTGACCGGAATGTAGACCGCACGGCGGCCATTGACGAGCGCATACGCCGTGGGAATGTCGGTGCTGTCGCTGACCGAGCCGATATCGCGGATCGACACGGGTGTGCCCGGGCCCGTCCTGATGGGCAGTTCCAGCAGATCGTTGATCGAGGTGACCACCGAGTTAATCGGCGCCATGCGTGTCTGATCGCCGATGTTGATGCTGCCCGAGGGCATGATGACATTACCCGTGGTGACGGCATCGATGACATGCTCGGGCGACAGGCCGTGCGCCCGAAGGCGATCAGGATCCACGCGGATCACGATCGTGCGCTGGCTGCCGCCGAATGGCGGCGGTGACGTGAGGCCCGGCAGCGTCGCGAACTGCGGTCGCACCCGGTTGAGCGCCAGGTCCTGGATCTCGCCGAGGCTGCGCGTGTCGCTCTTGAAGACGAGATAGCCAACCGGGACAGTACCGGCATCGAATCGCATCACGAACGCGCCAACCGTCCCTGGCGGCATGAAGGCGCGGGCGCGATTGACGTATCCGATGGTCTGGGCCATCGCCTCGGCCATGTCCGTGCCGGCGTAGAAGGTCAGCTTGAGCAGCGACGTGTTCTGAATCGACTTTGATTCGACGCTTTCGATGCCGTTGATGTAGAGGAAGTGGTACTCGTAGTAGTAGGTGATGAACCCTTCCATCTGCCCGGGACTCATGCCGCCGTAGGGCTGTGCCACGTAGATGACCGGCAAATCGAGCTCGGGAAAGATATCGGCGCGCATGCGGTTGGCCGCCACACCCGAGGTCAGGGCCAGTGCCACGAGGGCCACCAGGACCGTCATCGGACGCCGCAGGGCGGTTCGAATGAGCCACATGGCGGTGCTATTTCCGGTCGCGCACCAGCGCGAGGAAGGTGTCCACTGCGTCAAAGGCCACGGCGCGTGCCAGCAGGGCCCTCCAGACGGTGACTCTCGCCGCCGCATCCTGCGTTTCGGTCAGTGCGAGCAGGGCCTGACTGTCGGCAACATCCACGATGCCGGCCAGACCGGCCTCAAACCGTGCCCGGGCCTGCACCTCGCTGGTCCTGGCAGCCTCCAGCTGCACGGGCATCTGCTGCACCCACTCGCGGGCGGCCTCTGCCGACACCTCGGCGGCACGCTGATCGGCTGTGAGCCGCAGGCGCTGCTCGTCGAAACGGGCCCGGGCAGCCCTGACCTCGGCCGCCGCCGCCTGTCGGCGAGCGCCGATGCCGACCACATCGAACAGATTGGGCAAGACCACCTGCAGCCCGGCGGTCCAGTTCACACGGTCAGGCCAGAGTCCGCTGGCACCGCCCTCGAGGCGTCCGTCAAACTGCGCACCGCTGCCCCGAGCGGCCGTGCTGCCCTGCAGCAGGATGCGGGGGCGAAACGACGAGGCCAGCACCGAGTCACGTGCCTGCGCCAGATCGATCGAGGCCTGCTGCCACTGCAGCAGCGGATGCGTCGCGTCGTCCGGGGCAACACCGCCTGAGGCGGGTATGCGCTGCAGCAGCGCACCGCCATCAGCGATGTCGGGCAGCGTCTCGGTACCCAGTGCGCGGCTCAGCATGATTTCAGCAAGACGCAGGGCCTGTCGCGCCTGGATCAGCCTCGTCACGGCCGCCGCGTGCTCGGCCGTTGCGCGGGCAGCCTCGGCACCGGCACGCAGCTGGGCATCGGCCAGCGCACGTGCCGAGCGCAGGACGGTCTGGCGGCGGGCCGCGTCGGCATCGGCCGCGCGTACCGCCTCTCGTGCGCCCAGCACGTCGAGGTACGCCAGTCCCACGGCGTGCTGCACCTGCAGGCGGGTCAGCGCCTGGCCCGCCTGCGCACGGATGACGGTGGCCTCGGCTTCACGCACCGAGGCGGAGCGCTGGCCAAAATCGACAGGCTCCCAGGACATCAGCACACCCGCGGCACTGCCCCAGACGGTGCCGGCTGACGTCGCCGCGAGCGGCGGTCCCGAGATGGGCGGCAGCACCGACTGCGGCAGCAGAGGACCGGTGATGTTATTGACCGTACCCCGGTTCGACTGCCAGAGTGCCTCGACGCGAGGGAGATAGGCCGTGCGGGCAACCGCAATGCCGGCCGACGCCGCTGCCACCTCCTCAATGGCTGCACGCAGCGTCGGGTAGTGTTCGTCGGCGTACTGCAGGGCCGCATCCAGCGTCAGTGGCGAAGGCAGCGAGGCCTCCGGCAGCGGTTGCGACGCACCCGGCACGGCCAGCGTCAGCAGTGCCAGCAGCGCGGCAGCAAGTCGGGCTAACCCTGGCGACGGCGATGCGGCCACCGCTGCGACTCGTCGGTGAAGGAGGGCGTCATCCATGGCAGTGGCCCCAGATGGTATCGAAATCTCTGCGTCCGGGCTGTCACACCTGTGTCGGCCTCCAGTTCCGCAGTAGGCTGAGGCATGGTGCTGGCACCCTCCGGGCAGGTCACCGCGCTGTTTCTGTTCGATGTCGCCGAGGAAATCAGGCTGGCGGAAGCGCGCGCGCTGCTCGGCCTCGATCCCGAGGCCCAGCCCCCGATGCTGCACCCCTCGGTGCCGCCCTATGTGCGCTACGCCGACCCGCCCATCCAGGCCGATGCGGCCACCCTCGGACTCTCGCTCGACGGTCATCCTGGCCTGGGACTCCGTGTCCGCCTCTATGACTACGGCGTGGTGTCGCTGGCCCTCACCCGCACGTGCGCCGGTGACTTCGCCGAGCTGCACGCGCTGGCGCGCGAGGCCGCCTCTGGAACGCTCGAAGCGCTGGCCACCGCTGTGTGTCGGCGGTGCACCGAACGGCTCGCGCCCGCGCTGGTGGACGCCCGCGCGTCGCAGCTGACGGAAGATTACGTGGTCGCCGCCCTCGTCCACGATGGGGCAGGAGCGTCAGCGGCCTCGCTGCTGAGCGAGCACGGCACTGACATCGCGCGCCTGCTGCGCGTCGAGGCGGCGGAGCTGAGTGCGCAGGAACGCGACGAGGTGCTGCAGCACCGTCTGTCATATCTCGCCAACGACCTCGTCATTCCCTCGTGGAGTGGGGCGTTCGTCTACGACACCGCCGCTGGCGTGGCCGGGGCACTCGAGCTGCTCGAGTTTGCCAATTCGCAGCTGCTGCAGTTCCGCTACTACGACCAGCGCCTCGAGGCCGACCTGCGCCGCATCTACGCCCGGCTGCAGGCCACCCGCTGGTACGACTCGCTGCTCGGCCGCCGGCATACGGCCGCGGCGCGCGAGCTGCATGCGCTCTTCATCGATGTGAATGAACTGGTCGACCGCACAGAGAATGCACTGAAGCTGGTCGGCGACGTGTATGCCGCGCGACTGCTCGGGCTGGCCTCGGCGCGCCTCGGGCTCGAAGCCTGGAAGCATGCCGTGCGCGATCAGCTCGACACGCTCGATCGCATCTACCGCTTTGCCGTCGACCAGACCAGCATGGACCGCGGCGAGCTCCTCGAGCTCACCGTGGTCCTCATCCTGCTGCTCGAGCTGGTACTCTTCTTCCTCGGTGTGATGCGCTAGTTACACCAGCCGGAACGACAGCTCGCCCAGCGCTCCCACGCTGCAGGCCACGCTGTCACCGGGCTTCAGCCACACCTGCTGATCCCTGGGCTTGCCCTGGATGACCCCCTGCGGCGTGCCGGTGAAGATGATGTCGCCGGGCTTCAGCGTGAAGTAATCGGAGATATAGCTGATCATCTGCCGCGTGTTGAAGATGAAGTCGGCCGTGTTCGATGACTGGCGCGTTTCACCGTTCACGCGACACTCGACCGTGAGCGTGTCCGGGTCGACCTGCTCGGCCGACACCATGTAGGGCCCCAGCGGCGCAAAGCCGTCGATGGCCTTCCCCACCATCCACTGGCCGCCGCGGCCGTTCTGCAGGTCACGCGCCGTGAAGTCGTTGCCCGTGGCATAGCCGGCCACATATGAGAGCGCGTCGGCCTGGCTCACGCGGCGCGCCGTCCTGCCGATGACGATGACCAGTTCAGCCTCGTAGTCGAAATTGGTCGCCAGATCCACGGGAAGCGTCACCGTCCCCTGGTGCGCGTTGAGCGAGGCGTTGAACTTGTTGAACAGCACCGGGTGCGTGGGAATCGGCGACCCGATCTCTTTCGCATGCTCGCGGTAGTTGAGGCCGACACACACGATCTTGTCGGGCCGGCTCAGCAGAGGACCATAGGTCAGGCCGGCCTCTTCGCGGAAGGCCGGGGCTGCGGCCGCGTCCTTGAGCGCCGCCTCGACCACGGCCTTCACGCTGGGACCGTCTTCCTGCTGCAGCATGTCGTCCAGGGTCGCCGGGGCATACATCGTCAGGGCAGCCGCCGCGGCAGCCACATCGAGAATGCCCTTCTCAGTCTTCGCCCCGAGCCGGTCGACCCCGTCGACGCGGAACGTCAGCAGTGTCAGGTTCGTCGCCAGACCCCGCGGCAGCGTGCGCACAGGGGCAGCGGCGGCCGCAGGTGTCGAGGGCGCGGCAGCGCATCCGGCGGCAGTGGCGGCCAGCGCAAGCGACCCCGCACTGCCGGCCCTGGTGAGAAATCGGCGTCTGTTCATGGCGCGCATCTTACTGCCACGGACGGGTGCCGCGCGAGGCCGGGCTCTGCATTATTCTGAAAGGCGGTACTGCGCCCGATGACTCCCCGCCTTCGCTTCGCCCCCTCACCCACCGGCTATCTGCACGTGGGCGGTGCCCGCACGGCCCTCTTCAACTGGCTCTACGCGAGGCGCCATGGCGGCACATTCGTGCTGCGCATCGAAGACACCGACACGCAGCGGTCGTCGGACGACATGGTCAGCGGCATTCTCGACGGGCTGCGGTGGCTCGGCATCGATTGGGACGAAGGCCCCGAGGTCGGTGGTCCGCATGCCCCGTACTTCCAGTCGCAGCGACTCGAACGCTACCGCGCAGCGGTCAGTGACCTCGTCTCGCGCGGGTGCGCCTACGAGGACGATGGCGCCATCCGGTTCCGCGTGCCCGACGGCACCACCACGTTCCACGACGAGGTGCATGGCCCCATCAGCTTTGACAACGCGCACCTCGAGTCGTTTGTCATCCTGCGATCAGACGGCCACCCCACCTATCACCTCTCGGTCGTCGTCGATGACATCGACATGGGCATCACGCATGTGGTGCGCGGTGACGATCACATCTCGAACACGCCCAAGCATGTGCTGCTGTTCGAGGCCTTCGGCGCAACGCCGCCACGATTTGCACATGTGCCGCTCATCATGGGCGCTGACAAAAAGCGCCTCAGCAAGCGGCACGGCGCCACCTCGGTGCTCGAGTACGAGCGGCAGGGCTATCTGCCTGACGCGCTCTTCAACTTTCTCGCCCTCCTCGGGTGGGGCACGGGCACCGACGATGAACTGCTGAGTCGTGACGAGCTGGTGCAGCGATTCACACTCGACGGCATCTCGGGCGGCAACGCCGTCTTCAACACCGACAAGCTCGACTGGTTCAACCATCA
>Ga0172372_10000710_pt1 | contig 50825 bp, 45 predicted proteins | sample LakKiv5m_2_FD_114544 | JGI IMG/M metagenome (GOLD analysis project Ga0172372, IMG submission 114544) | Freshwater microbial communities from Kabuno Bay, South-Kivu, Congo - kab_092012_9.5m | ecosystem: Environmental > Aquatic > Freshwater > Lake | place: Democratic Republic of the Congo...
AATTATCATGGTTTAAGTGATAATCCAAATATAACATGGGAAATAGTTAAAGCGAATCCAGATAAACCTTGGAATTATGATTGTTTAAGTGATAATCCAAATATAACATGGGAAATAGTTCAAAAAAATCCCGATAAACCTTGGAATTATGAACGGTTAACTGAAAATTTAAACATAACATGGGAAATAGTTCAATCAAATCCAGATAAACCTTGGGATTATGATTGGTTAAGTGAAAATTCAAATATAACATGGGAAATAATTCAATCAAATCCTGATAAACCTTGGAATTATGAATGGTTGAGTGAAAATCCAAATATGACATGGGAAATAGTTCAAGCAAATCCAGATAAACCTTGGGATTATTGGAATTTAAGTTCTAACAGAATGGATACAGCAAGAGAGGATTATATAAGAAAAAGGTTTCAAGAATGGTTTAGAAAAAGTAATTTAAAAAAGGAATTAATGGAAAATGTATGGCATCCAAGAAATTGGGAAAAATTTAAATATTTAGATCCAGAAACATTTGGAGATTTAATTGAATAATGAATAATGTATAATATATTTTTTTTATTTTTTTATAAAAAAATTGAAATTAAAATTTTAAAAATAAATGAATAAATTAAAACAAATTAAATAAAAAATGAATTTATATGATGAATTTTTAGATGATTGGTCTGAAAAATGGTTTCAATACATAAAAGAAAATCCAGATGAAGATTGGAATTATAAAAATATGAGTAAAAATCCAAACATAACATGGAAAATAGTTCAATCAAATCCAGATAAACCTTGGAATTATAATTGGTTAAGTGAAAATCCAAATATAACATGGAAAATAGTTCAAGAAAATCCAGATAAACCTTGGAATTATAATATTTTGAGTTACAATCCAAATATAACATGGGAAATAGTTCAATCCAATCCAAATAAACCTTGGAATTATACTTGGTTATTTAGAAATCCAAATATAACATGGGAAATAGTTCAATCAAATTCTGATAAACCTTGGGATTATAAATGGTTGAGTTTAAATCCAAATATAACATGGGAAATAGTTCAATCAAATTCTGATGAACATTGGGATTATTGTTGGTTAAGTTTAAATAAAAATATAACATGGGAAATAGTTAAAGCAAATCCAGATAAACGTTGGAATTATAATTTGTTAAGTTCAAATCCAAATATAACATGGGAAATAGTTCAAGCAAATCCAGATAACCCTTGGAATTATAATATTTTGAGTTACAATCCAAATATAACATGGGAAATAATTCAATCCAATCCAAATAAACCTTGGAATTATACTTGGTTATTTAGAAATCCAAATATAACATGGGAAATAGTTCAAGCAAATTCTGATAAACCTTGGAATTATAATAATTTAAGTTGTAATTCAATGGATGAAGCAAGAGAAGAATATATAAGAAAAAGGTTCCATGAATGGTTTAGAAAAAGTAATTTAAAAAAGGAATTAATGGAAAATGTTTGGCATCCAAGAAATTGGGAAAAATTTAAATATTTAGATTCAGAAACATTTGGAGATTTAATTGAAGAATAAAATTTATAATAAATATATTTTTTATTTTTAATTAGAAAAATAAAAAATTGAAAAAATAATAAATTGAAAAAATAATAAAAAATATAAAATAAATAAAATAAAAATAATGAATTTAGCAGAATTAATTGAAAGTTACACAATTGAAAATCCTATTGATTCGTTTAAAAAATATGTTGAAGATATAAATAATGAAAAAAATTTTGATATTTTATCAGAATATGATTTAGATGAAGAAAAAATGTATGAATTATTAATTAAGCTTAAAGATTATAAATATATTGATGAAATAGATGATTTAAAATGTGGTTCATTTATAAGATGGATTTATTTAATTGATGAATCAAATATTGATTTAAATAAATATGGAATGATATGTGATATTAATTTTACAGATAATGGAACAATTATTAGATGTAAAAATTTTACAAATAGATACTATACATTAAAAATGGAAGAATGTTTAATATTTCAAAAATTTTCAAAAGATGAAAAAATGATAATAGAAATGATGGATCAAGTAAAATAATTTTTTATTAAATTTTAATGAATATAATTAACAAAATATTCAATTTATAAAAAATATAAAAAATAAAAAATATATATTTTTTATTATATTGCGTTAAAATATAATAAAATGAGTGTAACAGGAAATTTAAGAACATTAAGAGGGCAATCTTCAACTGTTGGTTCAAGAACAGTTGGTTCAATATTATCAAATAGTAGTGGATCAGGTGCTGGTTCTTTTTTAAGAATATACAATTGGTATGCAACACGTGGATTAAGACAAGAATTTTATAATGATGTTGTTTTTAGAATGAGAAGATAAATAAAAAATATATATATTAAAATTAATATATATTTTTTATAAAAAATAATTTTATAAAAAATTGAAAATATAATAATAAAAATATATGTAATGAAAATATAAAATATAAATAAACTTATAAAAAAATGATTAATGAAATTCAAAATTTAAAAGATACAAATGAACAAATACTTGTTAAAATAAAAAAATTGGAAATGGAAAAACAATTATTATTTGATAAATATAATGAAAATAATAATTTAATTAGTAATTTAATTAGTGAACACAATGAATATGTAAAAAAAATATTAAATAATAATTTTATATGTGTAAACGAATCACAAGTAATTGTAAATGAATGTTTACCAATTGATTATGAAATGGTTATCAATGACATAAAACAATTTAAAAATAAATATAATAATTTCAAACTAATTTCTTTGAAAAGAAAAAGTAATTATGTTGTAAAAAATAGCAATTATATATGCGCTTATATGTCGAGAGATGGAATTTTATATTTTAAAACAATTTATCCAAGCTTATTTAGTTAGCCAGAATGAAAAAAAATAGATTTAATTAGTTCAACTTTTTTAATTGCAGATTGTCTCATTCAATTAATATTTTAAAATTTTTACAGTTTTTCTTTTTTTGCATGTGAATTTTCCTCTTTTGAGTCCTTTATTTTTAAATATTTTGCTAGTGCAAATGCGAATAGATTTTGGTTCTGAAGTTGTTTTGAATGATTTTATACATTTGCATAATTTATTTGCTAATATTTTTTCGGCATTTTTTTTGTTTGTTTTTGCTGATTTGTTTATTTTTTGATTATAAAATAAAAGTATTTTTTTATAATCATTGTTTGTTAATTTACTTGATGGCATTTATTTATAATATATAAATATTATAAATTTTATGAAATTAAAAAAATAATATATATTTATTTTATAATATATTATATAAAAACAATATAAAGAAAAAAATATAAATTTAATGTCTGCAAAAATTTTGAACAAATTAATGATAAGCAATAGTCAATAAAAATATTATTATATTATAATATGACAGAATGTGTTAAACACAAAATTGTGGTATTCGATTTGGATGAAACATTAGGATATTTTAGTGAATTTGGAATGATATGGGATGCTGTTTGTGAATATGTTGATACAAATATAAATGAAAAAAATAAAAAAACACAATTATTATTTAATAATATTTTAGATTTATTTCCAGAATTTTTAAGACCAAATATAATAAATATATTAAAATATTTAAAAAAGAAAAAGCAAGAAACAAAATGCAATAAATTGATATTATATACAAACAATCAAGGTCCAACAGAATGGGCAAAAAGTATAACAAAATATTTTGAAATGAAATTAAATTACAAATTATTTGATCAAATAATAGGTGCGTATAAAATAAATGGCAATCAAATAGAAATGTGCAGAACAACATATTCAAAAACACATGAAGACTTGTTAAAATGTACTAAACTAAGTAAAAATACAGAAATTTGTTTTTTAGATGACTTATATCATGAAGGAATGGATAATGAAAATATTTATTATATAAATGTTAAACCTTATAAATATGATATTAATTTTACAGAAATTATTGATCGAATTATTAATTCGAGTAAAATAAATATTAGTAATGAAACATTTTTTAGAGAAAAAATTAGCAATATATTAAATAAATATCATTATAAACCAAGATATAAACATCCAAAAGAATATCATATTGATAATATAATATCAAAAAGAATAATATATTTGTTAAAAGATTTTTTTAAAGAAAATAAAAATGATAATAAAAATAAAAGTAAAAATAAAAGTAAAAATAAAAATAAAAATAAAAATAAAAATAAAAATAAAAATAAAAATAAGAATAATAAAACTAGAAAAAATAAATAAAAATATATATATTTTAAAATATATACATATTTTTAAAAAAATAAAAAATAAAAAATAAAAAATAAAAAATAAAAAATAAAAAATAAAAAATAAAAAAATAAAAATAAAAAAATAAAAATGAAATTAATGACAATTAAAAAAAAATATAAATAAAAACATATAATATATAATGAATAATTTATACAGTGATTATATTATTAATTTTTTAATTAATAATTCTGATGATATTTTTAATAAAATTGTCAGATCTGTAACATTTGAAAATAAAAATGAAAGGCAAACTAGAAATTCAGTAAATAAAGGTCACGCTTGCAAATATACACAATTTATTTTAATGGTTCTTTGCTTACTTAATAATAATGATTTAATTAATTTAATTAATAATTATGAATATATAATATCTCAAAGAAATAAAACAGAATTAAACGCAATATTATCTTCCATCGGAAGTCAATATAATAATGTATATTATCAAATAAGTAATCAATCGGCAATTAAAAATTCATATACAACTAATGATAAAATATCATATTTTGATAATGAAATGTTGAAAAATTCAATATTGTCATCAGATACATTGAATAATTCAATTATATCAAATGTTAATTCGAATTACGTAATAATTCCATTATGTTTATATCATGATGAAATTGATACTGGAAGAGTTATAATAGTTCATTATTTTACAATAATAATTGATAAAAACAATAAAATATTTTATATTAATTCTTCCTATGGAACTGATAATTTTTGCGTTTATAACAAAACAACAATTATAAATAAAAATAAATTATTTAAAATTATTGATATTTTTAATGTTACTGAAAAAAATGATGATGACATAATAAATATTGAAAAATTTGTTGAAAAATACTTTTTATATGGTGTCGATTCTAACACAATTAATAAACAAGTGAGAGAATTAATTAATTGTAATATTGGTTACATAATAGAATATGTAAAAACAATTGAAGAAACATTTACAATTTCAAGTATCAATTTTAATTTTGAATATAAACCAATATCAAATAAATCAATAAGAAGTGATTTGGCAAAAAGTAAAAAAATGACTAAAAGAAGAAAAAATTCAATGAAAGGTGGAAGAAAAATTAGAAAAAAGAGTAAAAATAAAAGAGTAAAAATATAAAAAATAAAAATAAATTTGCGTTTTGATTTAATTAAATATATATATTTAATAATTAAATCAAAATATAATGTTTGAAAATTTATATGAATTTATTTTATTTATTTTTATATTTATAATAGTTTTATTTTTTTATTTGCATATTCAATATCAATTCAAAGTGAGTAGTGATTTAGAAATTTATGAAGTTGATCAAGAATTGTCAAAAGAAAAATTAGAAGAAATATGTAATTTGAGACAGCCAATTATTATGGATGTAACTGAAGAATTAAGTTTGTTGATTGATATATTTAACATTGATTTTTTATTAAAAGAATATTCATCATATGAAATAAAATTAAGAAATAAAAATAATATAAAAACAAATGACGATATATTTATTCCATTGCAAATATGTGTTGCTAACAAATTATTTAAAGGAAATGAAGAAAATTATTATTCAGAAAATAATTATGAATTTTTGAATGAAAGTGGTCTCATAAAAAATATTAAAATGAATGATTATATATTAAAACCATGTTTAACATGCAATAGCAATTATGATATATTATTTGGTTCAAAAAATTCAACAACACCATTAAGATATGAAATAAATTATAGAAATTATTTAATATCAACTGGTGATAATTTAAAAATTAGATTAGTTCCTCCTAAATATACAAATTTTTCAACTATTGAAGTTGATTATGATGATAAATTAGAACATCGTTCTGAATTGAATGTTTGGGATGTTAATTCACCTCATATGAATAGAGTAAAATATTTAGAAATAGATTTGAATGTTGGAAAAGTATTATATATTCCACCATATTGGTTATATTCAATTAAATTTGAAACAGAATATTCATGTGCTTTATTATTGAAATACAGAACATATATGAATATTGTTGCGATAATTCCAACATTATTAAATAAATTTATGCAAGAACAAAATACAAAAGTTAATTATTATAATTTGAAAAAAAATCAAACAAGTATTTTGATAAAACAAGTTGATATTGAAAAAACACAGCAAGAACAACAAACACATCAACAGCAACAAACACATCAACAACAACAAATACAACAACAAACACATCAACAAACACAGCAACAAACACATCAACAAACACAGCAACAAACACATCAACAAACACAACAACAAACACATCAACCACATATAAATATTAATGAAAATGAAGAACCAATTACAATTGAAATGACACCAATTGATTCTATAAATAATATTGATTAATAATTATTACACCTTTTCTCATAAAATATTTAACACGATTATTATAAATGTGAAAAACATATGGAATTAATATTTTTTTATTATTTTCATTAATAATTTGTATTTCATTCATTAATTTATATAATTTATTATAAAATAAAATATAAATTACTGTATTAAATTACAAATATTTTTATAAATATATATTTTATATAAAAAATATAAATTATATAAAAATAATGAATTCAAATGATATAAATGATATTAGAATGCAATCTGAATTTAAGGGTATAACATTTTCAGGATATAAAAAAGCTGATACTAAAAAAGAATTAATATTAAATTTAAAAAAAAGTAAAATTGAACCAGCTTGTTATTGGTCGGCTGAATTTATATGTGCTGGGCATTATGTAGAACTTTGGGATATTATAATTGAATTTTTTAGTAAATATATACATATTGGAAATCCAAAAATAATAACATATTTAGAAATTCGCATTGAATTATTTAAAAATTTATTGCAAAATGGATATGTTGATATTGAAATACAAATGAGAAATGATATAAAAATTAGAAAATTATTTGCTGAAGTTATTTGTGTTTTATGTGAAGCTAAAAAACGTCATGAATATAGTGAAATAAAAATAAAAAATGAAGATTTTGATTTAACTTATATGACTGAAAGATTTCAAGCGCCAAGTATTTCTTATGCAGATGATATTTTTTTAAAAGATGATCCAAAAGAATTATTTATACCAGCAAATGAATTTGCATATAATATTTCTGAAGAAGGAAGAAATAGTGTAAATGCATGTTATTGGATGGAATGGTTTATACAATTTGATCAAAAATGTAAAAGTCGCAAAGAAAAATGCAAATGTGAACGTAGAATGTTTGCAAATGTTGATAGTAAATTTCAAATGGAAATAATATGGATTTTATGGGATATATTTTTATATGAAGCAAGTAAAAGAAATGAGTTAATACAAAAATTAGTTAGAAGTGCATTAAATATATTTTGTTTAAAATTTTCTACAAGTTGTTATAAAAAAAGAAGATACATAATGTATTTTGTTATTGAAATTTTTACAGAAAATTTTCCATTAAATGATTCAATTATTAAAGACAAAGATAAAATAAAAATGGTTTTAAATAATATTAATATAATTTATAAACAAATAAAAAAAAATGAAATATCACCGAATACAGATTATTTATATAATAATATAGATGCATCAAATTTACAACGTTCAATTGCAATTTTAGAAAAAATGAATAGCATAAATGAAGATTTTATTCCACGAACAAATGATTGTGAAAATTAAAAATTTAAAAATTAAAATAATATGTTTATAAAATAAATGTCTTGTAATGGTATAACATATATTCCGAATCCTCCTCGTGCATGGTCTCGTGTTCAACGTCAATGTTTCCCAGATGGAATAACATTAGAAAATCAATATAAAATATTAATGGCAAATAAAGGTAATATATTACAGTATAAAAAAAATTCAGCATGTTTTACAAAAAAACAAATTTATTCTAAAATGGCCCAAGGAAAATGGACCAACAGAAATACTACATATGCAACTCAAAATGATCGTGGCTATACTAATCCAAATATTAAAATGCTTAAGCGTAATAATTCTATTAACATAGCAATTAATCCTACAACTGGGAATATTATTGGTGAAACAACACTGCCAATTACTTGTCCTAATAAAAATCCAAAACAAAATGTCATTGATCCAATTGTTATTTCTGATGGAGGAACATTAATATGTAATATAATTGAAAATCCTTGCACCTCATACACTAGCGAAACAAAAGCCAATCAATTTTGCAATCCAACAACTGATTCAAATGTTCCTGGTCCAATGAAACTTCTCTGTTGGAATAATGGAATGCAAACATGGTATCCAAAACAACAATTAAATATGAATACAAGTGGCAACAAATGGCCTGCTACTAGTGGGCCACCTGACGATCCTACATTTATTGGAGCTACACCACATTCATCTACATAATTTAGTCACATTTATTTTTTCTGTAAATAAGGTAAAATATAAATATATAAAATATAAAATGTAAAAATATAAAATATTTGTAATATATATTATTTGTAAAATATTTATAATATTATTTATAAAAATGATATAAATATTGTTGTAAATTTTAATAAAATAATATGGATGAAAATAATAAATTTATTAAATATCAATGTTCCACATGTGAAGAAGGTTGTGAAGTAATAGTAGAAAATTTTTTGAATGAATTGAATGAAATTAAATTGATAAAAATAATTAAAAAAATATTAAAATTTGATATTGAAAATAAAAAAATATTTTTTGAATTAACTGATGATACATTTGGATATATGAATTTTCAACAATATGAAACATGTATTGATACAAATGATTTTATATTTGATGTTTGTAATGATTTAATGTTTTATAAAAAAGAAGGAACATTAAATTATTATAAACATAATAATACAAATGCAATATATACATACGATAAATTAAAATCTAAATGGAATAGAATAGGAATACAAATACAAAAATAATTTGTATTTATTATTGCACAATATATTACAAATAATATATATTATTTATATAATATATATCATAACAAAATGTCTTCGAAAACATTAAAACCCATAGGAAATATATTAGATACCATAACAAATTCATTTAAATCAAAAAAAAGTGAACCATCTGTTATATCAACATCATCATTACCATCAATAAATAATTCTAATTCTTCAGAAACAAAAATATCATATGATATTCCTTCTTTTAATTTAACAACACAAGATATAACTTCATCAATTCCATTTAAAATTATAATTATTTTAATAGTTTTATTATTTGGCATGATTATTTACACTTATTTAGAAAAAGAAATAACTGAATTGATAGAAAAAATTAAAGAATATTTAGAAATTAGAAAATACACAAAAGAAGAAAAAAATATTGAAAAAGAAAAACAAGCAAAAGAAAAAGAGCAAGAAAAAACTATGGAAAATGAAAGTCCTGAAGAAGTAATTGAAAATACTCAACAAGTAATAAAAGAACAAAAAAAAAATCCAACCACAGGTGGAGTTCAACCTTTAACTCAATCTTTAACAACTACTCATTTAGCTGGATCAGAAATTGAAAAAGAAATAGAACAAGAAAATAAAGATGCATTACAAAAAGCATTGAATGATGCAACAAAAAATTTAGTTGGAGATAATGTGGTTGATGCAACAATGAGTGCCACAGGTAAACGAGGATGGTGCTTAATTGGTGGTGAAAAAGGTGATCGTTCGTGTTTAGAAATTGGTGTTAATGATGTGTGTATGAGTGGTGATATATACCCAACAAGAGATGTGTGTATTAACCCTAAATTAAGAGCTTAAATTAACAAAATTTAGCATAAAAAGTATAAAAAAATACTTTTATTAAAATATTTATATATTTTATATAAAATAAATGAAAAAAAAAATAAATAACAAAAATAAAAAAAATAAAACTTTAAAAAACAAAAATAAAAATAATTATTCGCATAGCAACATTATTGTTTTGTGTTTGGAAATATTAAATACTGTTAAATTGTTTCATTGGAAAACAAAAAAATATTCAGAACATAAAGCAACTGATGAATTGTATGGCGAACTTAATGATAAAATTGATGATTTTGTTGAAGTTTTAATTGGAAAAGATGGAAAAAGAATAAATATAAATAAATCATCAATTAAATTAAATGATTTTAATAATTCTTTTAATTTTAAAAAATATATTGCAAAAGCAAAAACATATTTAATAGAAATGACAAATAATAAAATATTAAATAAACAAGAAAATAGTGATTTGTTAAATATTAGGGATGAAATATTAGGAATATTAAATAAATTCACATATTTATTGACATTTGAATAGAATATATTTTGTTATATTTTTTGTACTATATTTTGTTTATTTTATTACACTTTTTATTCAGGACTAATTCCATATAAAAACCATCTTATTGATAAATAGTCTGGATTTTTTAAATCAAGCGCACTTCCTTTGCCACCAATCATGTTTATATTTGGGCCTTTTTCAACTAATCTATTTATTTCATATATTCCCAATGCTCTATTATAATACCATAAATTAGAAACGTATCCTGAAAAACCTCCATCAGCACCTATATAAACATCACCATAATTTTGTTTTGGAACTCCATGTAATTTATGACTTTTGGTTATTGTTCCATTAATATAAACATCAATTGTGTCATTTTGACATCTTATTATGACATTTATCCATTTTTTTACTGGTATATCAGTAATTAATATTTCTTCATTAATTACATTAAAAGTATTCATCATAATAACTAAATTATTTTTATTTGGTGTTAAATATAATCCAGGAGAATTGTTTGGGAAATTTAAACCATTTGTTGTTGTGTTTGTAGTTATAGTTGTGTTGGAATTTGATGAATTTGTTGTATTTTTTTCAGTGAAATTATTTCCTTTATAAAAAATACATCTGTATTGATTTTTATTATATTCTAAATCATCAATGTATATCCAACAAGACCATGTAAATTCAATACCATCACTTGCATTAGTTGATCTAACAACTGTTTTTGAATCATTTATATCTGGATCTTGAGGAATAATCATTAATTCACTACCACTAACCATTCCATCTATTAATTCTGGAGAACTGTCATATCCAAATATTTTTCCAATAATCATCATTCCAATTCTTAAACCAATCATAAAAATAATTACTGCAATTATTATAACTCCTACTTTTGAAAGAAAACTTTCTGAATCTGCTGGTGCATTTGAAATAGTTGGATTATTTGATATCATATTAATATATAATTATATTTTTATAAATATATTTATAAATATTTATGTTGATGTTTACAAATAAAAAATAAAAAAAATATTTAAACTGTTAATGTTGTTTCTTCTGTTCCATCTTCAACAATTGAAACTTTTATGCTATATCGTCCGAATAAATTTCCCAACCAATTTCCTCCATAACCTTCCTTATAAATATCCCAAGCTTGTTGTGGATTTTTCGATTCACCCCAATATTTAAATTTTGAAGTCCATCCTGAAAATCCACCATTTGGTGTTACATACACTGATGCACCTGATTCTATTTTTGGCACACCAGGTAAGACACATGTTCTGACTAATTTTCCATCTAAATATAAATCAAGAGTTCTTCCATATGATGTTAATAAAAAATTACACCATTTTTGAAGTGGAACATTTCCAATACCACAAGCAAATAATGTTGAATTTGCGCTTGTATTTTCAGATGGATAAACTGTCATTTCAACTACTAAATTATTGACATCTTTTGTGAAAAATACTTTGGGAAATTTAGAATCAGCATTAGAACGTGTAAATAATATTTTTTGGTCTCCATACTTATAATTCCAATCATTTATATAAAACCAAATTGAATAAGTAAAATTTGTACTAGTTTCACCATCAGGAAGATCTCCAGAACTAATTTCTTGTGATGTTTCTGCTGATGTTAAGTCAGTTAATTTATTACTGTCTTTTGTTATATATCGTGTTAAAATAAAAAATAATGTAATCAATAAAATTATTAAAATTATTTTTTTAAATTCCATATTATAATATAATTATATAAAATATAAATATATACATAAAATATATAATTTTTATACTTTTTACAAATTATTATTCACCACTCATTATTTATCATTTATTATTTATTATTTATATTTTCATAATTTCACTTAAATAAACATTCATTATTTCTGAAAAATTAAATAATCCTATTTTATTTTTATCAATAACTGGAGGATTTTTATTTTTAAATATATTATAAATTCTATATATATCTGTTTTTGTTATTGGATAATTATAATAAATCATGTTAGATATATCACCTTCAACACCATTACTTTCACCAACTGTTATCGCTGTATTTTGAATATATGGTGCAATATTTATTGCTGATTTTACTAAATTTCCATTTATAAAAATATCCAATGTTCCACCGTAATAATTTATTATAATATTATTCCATTTTTGAAGTAATACACCATTATGTTTATAAATAACATTTTCTTCTATTTGTCCTTGTTGTTCTTGTTGTTGTTTTTTATTATCAAATCCTTCATATTTTAATTCATTTGATTTTTTCATCATTTTTTTTTGTTTTCTAATTTTAACCCATTGTCTAATACTATTTTCTGTCAATGGTTTAAATTCTTCTTTTTTATTTTTTTTATTGATTTTTGTTGCATCTTGTATATTTTTTACTCCTTTATACATAAAATACAAAATATTTGTTACAGGATTATATTTTATAATTAAACCATCACCTAAAGTACATATTTCATATATTTTATTACTTTGTGCAAATGAATTTAAATATAACCAAAATGATAACCCATATTTATAATCATATGTGCTTGCATTTTGCATTTTAAATAAATCATTGTATGAACTAATAAATTTATATTCTTTTAAAGAAATTGGATTGTTAAAAACTTGTATTCCATTTTGTAAAATATATTTTTCATATAAATCTGGCATTATGGCAGTAGTTAAAACTTTATAAAATAATATAATAAATGCTAATAATACTATAAACATTAATTCATTTACAGTTCCAAATTTTGTTCCTTTAAACGCAGTATCAAAACCTATTAAAAATAAACAAGGAAGTAAAAATATTGTTTTTTCTAATAATTTAAATATTTTATTTTCTCCTAAATTAGTTGTTGCTAATAATGCTTTAATTATTCCAGAAATTAAAATAATAATTCCAATAATTTCAAATAAAATCATATACCATGAATCATAAATGATAGTTCCAGATGTAACAAAAATTAAAAAAAATATAAATGCTAATGAAAATCCAATGAAAAATAATCCAGACATTGGATTTTTTAATAAAAAATCAAAAATAGATGTCACAAAACAAGGAATAATTGAAATTGTGTGTTTAAAAAAATTTAGTATTGAAGATGAATTGGATGTTGTTGTTGACACATTTGTTTTTAAAAATTGTTTAATTACTAAATTATATAATAAATATAATCCAATAATAAAATTTAATATATTGTATATTATTACACGATAATCTTTGTAATCTGTGAATTCTAAATTTTTATTTTTATAAATATATATATAATAAATTATGTAAAATATAAAAAATAATATTGGAAATAAATAATAATATAAAAAATATTCGAATGTTGAATAATTTTCTAAATTTGGTGATGATGATTCAATAAAAAATTTTTTAATTCCATATAAAAAATATAAAAATAATGAAAAAATTAAAACATCAAATAAAACTGAACCAAAATCTGTATAATTTCCCTTACTAATATCATTTGAAAATATAAAGGCTAATATTCCTGAAATTAATAATATAAATGCTACAATAATTGCAATTTTTGAATTTCTACCTGTTGAATTTGCATTTTCATAAAGTTTGTAAATATTTGAAAAAGAAAATCCAAATATTACTAAAGTTATTATTATGCCATAAATAATTTTTTTCCATTCAGTATTAGGCACTAAACTAGACAAATCAACACTTGTTTGTGAAAAATATATTATTGGTGCTAAAATTAAAAATAATATAACTAATATTATTATTATTATTTTATTAAAGTCAAAATCAAATTGTTTTGAATTGTTTGAATTAGAAAAAATAGATGTAATATTTTCAAAAAAAGATGCAAATGAAGAAGGAATTGATGCAAATACACCAAACATTTTTTTTAAAATATCCCAAATTTCTCTAAAAAAGTATTTTATATATCCCCAAATAAACAAAAAAAAATAAATAATATTAAATATAATTGATGAACTTTTATTTTGAGTTGTTTGATTTTCTGGTAAAAATTTCTTAACAATTAAAAAAACCATGATTAAAAATGATATTAATGTCAATACTCTTAAAGAATTTAATTTAGATTTATCATTACTATCAGTAGCAATTAAAATAATGTAACATATTATTGAAATAAATCCAAATATAAAAATAATTAAATTAGAGATATTATTGCTTATAAAATCTGAAAATGATGATGAATTCATTATTGAACTTATATTTTGTTAATATATATTTTTTATAATATATATATTTTTTGTAATATATATTTTTTTTATAATATATATATATTTTTTTGTAATATATGTTATAAAATATTTACATATTTTCCATGGCAGTTTTTTGCCCATGACATTCTCTACAAAGTGCAACCAAATTATCTACTTCATTACTGCCTCCTTGTTCTAATCTTATTTTATGATCTATTTCAAATGTATGAGTTAATTTATCTCCACAATTTCCACATTTCCAATCTTGATTATAAGCAACATATTTCTTTTTTGTTTCACTTACAGAACGTTTTCTTGCTTTTTTTTGCAAATTATTAAATAATGGATTTGGTGGAACAATCGGATTATATGCTGGGTTTAAATCATGATTAACTTCATTAATGTATCCTTTATTTGTAAAATCAAATATTGGTGTAATAATGCTCATACTAGATTTATCGATTGGCATATATTTTACCATATTATTAGCATAAAGAAGCAATTGTCTGCTTCTAATTGGATCTTTACGAATAAGTAAATAAACACTAATTGCTACAACAGCTATAATAATCATTTGATAATATTTTTTATAAGAAAGAATAATTTTACTATATTTATTTCCATAATATATATTATACATTAAAAAACCAGCAATTCCAAATATAATTAATTCAAGTTTCATTTATTATAATATATATTTTTAAGAAAAATAATGTAAATTGCAAATATTCATTTGATCTTAAACTTGATTATAAATAATTTAATTATAAAAATTGATTAATTATTATATATTTTATTAAAAATGGATACAAAAATAAAAATAAATATAAATTATGGAATATAAAATAAATATTTTAAATCGTTCATATCTTGAATGGGAAATATATAACACATCAATATTTGAAAAAATAATTGATGTTGATATAATTTCTAAAATATTGCCATTCGAACAAAAAATGTTTAATAATGATATATTTAAAATTATTATAAATGAAAATACAAATAAAATAGAAATAGAAATTATTTATTCACCAATACGTTCATCAGAAAATATTCCATGTGTATTAATTTTATCAGGAAATTGTAGTTATGGAAGACATAATAAGTCTAAATTATATTATAAATGTATTCCTGATGATGATAGATTACCGCCATTTTTAATTCCTTATGAAATTTCTGGAAATTTCTCAAAAAAATATTTAAATAAATATGTTACAATTAATTTTGTTGAATGGAATAAAACATGCTCTTTTCCAAAAGGAATAATTAACCAAATAATAGGAGATGTTGACATATTAGTTAATTTTTACGAATATCAATTATACTGCAAATCATTAAATATTTCAATACAAAAATTTCAAAAAAACGCTGCAAAACAGGTATCAAAATATGGAACTAATTTGCGAGAAATATTTGATGAAATTATGGAAAAATATCCATCAATTCAAAATAGATTGTGTGAAAATATAATAACAATTGATAATTCAGATACAACTGATTATGATGATGCATTTGGTATAAAAGAAATTACTGAAAAAAATATAATATTATCAATATATATTTCAAATGTATCGATTTTATTAGAACATTTGAATTTGTGGGATAGTTTCTCTAATAGAGTATCAACAATTTATTTGCCTGATAAAAAACGTCCAATGTTACCTACAATTTTATCTGATAATTTGTGTTCTTTAAAATCAGGAATGTACAGAATTGCATTTACTTTAAATATTTATATAAGTATTAATTTAATTGATGAAAAATATATTTATGAAATAACAGAAATGAATTACTGTAATTCATTAATTTGTGTAAATGAAAATTATATATATGAAGATGAAAAATTATTAAATTGTGATATGTATAAAAATACATTTAAAATAATAAGGGAATTATCAAAAGATTATAATTATACACGTAGTATTAATAATAGTCATGATTTAATTGAATATTTGATGATATTTATGAATTATCAAACTGCATTAGAATTAATTAAATATGGTAATGGAATTTATAGAACAAATAATTATATTAATAGCAATATTAATTTAAAGAAAACTTTACATATAAATGGTTTAAATAATGAGAATAAAAAAATACGATATATGGAACAAAATAATACAGATGAAATTATAAATTATTTGATGAATTGGAATAGTTCAATATCACAATATACATTGTTAAACGAAAATATGAAACATGACAGTTTAAATATTGATGCTTATATACACATCACATCACCAATACGAAGATTGGTTGATTTATTAAATATAATTATATTGCAAAGTAATTTAAATTTAATTAATATTGAAGATTATCAAAATAATTCATCAATTGGTATAAATTTTTATAATAATTGGGTTTCAAAATTAGAGTATATCAATACGTCAATGAAGAATATTAAAAAAGTACAAAATTCTTGCAATTTATTAACAATGGTTTCTAATAATTCTGAAATTTATAATAATATTTATGATGGATATTGTTTTAATAAAATACAAAGAGATTCTGAATTATTTCAATATTTTATATATTTACCTGAATTAAAAATTACATGCAAAATAATGTGTAGAATAAATATGGAAGAATATTCAATAAGCAAATATAAAATATATATGTTTAGTGATGAAGATAAAATTAAAAATAAGATAAAAATTCAAATTGTTTAATTATTTAATTTTTTTTGAAAATAAAAAATTAAAAATATTATGGATTAAATAAAAATATTATGAATATTATGAATTAAATAAATATAAACAAATAATAAAATATAAATTTAAAAAGAATGTTATATTATTATTTAATATTTTTTGATGGATAACAATTTATATGCAATTCACAGTGTTTTACAAAAAATGAAAGATTCAAACAGAGATAGATTTTTTTCATTATCTAATTTAATTATAAATTTTCAAGAAAAAAATAATGAAGTATTATTAAATGTTAATGAAAATCAAATAAAACAATTATCAAATTATGGAACAATTCAAAAAGAAGAATATTTAGAATTATCACATGTTTATTCATCATTTGCTTTATTTAACGAAATTAAAAAATTAACAAGCAGAACAACAACAATAAAAAAATTAAATGCAATAATTGATGAAACTCTTACAGTTCAAGAATCAAAAGATGAATTAAAGAAAATGTTAAATGTTTGTGTTTTATTAAATTTATTATCTAGAAGATTAAATAAGAAAACAATTCAAGAATTAAATGATTATAATTTAATTACAAAATTATCACAGATACATCCAAATTTGATTGAATGGTTAGGTATAAAAAAATTAATAGATTTTAATATGGATGAAGAATTAGAAAATTTTGTAAAAAATGAATATGTAACATATGACAATATTAATTTTGAAGGATTATATAGTATTTATGAAGAAGAAATTTATAACAAAATTTATGATTTAATTTATTTATTTCAATAAACATAAACATAAACATAATAAAAATATATATTTTAAAAAAATATATATTTTAAAAAAAATATATATTTATAAAAAAAATTATTTTTTACAAGAATTAATTAAATCATATTTTTCATCAAATTCTTTTTTTACACATTTGTATGTTTTTGATATATCAATTAAACATTCATTTGCATAACATCTTAAACTATCCAATTCTTGAATTAATTGATCTGGCATTGATTGTTCCATTTCCAATTCATTTTTTAAAATTTCCAATCTTTTTTGATTTTTCATTTTTTGTTGTTTCTCTCTTTCTATTTTTTCTTGTAAATTAATTTTAGAAAATTTTGAAAATTTAGCATGACGTTTCCTTTTAATAATATTATTATCACTATCACTATCACTATCACTATCAGAATTATATTTTGAATCCAAATATTCTTGATAATATTTATTTGTTATGTTATAAAATTTTCTAATTAAATCACTTGCTGTATCTCTTACCATAACATAAAGCTCAATATATTCTTTATTTTTTAAATTTTTTTTTTCATTTGTTTGTATATTTTTTTTAAATTGTTCTTCATCAATTATTTTTGTCATATATCTTATTCTTTCAGTTTGATTGCATTTTCCATAATTATCAATTTGGTTGTTTAAATCACGAATAATTACATTATTTAAATGTATAATATTTCTTCCAATTTCTACTAATAAATTAGATAAATATTGAGCATCATCAATTGATTGGACAAATGGAACATTACTTAATAAAGGTGATATGTAATAAACTAAATTATCTAATCTTGCAACTAAATTAGAAGTTAATTCAACACCACAGGGAATATCTAATGGATGTCTTTCTAAATTTTGTTTGTTTTGTTTAATATATTCAAAATAATGTGGATTATGTATATTTCTTCCAATTTGTATTTCACCAGTTTTCCAACAAAATGGTGTATTACAATTTGTGCAAAACATTTGATCGCATCCCATTATTTTAAATATATTGATTCCACATTTAGGACAAGATTTACAATCAGATTTTATTAATTTTGCTGTTTCTAAATCATCATTGTTACAAACATGCGTTGCTTTTATTTCATCATTTCCCATGTTAATAAAACATTTATTACAAGTCCATGTGTCACATAAAGAACATTTCCATTTTGATGATAAAAATCCAAGACAATTATCGTTGGTACATCTACGCACAAATAATTGTTTTTTTTCTAAAAAAATATCTTCAGTTTTTGTTATTCTATCAATCATTTCTTCATCAATTGTTTCCTCATCATTAAAAATTGTTGTTAAATCTTCATTAATTGTAAAATTATTGTTTCTCAATTTTTCATAATATCTTAAATAATGCATTTGTTTTATTCTTAATTCTTGAATTTGTTTGTCAATTTTATTAGATTTTTCTTGAATTCTCATCATTTCATTTTGTCTATATTGATTTCTTTCAATTATTAATTGAGTTGCTGGTAATAAAGATTGTTCTTGTTCAAAAAGAATTTGTTCTCTGTGTTTTTTATATTTTTTATTCATAAAATCATTTGTAAATTTTCTTGTCATAAATTTTCTTGTCCATATTTTTTTACAATTATTATCCATACAATGTGGATAATTTTGCCCTAATATAAATGTTTCAGAACAAGTTCGGCAACATTCCATTGGACAATATTCGCAACGAATTTTTATTATTTTGTTACTATAATTTTCGCCACAAATTTGGCAATAATCATAATAGACATCATCAGCAGGTAATTTTTTATCTTGAATAAATTGCATTTAAAATATTAGTATAAATATTTTTAAATAATAAATTTTATATTCAATTTTTATCAAATTAAATTTAATATATATTTTAACAAATTTTTTTGATGAATATTAAAATATATTAAATATATTAAATATTCATTAAAAATAACTTAAAAACAAAATATTAAGTTTAATGTCTTGTATTTTTATGAATTTATAAAAAAATAAAAAATAAAAAATGAAAAATAAAAATTGAAAAATAAAAATTAGAAATAAAAATTAAAAAAAGTATCAATAATAATGTATAACAGTGAAAGATTAAAATCATCATTAATAATATCTGATAATAGTTTGTCTGTAATTCCAGATTTATCTTCTAATAAATGTTTGACTTATTTAAAAATATGTAACACAAATTTAAAAGAAATTAATGGAAATAAATTGCCAAAAACATTAACAACATTAATATGCGAAGATAATCAAATATCAAATGTTTATAATTTACCAAAAACATTAACATATTTAAATTTATCATCAAATAAAATAGAAAATATTGATGAACTACCTCCAGAATTAGAAGCATTCATCATTTTAAACAATAAATTAAAAACCTTACCTAATTTACCAGATACAATAACATATTTGGCATTTGGATATAATTATATATCTAAAATTAACATATTACCAAAAAAATTAAAAGAATTACATTGTTATTATAATTTATTAATAGAATTACCAAATATTCCGCAAAATTTAAAAAGTTTGCAATGTTATGGAAACAAGCTTAGATGGTTACCTTATATTCCAGAAAGTGTAACAAGTTTTAATTGTCATTTAAATGAATTTCCAGAATTGATAAAAACTCAACATAATGATTTAGCAAAAAAAATATTTATAAATAAAATATATATTTTTAGAAATTTATTTTATTCGTTAAAATTTAAAAATAAATTTATTAAATGGCTTAAAAAAATTAAATTAAATAAAACCGATTGTCAAATATCATGAGTTATTATAATTTATAAAATATGCAAATTACTATAATATATATAATTTTAAATTTATATATATTATTTTTTATTATTACACTTTTTCAACACATTTATTTACACTAACTATTCTCGGTTTAAAATCAATTTTACATTTTTCACAATATCTTATTGAATTAATGTTATTTTCGTATGGAAATGTTTTTTTTGAACAACAATTTATACAATTATTGTCACATTTTATTATTTTTTTTTTAACATTTTTTATTTTACTAAAACTCAATGGAGAAAATTGTTTCATTTATTTAATTATATTTATTAAAAATAATATATATTTTATTTGAAAACATTTTATAAAAAATCTAAATATATTTTATTTGAAAACATTTCATAAAAAATCTAAATATATATATATATTATATGAAATCATCATCATTCAAAAATTTAAAAAATAAATATGCATCAGTAGAAAGAGAAAATAATGAAATTTTTCAACCATTAAGAGAAAATGAAGTTAGAATTGTTTTTAATTGTTATGAAGGTTCAGTTTCTCATTATTTTCACTTTTTTTATGGTGCATTAATTCCTTTAATTGAATATCATTTAAATAATCCTGATAAAAAATTATTAATAACAACAAATATTGGGCCATTTAAAAAAATTTTTGATGAATTATTTCCAAGTGATGTTATAATTGGTTATGAAAATCCAGTGATTCCACCAAATTCTTCTTATTTTGATGATAAATCAATGAACTATGTAAGAATTAAAGCACCAGATGAAGTTATTTTACCTGCATATGATGTTTTTAATAATAAATTTATAAGAAGATATGCAAATGTAAGACAAGATTTAGATAGAATTAAAAATAGAATACTTCAATTTATTGAAGATAGAATGCCTGAAGAATATTTACACGATTCAAATTATAGAAAAGTAATACTAATTGGAAGAGATGTTGATGAATATTATATTCAAAAAAGAATGCAAAATCGTCAAGCTGGAATAGAAAGTGATCGTGAAATATTTTATACATCTGGAAGAGAAAGACGTGATATTCAAAATTTTAGAGAATTATCAAATTCATTAAGTCGTTTATTTAGAAATGATTTTAGTGATGTATTGCTAGAAAATACATCAATATTTTATCAATATCAATTATTTAAAAATGCATCAACAATAATAGCTCAACATGGTGCATCATTATCTAATTTATTCTTTTGCAGAGAAAATACAAATGTTCTTGAAATTATGTCACCTTGGGGTGTTGATGGAAATCATTTTTCAAATTTATCTTATTTTTGCAAATTAAATTATAATTCAGTGATGATGGAAAGTGACATTGGTAATGTCAATGTTAATGAAATTATGAATTTACTTTCTTCAAGTCAAAGAGAAAGACGTAGAAGTAAATCTCCATCATCAACATCTAGAACAACAAGAAGAAATAGAAGTAAAAGTAGAAGTAAATCTCCACCATCATCTAGAACAACAAGAAGAAATAGAAGCAGAAGTAGATCTCCACAAACAAGAAAATACAATAATAATAATAATAGAAATAGAAGTAGAAGTCGTTCACCAAATCGTTCTTATAATCGTTCCTCACATAATTCTTCTTCTAATAAAGATAATTGGAGAAGATAATTTATATTTTGTAAAAAAATAAAATATTATAAATATATTTTTTTCATTAAAAATAAATAAATTGTAAAATTAATAAAAATAAAACAAAGAATAATAAATGAATATTGTGAATTTTTTATCAATTATAACAAATAAATTAATTTATTATATTTTATTTTTTATTTTATTTTTTGTAATTTTATTTTATATATATATTCGGTTAAAATATAAATTTTGGGCTTTACAACCAGTTTTTCATTTTTACGATTTTCAGTATTATATTAGAAATATTGGAATTATTAATTTAGAATTACCAAAAAAAAATAAATATATTAATTTTAATAATTTATATTTTTATAATTCGAATAGTTTAACTGAAAATCAATGGAAAAATATTGTTACATTCATTCAAATAAATTATTTACAAAATAAAAATAAAATTGAAGGAATTTATAATGTTTATTATCCAACATTAAACAATATAAATAATTATTTTAAAAAGCATAATCATAATTCTTATTGGTCTTTTTATTATATTGATGATTATTTAAATGACACAAAAAATAACAATATTATTAAAAACAATAAATTAATTGGTTGTATGTCTAGTCGTCCACTTACATGTTGTATCATAAATAAAAATAATAATATAATATTTGATTTGTATTATGTAGATTATTTATGTGTTGATAAAAATCATCGCAAAAGTGGAATAGCTCAACAAATTATACAAACTCATGAATATAATCAAAGTCATTCTAATAAAAAAATATGTGTTAGTTTATTTAAAAGAGAAGAAGAATTAACTTTTATTGTTCCTTTAACATGTTATGATACATATTGTTATAAAATGTCAAATTTTACATATATTGATGATGTAATTTTAGATACGAACATAAAAATGTTGACATGTGATAAACAAAATATATATTATTTTTATCATTTTATTAAAGAAACAAAAGAAAAATGGAATATATTTATTATTCCTAGTATTAGTAATTTATATGCTCTAATCGAAAGTAAAAATATTTTTATTAAAATGTTTGTTGTTAGTGGAGAAAAAGAAATAATATCAGCATTCATATTTAAAAAAACTTGCACTTATTTGGAAAAAGATAAAGAAGTATTATCTTGTGTTGGATCAATTAATGGTGATTATTTATCATCACAAGAATTTATTGATTGTTTTAAATTAGCAGTTTATTCTTTACTTAATGAAAATTTTTATTATCTTTCAATTGAAAATTTAAGTGATAATAAAATAATTAATGATTGGAATTTTAATTTTGATGAAATATTTAAATCAAAAACAGCATATTTTTTTTATAATTTCGCACATTCACCTTTTAAATCTGAAAAATGTTTGATTATTAATTAAATTTTATAAAATATATATTTTTATAAAATATATATTTATTATTTATAAAAAATTATCTAACATATTTTCCAACTTTTGTAAATCCATCAACAACAAATATAATAAATACTCCCAAAAATGAATATAATATAACTTCCTCTGTTACATTATTTGTTTTTTGATCTTGTTGCTCTTCTAATAAATTTATTATATAATTTAATTTATCTACCATTGGGTTATCAAAATGGTTATTTTGTATTTTTTTATTCATATTATTGTCTGAATTTGAATAACGTTTTATATTATTTAATTCAGTATAACCTGGTAATAATTTTTTGTAATATCTTTCAACTTCTTCATCATTCATATAATTACTTTCTAATTTTTGAAGTTCCATTTCATTTTGTTCTATTGGTTGAGGAACTAAATTATTATAATTTGACATTCCCTCGTTTGTTTTTTTATTATTTTGTTGATGTGTTTGTTGTTGATGTGTTTGTTGTTGTTGATGTGTTTGTTGTGTTTGTTGATGTGTTTGTTGATGTGTTTGAGAAAGTATTGGTTTAAATGTGTCTTCATCATCTTCATCTATGTATCCTTTGTGTATAGAAGCTAATACAGAATTAACTTTTTCATTATTTACAAATGTTTCTTTTTGATTTTGATTAAAATCTGTGTCAAAAAATCTTCTTTTTTGTGTTTTATTTTGCTTTGTGTTATTATTAGATTGTTTTTTACGATCAATAGGATTATTATTTATACTATATTCATCATCTAATGGAGAAGCAGTTACTAATAAACTCATATTTATTAATAAAAAATGAGATAATTATTTGAAAAGTTATAATTAATATTATTAAATTTATTATATTTAATTAATTTATAAGAATGAATTTTATTTCAAAAAATATGAATATTGCTTTCATTTTAGTTTCTGCAATAGCATTATTAAATTCTGAAATGATTTATAATTTAAATAAATTTTTTATAGGAAAAATGATTATATTAATTTTTATTATATTTTTTTCAATAAATAACATTATTTTAGGACTATTACTTTCATTTATTTACTTTATTATTTTAGAAAAGTATAATAATTCAATAATTGAAGGAATGACAGAACAACAAATAAATACAATTAATACAATTGGAGAATTACCTAAACTACAAAATGAAAATACAACAAATGAAAATACAACAAATGAAAATACAACAAATGAAAATACAACAAATGAAAATAAAAAAAATAAAAAAGATAAATTATATGTTTTAACCACTGATCAAAAATATAATATGGGAATTGATATTCAGGACATTAAAGATAGTATCTCTTCTAAAGATTCAAATAGTTTACCATTGAGCAAAAATGCATTTAAATCAGGAGATGATGTTGAACCATTTAATAATTGATAATGTATAAATATTATGTAAATAATACAATGTGTAAATAATATAATGTGTAAATAATAAAATGTATAAATAATATAATAATAGCAATGAAAATTGAAAAAATTAACAAATATTTTATTTTTATTATTTTTATTTTATTTATTTTATTTATTGTTTTAAAAAATAATTATTATAATTATAATTCTAATGATTGCGGTTGCTGTAAAGATACAAGTAATAAAAAAGAAAATTTTGCAACAATTTTTGGAAAAACTTTTAATACAAGAACTAGATTATTAACTTCATTAAAGCATCCAGTTAGACAAGGAATAAGAAGTTTGTCAAATTTTGAAAATTTAAATATTGATTATGGAATTAATAGAATTAAACATTTATTTTCATAATTCTTGCATTTTTATATTTATAAAAAATTTTACTCTTTTATTTATGTATTAAATAAAATATATAAATAATATAAATGGCAAATGTTTTTTTTGATATATTTAATTTTTTTAATGGACATATTATGTATTTGAATAATAGTAAATTTTTTGCTGGTATAATCATGATTTTACTTAATATTTGTTCTAAATTTATAACATTGCAATTCAGTAAATCAACAGAGGAATATCTTAAATTATCTGTTACTAAACAATTAATGGTTTTCTCAATGGCATGGATGGGTACAAGAGATATTTATACATCATTAATTTTAACAGCTGTTTTTACAATTTTATCAGAACATATGTTTAATGAAGAAAGCAATATGTGTATTGTTCCTCATAAATATAGAGTATTGCATAAATTAGTTGATACTAATAAAGATGGGATAGTAAGTGACAAGGAAATAAATGAAGCAATTGAAATTTTAGAAAGAGCACGAAAAAATAAAGAAAGAATGAATCAAATTAAAAATTTTACATTATATGGAAGTTATTTACAAATGGCAAATTTAGAATAAAATATATATTTAATTTATATATATATTTTATTATATAATTTTATAATAGAATATAATGAACAATAATAATATTGAAAATAATGAAGAAAAAAAAAATAATGATAATGTGAATAATAATGATGAAAATGATGATGAAAATGATGATGAAAATGATGATGAAAATGATGATGAAAATGATGATGAAAATGATGATGAAAATGATGGTCAAAATAATTCGCAAATTAAACTTGTTCCATTTCAAGTTCAACCACCATTACAAATAATAATTCCTACATATGAAATCCGAAATGAAAATACTCCAAAAGTTTATTCTCAAGATCAAATCCAAGAAGAAAAGAAACAAGAACAAGAACTACTTAAAGAAACAATTAAATTAAAAAAAAATATACAAGAAATATTAAATAACTCAACTGGAATTACAATTTCAAACATTAAAAAAAAAAAAAATCTTGATCATGTCATAACAATAATTGATGAATTAAAATATAATCAAGATTCTTTTAATGATGATGATATTCAAAAATGTGCTATAATAAATAAATTATTTGGATCATTTGCTGACAATTCATATATAAATGTTATTTATAAAAAAAGTAAAAAAAATGAAGAAAATAAAAAAATTACAATAAATAAAATAAAAGACACAAATTTAAACATTGAAATTAAAAATTTATCAGAAAATACTCTTTTAATGGAACTTAAAAATAAATATATACAAAAATCAAATATATTATTTGGATTGAAATATAATAAATATGTTATATCATCCAAGTTTTTAAATAAAATATTTATTAATCTAATTATTAATAAAACAATTAATAAAACAATTGATGAAACAATTAATGAAACAATTGATGAAACAATTTATAAAACAAAAAATATCATAAAATTATTTGCAATAAGTAAAAATTCTTTTATTGGAAAAGAAAAAATAGACGGATATATAATTCATGATGATTTTTTTAATTCAAATTCAAATTTGGCAAAAATAAAAAAAGAAAATATCGATTGTATAATTGTTCCACATGAAAGATATAATAATAATAAATTTCTGAAAAATATAGATTGGAAATACATGCATTTATTTCTTGAAATTGTGACATATTTTGATAATTTGCATAAAATTTATACAAATAAAACCCAAAATGATAATTTTCCTGATGTTGATTGTAAATTTAATCATGGAAATTTAACTGCAAATAATGTTGTCATTAATTTTTTTAGGGATAATAATGGTGGAAAAAATGATGAGGATTTTAAAATACATCTTTTAAATTTAGATTATTCTTCAATTAATTATTTTGGATCAAGATATACTTCGCAAATACCAAATAAATATATATTATTTAAAAATAATTTTAATGAAAAAGAAAATGAACTGATAGATAAATTTTACAAAAGATTAGCTGGTGTAACTTTTGACAAATATGAATTTAAAAATCCAATTACAAATGTAAAAATATTTAAAAAAATTTTAAGATACTCAAAAATTCCAGTTCCTTTTGCAATTGAATTTTATATATTAATAATTTCAATATGTTTAAGTAACAGCGATACTTTTTTAAATTTTTTTACAAAATATTTTTTTGGAACTTTATTTGATGTTAATTTTGATATTGATGATATTGATAACAATAATTATGTAAATATTCAATTTTTAAAAGCATCAACATCCTATAAAGTTTATGAATTAATAAAACAAAATTCTAAATCATTCGCTAATATAAACAAAATTGACAAACCATTTGAAATATTATGTTCTGCAAATGTTAGTTATAAAATAAATATTTTGCAACTTTTCATTGATGAAATAAAAAATTATTTACATCATTCAAAAAATGCAATAGAAACATATCCTAATTTAATAAATAATATTTTAAGTGTTGAAAATGCATCTGATTATGATGTAAATGAACAAAAATTATATATATTTGTAAATTTAAATTTGAAAGATCGTGAAATATTAAAATATTATAAATCTCCAAAAAAAATATTTTTTAATCCAACAAGAAAATATGATGAAAACAAAATGAAAATAGTTCAAAAAAATTTTTTTGAAAGTGAAGTATTATTTAAAAAAATGTTTAATCAGTTTGAGGTTGATCCTACTTTGAATATTTACACATGTGAAATAAAAAGAAATGAAAATGAACAATATAGTGTTGTAGATAATAATATAATTTTAACTCTTAAAAAGTATTTTAAAATTGGTACAGTTTTAAGATCAAATAATGGAAAAGTATATACAATAGTTGATTACAGATGGAAAATAGGAACTTGGGTTAAAGATAATTATGGAGACAAAAAAAGAATTGAAACTGAAAGAAATAATATTAATAAAAATATAAAACAAGGAAAATATGGTTTTCAATTGGATATAAATGATAAAAATTTATTTGAAGAAAAATCTTATGAAATAAATAATAAAAATAACATCGATTGTACTAAATTATTATTTGATGAAAATATGATTGTAGATTTAACTAAAATTGATGCACAAAAAATATTAGAAGAAAAAAATGAACTTAAAAAACAAAATCAAACACAAATATATAATTTTATTGATAATTGGTTTCCTTCATTAAAAAATGAGGTTTCAAATATAGAAGAAAATAATAAAACTGCTGATGAATCAACCATTATTAAATACATAAATAGTTTAGTTGATAAATTTTCAAATAATTTAAATAATATAAACAATGACATAACAAATACAAATGGAACAAATACAAATGAAACAAATACAAATGTAATAAATAATGAAAATAATATAAATAAAAGAGAAATAAATTGGGGAAAATATGATGAAAATATGACCTTTTTTTTTAATTATATATTTGATTTATTATTAGATAAGTTTAAATCTACTGGCAGTTTTATTTTAAAATTATGTAGTCCATTTATTAAATTATGTAATTTTATTGGAACAAAATTTTCACAATTAGTAAAATTAATTAATGCAACAATAACTTTTATTAGAAAAATTGTTAGAAACTCAATAAATTTAGATAGTTTTATTAAAAAATTTGAAATTATCAGCGAAAATAATAATACTAAAATAATATTAAAAGATCAATATTTAAAATATATATTATTTGTAAAATATATTGAATTTATTGAAAATTTAGAAAATTTAGAAAATTTAGATATTCATAATAAAAATTATTTTAAAGATAATATAATAAATAGTGAACCCAATGATGTTAATGATAGAACACCTAATGTAAATAATTTATTTCAAAATGAGGTTAAAAATTACAATAATTTTTTTAGTGAGGAAATAAAAAATCTTCAAAATATTTCGGAAGAAATTAAAAATAAAAAATTTAATTTAAATTATTTTAATAATGTCAATAATAATATCGAAATAACAAAAAATTATTTGAATGCATTATATGAAATTAACAAATATATTAAATATTTTGAAATAATGAAACTATTCAATAATACATCAAATAATATTATAAATATAAATAAAAATACAAATATAAATATAAATGGAAATGCAAATATAGAAATTAATAATTTTAATAATGATAAAATTGATCCTAATCAAATAAATTCATTTATTAAATCTTTTCCAAAAATAATTAATAAAAATAATAAAAATGAAGAAACAAATACAAATGAATTTGAAATAGCAAATCTAAAAACAAATCTGGATAATAAAGCAGAAATATTAAATATAACAAAAGAAATAACAACAGAAAATGACACTATTTTAATTTTATTAAATAATTTACAACATTTTAAATATCAAAATTCTACATTAAAGGAATATTCTCAAAATAAATTGATGAAATTTTTAAAAAATATTTGCAATGATCAGCAACACATCAATTTAAGTGAAAATAATAAAGAAGAAGAAGAAAAACAAGAAAATAATGAAGAAAAACAAGAAAATAATGAAGAAAAAGAAGAAAAAGAAGAAAAAGAAGAAAAAGAAGAAAATAATGAAGGAAATAATTCAGATTTTGACACTATAAATTTGGATGATGGTGCAACAAATAGTAATTTTGAAAAAATAATTTTTGAAAAAATTGAAAATGTATCAAATACAAATTTACTATCTTATTTTATTATTGCTTATTCCATTAAAACAAATAAAAATATAATGAAAAATTTAATAAAATGTGATACATTAAATATAAATCGCAAATTATTAGAATTAATAAAGAATTTAAGTAATAAAAATAATGATGATGGCATAATCAATGACAATCATCATAACCCCTTAAAAACAATTAATAAATATTTGGATGAAAACGCAATTTACGACAAAGAAAATGAATTAAATATCAAAGAAAATGATAAGCATAATTATGATGATGAGGAAAAATCAGATAATAGTAATAGTACTAATAAAAATCGTGCAATATATTACAATAAATATATAAATGAATTATCAAATAGATTAAATATACAAATATACATACTTGACAGTTCAAATGAAATTTTACACAATACTAAATTAGAAAATCCATTGTATTATTTATTTTTAAAAAAAAATGATAATGCAGATCAAGGGTTCTCTTTAATGAAAAATGAGTATAATATATTATTTTCATGTGAAAATTTACCAAATGAAATACAAATTAATGAATATTGTTATAGAGAATTATTAGACTCTGAAGAAACTAATAATAATGATAATTCGCAAATAAATTGTATTAATAATAACAATAATTATGATGAATTAAGTCAAATTAGTAATGATGAAAGTCAAATTAGTAATGATGAAAGTCAAATTAGTGATGATGAAAGTCAAATTAGTAATGATGAAAATCATAATTATTATGACGATATGAGTAATATAAATGGTGGCATTAATAGTACACCATCCAATTTTCAATTAATAAATAAAAAACATTCATTTGGTGGTTCAAATACTGATAATTCAAAAGCAATCGAAGATAGAATTAAAGAACTTGAAAGAAATATATTGTCAATACCTAAAACATCCGTTGATGCGAATCAACAAACCAGGTTGCAAAACTATAAAAAAGAATTAAGTGAATTAAAAAGTAAATTAGAAAATAAAAATAAATCAAATTTAAAAGGACCAAAAACTTATGGAATTGTTGTTGATTTAATATTATATCCAGGTGAAAATCCAAGTTTAATGGATAAACAAAAATATAAATGCAATAATTCATTTGATGAATTAAAAAAAGAATATTGTGAAATATTTGGTTTAGGTTGTTCTGAAAAAAATAAAAAAGGTGGTACAATGAAATATAATAAAAATTCAAATGATTACTTATTAAAAAATAATACAAGAAAAAATAAAAAATAAATATATTATGATTTATAAAATATATTATGATTTATAAAATATATATTTTTTATAAAATATATTTTATGTTTAATAAAATTCGTTGTAAATTTTATTAAATAATATTATTTAATTTTAATATGGATTTTTTAGGTATGTTTAGTTCGACTTTATTATTATTTTTAGTTTTATTGGCTACATTGAATGTTTATTTAATAAATATGTATTACAAGCTATCAAACAAATGTGATATAATGTTTTCAGAAATTGCTGAAAATATAAAATGTATGAAAATAGCACAAATGATGAATTGTTTAAATGCAAAAAAATGTGATGATGATGAAACAAAAAAATGTGAGTTAAAAAAAAATAAAGAGAATAATGATGAATTAAAAGAAATAAATATTCCATACGAATGTCTGGTTAATAATCAACATGAACATTCAAATAATAATTATTTTTATGACACAAATTTAATTGAAGTTTCATCAGATGATGAAACATCATTATATAGTGAAAATAATTCTGACATTGATGATGATTCTACTAATACTGAAGATGAAAATTATGATGAAAATTCCATTGATAACGAAGATGAAGATAATGATGAAAAAAATATAATTGATGATAAAAATATAAACATAAAAAATATTCATGTTCCTTTAGAAATATTTGATTGTATAAATAGTGATGAAAATGTCAATGTATGTAGAATAAATAATAATGAAACAAATTATGAATTGAATAAATTAAATGAAAGTTTAAATGAAAGTTCAAATGAAATACATTTAAATTTAGAAGATTTAAGTAAAAATGAAGTTGTAGTTCAACAAAAGAAAAAACGCGAAAGTAGAAAAAATATTTTGGATAATGATTATAAAAAAATGTCAATAAATGATTTAAGAAAATATGCAATTGAAAATGGAATAAATGTTGATGTTTCAAAATTAAAAAAAACAGAAATAATTAAATTAATTGAAACATATATTGATAAGGATAAACAATTAAATGATAAAATACTTCATAATTTAGAACAAAATGAAGAAGAAAAAGAATTAGAAAATAAATTTGAAAATGAAAATGATAATAAAAATGAATAAAATAAAAAATAAAAAAAATAAAAAAATATAATATAAATGAGTTATTATACAATACCAACACAAAATATAGTATATCAAGCAGAATCTGGTGTAAATAATAAATTGTTGAACAATGCAAATATAAAATCAAATTGGGAATACAGAAGATACTTACAAGATAATGCTTTAAATATTATGAAATATAATACAAATCAATCAATATATACTTCAGGAAATAATCCTTATGCTTTATTAAATAGAGTAGAAGCAGAACAAACACCATTTTTATACAAATCAACTTATGATAATAGAACTGCAAAAGTTCATAATCCAAATACTGACTTAAGGCAACAATATTTAGAACAACAGCAATTTAAAAGTAGAATGATTTCACCTAACATTCCAATAAATAAAAATATTTTTAATTTTTAATTTTTATTTTTTATTTTTTACTGTGCTTTTTTAAAGTATAAAAAATATAAATTTAAAAACATATTTATATATTTTTTTAAGCAAATTATATATTTAAAAATAAAAAATGATTTATGAAAAAATAGTTGAATTTGAGCCAGTTAGTTTAAAAAGACATAGACATAGATTAAAAGGAGGAACATATGATCCATCAAAAAAAGATAAAGACGAATTTGTTAAATTATTAGAAGATTTGCCAGAAAATAAAATGTCAAATCCAATAAAATGCAAATTATTTTTTTATTGTAAAAGACCAAAAAATCACTATAGAACAGGAAAAAATTCTCATTTATTGAAAGAAAATGCACCAAATTATAACACAAATAATAAAGATTTAGATAATATGGTAAAATTTATTTTAGATGCTTTAAATGATAAATTGTATGTTGATGATTGTCAAATTATTGAAATAACATGTAAAAAATTATATTCAGAAAAAAATAATGGTGGATATGTAGAATTATATTTTGAAGAGATTGAATAATTTTTGTAATAAAAAAATATAAAATATAAAATATAAAAATAATATATATTTAAAAAAATATATATATTATGTTGCGTAAAACTTAAAATTAAATGTTCTAAATATTTCATAAATGAATAACGATATAATTGATATTTCAACAGATTTTGGATTTGGAAGTGATAATATTTCAAGTAAATATGGAGGTGGTATAGATTTACTTATGAATACTAAACATAGTGATAATAAATCAAGATCTAATAATGATGTGTTGTTTGAAGATGTAACAAATTTAGAAAATGAATTAAATGATTTAACAAGTGAACCATTAAATTTAAATTTTTCATCAAACAATGATTTTAATATTCAAATGGACTCATCTCCATCACATGTTCGATTTAATGATAATACAACATTAGGTGAATCAACAATTAATCTTGATGTTCCGCATAAAACATGGGATGGTTATGGTAAATTTAATGACATTCCAATTAATCCAGAAATTCATATGAGAAGTGAACCAAAAATGAATACAGATGAATTATTAAAAGAAAAGAAAAAATATTTAAGAAAATTTGAAGTTCTTGAAAAAAAGGGTGTTACATTAACAAAAAAATATGATATGGATTCAAATTTAAATGAAATGATAGGTGAATATGAAATGATTATGGATGACAAAGCAAAACAAAATTCAATAAAATTTCAAGCAAATATATTAATGACAATAGTTAATGGTATTGAATTTTTGAATCAAAAATTTGATCCATTCGATATAAATTTAGATGGTTGGGGAGAACAAGTTCAAGAAAATATTGAAGATTATGATGAAATATTTGGAGCATTACATGATAAATGGAAAAGCAAAGCTAATATTTCTCCTGAATTACAATTATTATTTCAATTAGGTGGAAGTGCTGTAATGGTGCATATGTCAAATTCATTATTTAAATCATCATCAATGCCAAATATGGATGACATATTAAGACAAAATCCAGATTTAATGAGACAATTTCAAACAGCTGCTGTAAATTCAATGAATAATACAAATCCTGGATTTTCAAATTATATGTCTGGATTTATGTCGAATCAACCTCAATCATTTTCAGTAAATAATAACAATAAACCACCATCTCCAATTCAAACAAAAAGAAATACTGAAGGAATGAGAGATCAAGTAAGACCAGACATTTCAATGGCACGTGGTGTATTTGCAGATAATAATGATGGAATAAATATTCGTGAAAATACAGCGCCAATTGAAAGTTCTTATGAAAAAACTCTACGAAGAGAAATGAAAGGACCAAGTGATTTAAGTGATATTTTATCAGGAATAAAAACGAAAAAAATATCTGTAAATGCATCATCTCAAAAACAAACACAACAACACCAACAAACACAACAACACCAACAAACACAACAATTTCAAAAACAAACACAACAAACACAACAACACCAACAAACACAACAAACACAACAATTTGATGAATTAGATTTTGATGAATTTGATAATAATTTAGAAGAAAATGATGATTATGAAGAAAATGAGAAAGCACCAACAATTAAATTAACATCGTTAAATACAATAGATCATACATTAAATGATAGTAGTCGCATAAGTTTAGATGATATGAAATCAATTGAAGGCGATTTTAATGTTCCCAAAAAAAGTAAAAGAAGACCAAAATCAGATAAAAATACAATTAATTTAGATTTATAAAATAAAAAATAAAATAAATGCAATCAATTGAAGTATAAAATTCAAATGGTGGTAAAAAAGAAAAAAAAACAAGTAGATAAAATATATATTTTTTATGTAATTCATGTAAATTATATAAAAATATTACCAAAGAATGTATTTCGACATTTTTGTGTCATTTCGTAATTCTTCAATTAATCCCCACATTATTCTACGTCGTGATACAATACAGCAATTTGAATAATTTTTTTCAAATAATAAAATAGCATTGATAATTTCATTCTTTTTTAATTTTGTATATTTAATGTTATAATAATCACAAATTTTGTGCAATTCTTTTAAAGAGTAAATTTCAAAATTGTTAAAATCATTAACAAAATGATTTGTAGAATTTTCAGCAATAAATATTTTAATATTTTTATTATTTTCAACTAATGACATTTAATGATATTTAATATAAAATGCAAATATTATTTTTATATTAAATTAAAAAAAATATATTTCCTCAAAAGTATATTTTATTTTTTTGCTATACTTTTCTTAAAAATATAAGTAATTTTTATACATTCAATAAATCCATGTATTTAAAAATTGATTTACTTGTTAAACTTTTATAATTTTTAACTTTTGATTCAGATAATTTTGTTAATACATCAGTTATATTTTCATCATTAATTAAATATTCATCATCATCTTCATCAATTTCATCACTATTTAAAATATCTTTGTTATATAATATAATAACATTTTCAGTTAATTCATCAACAATTTCTTTATTTCCTGTTTCGTTTATTTTTTCCATAACATTTTTTAATAATTCAACTAAAATTAAAACAACTGTGCTTTTTGGAATTACATTATTTAATGCTAAATTTACATAAAACAAAGATAATCCTCTTCTTTTTTCATTATTTTTATTATTATCGCAAAATTTGTCATAATTTGTGTTTGGATCATCATATTGTATATTATTATAATTTGAAAGTATATTTTGAAATTCAATTTGCTTATTAAAATGAGTTCTAATTGATATATAATTGTTAATTAATTCTGTATATAAATCAACAAATACTTTTGAATAAAATTTATTTGATGAAACAGTGTCATAAATCATATTGCATACTTTTTGATTATCATCTTCATCTAAATAAGAACTATAAATAATATTTAATTCATTGATAATTGTCTCTCTTATTTCTAAAAATTTTTTATCTGTTAATTTATTTAAAGAAGTTCTAAGTATATTAATATTTGCTTCAATTCCAACACGTTGTTCTAATTTTGTTGCTTGAAAAGGTGTTTTCCATTCTTCATCATTTGTTTCAAAATTTTGTCCTCTACGATTTTTATTTCTTCTATTATTATTTCCATTTGATAGTGTATTTTTATTTAAACTATTTTTAATTTTGAATGTACTGCAATCGGTTGAATTAAATGTATTGTTAACTAAATTATTTGTTTCTCCTAATACTTCATATGCTAAATTATTCAAAGCATTAACAATTTCTGGTGAAATAATAAATTGAAATCCAGTTGCAACAATTTGTTGTATTTCTGACAAAGTATATTTATTTGTTACAGTTGGTTCTATTTTTTTAATTGATTTGTAATTTTTTGATTGCATTGAATAATATATTTATATTATAATAATTAATAATTATTTTTTTAAATCAATTTTTTTATATTAAATTATACTTTATGTTTTAAATATATAAAAATATAAATATATTTATATTTAAAGAAATAACTTTATGTTTAATATATAAATGAATATCAATCAAGAAAAAGACCAAGAACAAATTGAAACATTTTCAAAATGGGATGATTTAGATATTGATCCAAAAATATTACGTGGAATTTATTCATATGGTTTTGAAACACCAAGTCCAATTCAATCAAAATCAATTATATCTATTTGCAAAGGAAGAGATATAATAGCTCAAGCACAATCTGGTACTGGAAAAACAGCATCTTTTACAATTGGTGCTTTATCTCAAATTAATTTAGAAAATAAATATACACAAGTTATAATATTAGCTCCAACTAGAGAATTAGCATTACAAATTACGAATGTTGTATCTTCAATATCATGCATGATGAATGGATTGGTTGTAAAAACTATAATTGGTGGTTCTTTAATTTTAGATGATGTTGATGATATAAGACAAAATCCACCACATATTATAGTTGGTTGTCCTGGAAGAGTTCATGACATGATGAGACGTAATTATATTGATGGTAATTTAATTAAATTGCTTGTAATGGATGAAGCTGATGAAATATTATCAGATGGATTTATAGAACAAATTAAAAATATAATAAATAAACTAAATTCAAAAACACAAATTGCATTATTTAGTGCAACATTACCACCAAATATAAGAGAAATTGTAAATAAATTTATGAATAATCCATTACATATTAGTGTTAAATCAGAAAGTTTAACATTAGAAGGAATAAAACAATATTTTATTGCAATACAAGATGATTATCAAAAATATGCAACATTAAAAGATTTATATAATTTAATATCAGTTTCACAATGTATAATTTACTGTAACAGTGTAAATCGTGTAATGAATTTATATGAAACAATGCAAAAAGATAATTTTCCAGTTAGTTGTATTCATAGCAATATGACAAAACAAGAAAGAGAACAAGGATTCAATGAATTTAAATCTGGATCATCTAGAGTTTTAATTTCATCTGATATAACAGCCCGAGGAATTGACATACAACAAGTAAGTATTGTAATAAATTATGATGTGCCAAGAGACGTTCATACATATTTACACAGAATTGGTAGATCAGGAAGATTTGGAAGAAAAGGATGTGGTATAAATTTTGTTACCTATAGAGATGTTCAAAAATTAAGAGAAATTGAAAGATATTATAGAACAGAAATTAAAGAATTTCCAGCAAATTTTCAAGGATAATTTTCATCTGTAAAAAAATATTATTTTTATTATTTTTATTTTTTTTATTATTTTTCGTTAAATTTAGGAAAAAAAAATATAATCTAAATATGTATATTTCGCACTTTTTTCTGAAAATTTATTAAATATTCATCAAATATTTTAGTTATTTTAAGTTTTCGTTATAAAATAAAATTCTTTATATTTTATTTTATAAATAAATGGAATTTAAAACTGATATTAACAATGATAATACAAGTACACCCATAAATCAAAATAATTCAATTGAAACAAATAATAATTATTTAACAAGTAATTATTTAGAACAAAATTATAATTTTAAAAGTCCAATAGAGTATAATTCTAAAACAAAAATTATTTCTAATGAAACAATTAAATCATTGGAATTAACAGAATCAATTGATTCAAATGAATTACCAATTTATGATGATATTTATTCTCCAACAGATATTCCAACCAATATTAATATGAAAAAAATGGCTGGATATTATACAACTAACATTGAATATTTAAAACAAACACAACAACTAATTAAATTAATAAAAAAAGATGAAATGCATAATCAATATGAGAATTCTAATATTAATGATGTACTAAATGATTATACAACATTTAAATCTGAAACTGGATTTTATGAAAAATATAACTATTTTGACTTTAGTTATTTAAAACATTTAAATAATGATTCTAACATACTTGGAATTATGAGTTTTTATAATATAGCATCACCAATAATATCATTAATTATGCCAATATTGATACTTTTATTACCAATTATTATTTTAAAAATAAATGGATTAAATTTCAATTTATCTAATTATGTTGATATTTTAAAACCAATAATTCAAAAATCTTCAATAGGACAATTATTTATGAATTATAACAATTCAAATGATACACAAAAAATTTATTTATTTGCATCCACATTTTTTTATTGTTTTTCAATGTATCAAAACATACTAAGTTGTGTAAGATTTTATTCAAATGTTAAAAAAATTCATGATTATTTATCAAAATTTAAAACTTATTTATTTAATACAATTTCAAAAATGGAATATTTTTATTCATTGACAAAAAATTTTAATACATATAATCAATTTAATCAAACTATGATAAATACTAAAATAGGTTTAGAAATAATTTATTCAAATCTTGAAAATATATCACCTTTTCAATTAAGTATTTCAAAATTAGGAGAATTAGGAAATATAATGAAAATATTTTATCAATTATATACTGATGAAAATTATACTAATTATTTTTTATATTCTTTTGGATTTAATGGTTACATTAATAATTTATTAGCTATCAAAGAACATGTAATAAACGGAAAACTTAATAAAGCAATTTTTTTAACTAAAAATATAAATAAAAATAAAAAAATTAAAACAAAAATAAAAAATATATATTATCCAAAATTTATTAACATTAAAAATACTAATAATGCTGATAATAACAATTCAATTAATGTAATAAAAAATGATTGTGATTTAAATAAAAATATTATATTAACTGGACCAAATGCTTCTGGTAAAACAGCATTTATTAAATCATTATTTATTAATATTTTATTATCTCAACAAATAGGTTATGGATGTTATGATAAATTAGAATTTATTCCATATGATTATTTCCATTGCTATTTAAATATTCCTGATACATCTGGTCGTGATAGTTTATTTCAAGCAGAAGCAAGACGATGTAAAAATATTATTGAATTTATTGATGATAACGACAAAGATGAGACACATTTTTGTATTTTTGATGAATTATATTCAGGAACAAATCCTGATGAAGCAATTATAAGTGCAAAAGCTTTTATAAAATATATATCTAATTATTCAAATGTTTCATTCTTATTAACAACACATTATACAAAATTATGCAAAAAAATAAAAAATAAAAATGATGATGGACTCAATATATCAAATTATCACATGAAAACTTTAAAAAATGAAAATACTGGTGATGTTATTTATACATATAAATTGAAAGAAGGAATTTCAAAAATTAAAAGTGGCATTCAAGTATTGAAAAATATGAATTATCCAGAAAAAATATTATTAAATTTATTGTAAATGTGTAAATATGTATAAAAATTGCTAAATGCTGGATTCGAACCAGCGACTACGGTGTTGTCATGTGACAATCCGTGCTCTACCAACTAAGCTAACTTGGCATGTGACTACTTATGTTATAAAATAATATATATAAATATCAAAAAAATATTATTATTTTAAATTAAAAATATAAATATATTTTATAAAAAAAATTGATAATATATTTTATAAAAAAAATTGATAATATATTTTATAAAAAAACAAATATAAACATAAAAATGTCACAACATTCATATTCACCAAATTTGTATGATTATTACAATGGAATTTATAGTTGTAGAGATACACATGAACCAAGAATTGAAAAAAAATATGTTGGATTTTGGAAACAATCAATGAATTATCAACCTAGCCCTTTTGATAGATTATTTATGAATGAAAATGAAGGGTGTAGTGATTTCCCAATTGAAAATTCATCAAGTATTGATAATACTGAACTTGTCAATAAATTGTTAAAAATTGAAGAATTGAGTGAAAAAGTGGGATATTATGGATGTTCAGAATGTAGAATATGCAAATGTAAAAATGGTTGTTTAGAATATATAAATGGTAAATTTGTATGGCCTGAAGATTATTCGCATTATTTAAAATATCATAATGTTGCTATTGATGAAGAATTTAAAAATTTTATAATTAATTACGACCTATCTTATGTTTAAAAATATATATTTTTAATATATATATATTTTTATTATTTTTTTCTTAAAATTGTATTTTGTTTTACTTTTCTTAAAACTATATATATAATAATGGTTAAATCTATATTAGATGAATCTATTGAATATGAAGATACATCAAAAATTGAAAATTCTGATAAAAATACAAATAAAGAAATATATGAAATTCCAATATTTGGTTATGATTGTTTAATTACTGTTGGAGAACCAATTAATAAATTAAATTCAATTGTATATTTTCCAATTTATTTAATAAAATATAATTTAAAAATCATTCAAATTGGAATTTATGAAATTGATAAAACAAAAGTAACATTAAAAGATATAAATAATAGTGACAATTTTTTTGATTTAATTTATGATACTGAACCTTTATTATACTCTTTTGTTAATAAAAATTTTATTGAAGAAATGCATATTACACCAAGAGATTATGATTTAAATATAACAAAAAATAAAAATGTTGAATTATCAGAACCATCAGAAGAAATTTTGGAAGAAAATATTACAAATATATATTCTATTTTTCATAAAATTTCAAAAAATAAAAATCAAATAAAATTAGATGAAGAAACTAGAGATAATAATTTAAATTACATACATAATTTTGAATCTGCAAGAAATTCAAACAATTATTGGGTTCAAAAATTTATGAAAAATATTCATTATAATTTTCAAGAAAATGAAGGTCAAGGAGATTGTTTTTTTTATGCAATTAAGCAAGCTTTTAATTCAATTAATTTAAATGTGAATATATCAGATTTAAGACAAGTTTTATCTGAACAAATTAAACAATCAAATTATGAAGAATATCGTGCTTTATACGATGATAATATAAATCAACAACAACAAATAGAACAAACTATAAATAAATTAATGTTACAAGAAAATATTAGTTTCAATAAAAATAATAAAAATAAAGAAAAAGAAAGTATGAAAAATATATTAAACTACATAAATAATAAAAAAAATGATGATATCAATAAAGAAGAACAAACAGAAATATTAAATAAAATTAAAGATTTAAAAAATGAAAAAGAATTGTTAAATAAAATTAATCAATATAAATTTATGAAAAATATTAATTCATTACAACAATTAAAAGATTTTATAAAAACAAGTAATTATTGGGCTGATGAATGGGCTATTTCAAAATTAGAAATATTATTAAACATAAAATTTATTATATTACGTCAAGATGCTTATAATAATGATGATATTTTAAATGTGTTGCAATGTCAAAATGGCCCAATTGATGAAAGTATTGATAATTCAAAAAACTTTAATCCAAAATATTACATTATTTTAGATTATGATGGAAATCATTACCAATTAATATTATATAAATCAGCTAAAATTTTTACTTTTAAGGAATTACCTTTTGGTCTTAAAGAAATTATAGTTAACAATTGTCTTAAAAATAATAATGGAATTTATAGCTATATCAAAGATTTTGTAAATTTTAAGGATAAAGAATTTATCCCAACTAATCAAAGTGGAGGTAAAAAAACTAAAAATCAAGAAGAATGTGATGGCCAAATTATGGAAGAATTATATCAATTTGGACCAACAAAATTATGGGATGATAATATAAAATTTATATTTTATGATAAATCTTCTAATTCAATACCTGGAAAAGGTCCAGGAGAAAAAATTCCCAAACACGAAATATTATCTTTTGCTAATTTAAATAAAATAAAACATTGGAGAAGAAAATTAGATAATTCGTGGATACAACCATTTACACTTGATGATAAAATATGGGCTTCTGTATATCACTATGTTGAAGCATCTAAATTTAAATTATTTCCAAAAATATATGAAAAAATTGCACTTGATAGTAATAGCCCAATATCAAAAAAAATAAATAAGTTAAAACAATTTGTTAAAAATAACATTGATAAAATTGATGAAAATTATAATGATAAAACATATTGTATGGATATGTATTTAGCACAAGAAGCTAAATTCATACAAAATAATGATTTGAAAAAAATTTTATTAAATACAGGAAAAGCAAATTTATATCAACAAAGAAAAGGTAAAAAACCAATACAATGCACTAATTTAATGTTAATCAGAAAAAAATTACATACCATTGAATAAATATTTTTTATAAAATATATTTTATAAAAAATAAATATATATTTATATATTGTAAATGTCAATTGAATTTTTTTTTTCAAAAATTAAAATAAAAAATGAAAATAATATTAATGAAAATATATTACAAAATATATATAATGATTTAATTGAAGCAAATGAATATACAACAAATAATTTACATAATTATAATTATTACAATAATACACAAAATATTAATAATATTTCAAGATTATTTAAATCAATACCCGAACCTATACTATCACATATTAAAAATGATATTAATTTAAATTTATATAATTTTATTTCGTATAATTTTAGATTATTTTCAAGAAATATAATAATTACATTTGCTATTAAATTTGGTTCAAACAAAAATAAACGAATAAATTTAAATGAATATCATAATTATGTATTTTTAATGTCACTATGGTTATATATTGCATCAAAATATTCAACAACAAATTGTAATAATGATTTAAATATTAATATATATTTAACTGATGATATAAAAATAATTCCTCGAGATAATACAATTATTTTAAATCAAGAACATATAAACACAGCATTTACGATGCAATGCAATGAAATAATAATTTTTAGAGAAGAAGAATGGTTTAAAGTCTTTATACACGAAACAATACATAATTATAACTTAGATTTTTCTTATATGAGACAAGATTCATGTAATGAAAAAATTAAAAAAATATATAATATTAAATCAAAAATAAATTTATATGAAGCTTATACTGAATTTTATGCTAGAATTATGAATGTATGTATTATTTCTTATGTAAATTCAAAAAAATTTAATAATTTTACAAAAATATTCAAAAAAATGATGAACAATGAAATAAAATTTTCTATATTTCAAATGATTAAAGTTTTAAAATATATGAATTTAGAATACAATGATTTTATAGTTAACAAAAAAAAATCATATGAAAAATATAAAGAAAAAACAAATGTATTTTCATATTTTATTATTTGTGCAATTATGATGAATTTTTATTCTGATTTTTTACAATGGTTTTACATAAATAATGAAAATAATAATATATACAATTTTAAAAAAGATCAAAATAAAATATTAATGTTTTGTAATTTAATTAAAAATAAATATAATAATGAAATATTTTTACAAAATATATATATTTTACAAAATATATTTTTTAAAATAAAAAAATCTGAAAAAAATATTAACATATTAAACAACTTACAAATGACTTTGTATAAAATAAATGACTTTGTATAAAATGAATGACTTTGTATAAAATAAATAATTTTGCATAAAATAATTTTATAAAAATATAAAAAATATATATTTAATTAATATATGCATATTATTAAAAACAAATAAAAATAAATATATATTTTAAGATATATAATTATTATGACTGAAAATAATTTTGAAAAAAAAGAATGTGAAAATACTTCATTTATTGAATTTATTAATTTTAATAAAAATAATTTAGATGTGGTATCTAATAGAGATAGACATGATTCTGATTTGGGAATTATTGATGAAATTTCAAATAATAATTCAAATGAAATTATTAATTTAATTTCAATTGAAAATAAAAGTAAAAATGAAACTTTTTTTTCAAAGGTAAAAATTTATTTTTTTCCAAAAAATATAAAAATAAATAAATTTTTAAAACATGAAAATAATATTGAGTTTAAAAATAAATTAATTTCTGTTTTTTTTCATATTTTTTTAATGTCTATTTTTGAAATATTATTTTATTTTTTATTTATTGTTAATATTGAAAAAGAAATATTTCTAGAAAAATTAACATCCTATAATGATAATATTCAAGAACTTTATAATGAAAATATTAATCCAGAACAACATGCAATCATTTCTAATTATGTTTATAATATGTTTAATGACAAAATTCTTACAGAACTAAAACAAAATTATGAAAATGATATAAAAATGCAAAACATGTTATTTCAAATGTTATTGAAAAAAGCAATTATAATATCAAGTATCATTGGTTTTTTATTTGCAAGTTCTATTATTTATGGAAGAAAAGAAATGAAAATTTTATGGATTTTATTTGAAAATATTTTATTATTTTTACTTTTAGGATTGTATGAATATATATTTTTCAATATGATTATTTTAAAATATAATCCAATAACAGATGGAGAAATACAATATATTTTTGTTTGTAACTTTTTATCAATCTTTGATATTGAATGTTAATTTAATATTTAAACAATAATCAAAATAAAAATTAAAATAAAAATTGAAATAAAAATTGAAATTAAAATAAAATATATTATATTAAAACATCTTTAAAAATGGGTATAAAAAATTTAAACAAATATTTATTAAAAAAATGTCAAACATCAATAAAAAATATACATTTATCTAGATTAAAAAATAAAATAATTGCAATTGATACAAGCATTTATCTATATAATTTCGAGAGAAATGGTGATTTAATTGGCGGAATTAATTGCATGATAAATACATTTAAACATTATAAAATTATTCCATTATTTGTATTTGATGGAAAACCACCAGAAGAAAAAAAATATATTTTACAAGAAAGAAAAAAAGAAAAAGAAAAAAAACAAGAACAAATTGATGAATTATTAGAAACAATTAAAAAATATGAATTAAATGAATTCATCGACATTGATCAACAAAAAGAAAAAGAAAAAATACTATTAAATATTGAAAAAATAAAAAAACAAATTATTAATATAACTTATAATAAAATACAAGAAGTGAAAAATATTATTTTGTCACATAACTTAACAATTTATGAAGCTCCAAAAGAAGCTGATGAATTATGTGCAATGTTAGTTTATAAAAAGTATGCATGGGCTTGTATGAGTGAAGATATGGATATGTTTGTTTATGGATGTCCTAAAATTATTAAAGGATTTAGTAATTATAAATCAAGTGTTAAAATATATAACATTTATCACATATTGCATGAATTAAATATATCATTACATAATTTTAAACAAATATGTATTTTATCAGGAACTGATTATAATTATCAGCAAAATGATTATAATTTGTCGAAAGTTATGTTATTATATGAACAATATCAAGAATACAAACAAAAAGAAAATAATGAACATGAACAAAAACAAGAACAAAAACAAGAAATAAATAATATAAAATATAATTTTATTGAATGGGTTTATAATTGTATTGATAATTCATTAAATATCGAATTATTAAATAAAATTTATGAAATGTTTAATTTGAATGATTCAAAAAAAATATATATATTTCATTAATATTTTTTATTTTTTACTTTTTATAAAAAATAAAAAATTATTTACCAAAATATTTGCAAAAATATGGAATATCATATGTAAACGCACACCATTTACTAAATCCAGATCCATGTTGATAAACTGAATATGCCATAACATTTTTGCTTTGTGATATTAAATAAAAATCCAATACAGTATTTTCCATTCGTTTAATCATATTGTCTTTAAATTCACATGTATGTATTATTTCATGACATAAAATATTTATAAAATTATATTTACTTTTCAAAAGTATTTTAATATAATTATTATCAGATATTAACAAATATTTTTTATTTGGATTCAATTTATTTAATTCATTTATTAAAAAATTAAAATTTATATTGTTCAAATTTGGTTTTGTATTTGATAAAAACTCATCACCACATCTTATATGAATTACTTCATAATTTTTAGGTTTTAATGTTAAATTTTTTAATTTTATATTTACTAATAACTGCATTTTTTCAGTTAATTCAAATATATCTTGCATATCATTTTTAAATGAATTTATATATGGTTGAAAATTTGGAAATGTTATTGAATAAATATATAAATTATTTGTTAAATTATTTTTTTTATTGTTATTTTTTTTATTGTTATTCTTTTCATTATTTAAATAATAAATAAATTCATTATAAACATTTTTATTTGATATATTATTAATAAATTTATTATCATCAATTAAAGGATTAAAATTATCAAATTCAAATTTATTTATTTTTTTATAAATATTTTTTATTTCATCGGATAAATTATTTTTATTATATTTTTTTAAAAAATATTTTATAGGATGATTTGATAAATCTATAAAAAAATTAAAATTATATTTCTTGCAAAATTCCATCAAAAAATAACTACCTCTTATAAAATCACCTAATCCTGTTGCATTTTTTCCACCATTATAAGTTAATTGATATACATTTATTATTTTTAAATTACGATTTTCTTTTAAAGAATGTAACATTTCACTTATTTTTAAATTATTTAAATGATTAATATTATTGTCAATATTATTATTTATTGAATTAAATAAATTTATTATTTTATTATTTTCATTTATATTCATATTTTTAAATGAATCAACATTAGTATTTATATTCATAATTTCATCATCATTATCATTATGTGATTTTTTATGATCTATAGTTTCAACAGGAATAAATTTTTCAAAATTAATATTTTTATTAAAATTTATATTTGACAATTTATCAAATATTTCTGTATTATTTTTATTTATTTTTATATTAATAAAATCATTTTTATATTGTACATGACTCATTTGATTTATTTGATTTTTTTTATAATTTAAACCATTAAAATTTAATTTATTATCATTCATATTTTTTAATTCACAATCATATTTATTTATATTTTTTTCATCATGAGAGAATAATATTGGTAATTTTACAATTGAATTATTATTGATATTTATATTTATATTATTTGCAACATCATTGATACTATTTTTTTTATCTAATGAACCTAATATTTTTGCATTTTTATTTTTATTTATATTTTCATTTACATTTGAATTTATATTTACATTTGAATTTATATTTATATTTGAATTCATATTTTTGAATGAACTAACATTAGTATTTACGTTCATTAATTTATTATTATTTGAATTAAATATTTTTTCATAATTTATAGTTTCAATTGGAATATTTTTTTCAAAATTATTATTTTTATTAATATTTATATTTATATTTGAAAATTTATCAAATATTTCTGTAGTATTTTTATTTATTTTTATATCATCAATTAAATCATTTTTATATTTTATATTATTTATTTCATTCATTTGATTTTTTTTATAATTTGAACTGCCAACAATTAATTTATTATCACACATATTTTTAAAATTATTTTCATAATCGTAATTAAATTTATTTACATTTTTTTTATTATGATAAAATATTGTTGGTAATTCAATAATTGAATTTATATTGTTAATTTTATTACTAATATTATTAATATCATAAATATTATTACATATTATTTTTGAATTATTATTTAATTTTTCATTATTAATAAAAAAATTAATTTTTATATTTTTTATTTCTAATTCTGACACAATATTTTCATCACTTTCTTCTTTTATTGATGAATATAATTCATCAAACATTTTTATTTTTGAATCATTTGAATAAATTAAATTAAAATCATTATTTTTATTTTTTAAGTTTTTTATATCATTTTTCATATTATTATTTTCAATAATTTTACAAAAATTATAAGAAGAAATATTATTTAAATTTAAAAAAAATATATTGTCATTTTCTTTTTTTAAAAAATTATCATCTTTAACTATTGAAATAATTTTTAATAAATTGCTTGAAAAATATGGTTGCATTTTATTTTTTTCAATAAAATTATCATTTTCATAATTTATATCATTATTATAATTTACATTATTATTATAAATTATTACATTTTTATAAATTGTATTTTCATCTAAATTTATATTTTTTAAATTTATAAATAAATCTTTATTAAAATTATTATCATTGATATATAATTTATTACTTGTTTTATTTATAAAATTTATTGGATTACTTATTAAATTATTTATTTGTTTTGCAAAAATAAATTCATTTGTTACTTTATCATCATCATTTGTAACATTAATTTCATCAATAATTTTTAATGTTGAATTTATATTTAGCATATTAAAAGAATATTCATTTTGACATTTTTTTATTATTTTTTTATTAATATTTTTCTCAAAATTATAAATATTTTGTGATTGATTAATAAAATTACCTATTTTTTTATTAATTTTCATATAATCATCATTTTCGTCATTTATAAAGTATTTATTATTATAATTATTAATATCAAGAGAAATATTTTTAATTTCAATGTCATAATAACAAGATAAATCATTTGTATTTGTTTTTTCCATGAATGTATCAAAAGATTTCACAAATTCTTTTGTCAAATATTCACATATTTTTATACCTCTCGATACAGTATTTTTATAATCACTACGAATAAGAGGTGTGCAATTAAAAAAAGGATCTCTATTTGTTACTGGATTTTTTATTTTTTTGTATTTTTTTTTTGTAGTTTTTGTATAAATCATTACATTCATCATTTATTAAATAATATACATTTAATATTATTTAATACAAAAAGTATTTTAATTTTTTATAAATTATAAAAATGAGTAGTGTTGGATTCGAACCAATGACTTATGGTGATACTTTACACATACATATATTTTACCACTAAACTAACTACCCTTCAATAACATCATATTTTATATTTTATATTTAAGCAGAAACTGGTTTTGGTGTTTTAATAAAATGTTGTGACATATACTTTTGAAGATTGAAATATGTTAATTTATCATCACCTTCAATTTTTAAAAGAGAAGCTAATTTTGCATCAGGAACAATGTGACGACCATTATCTGGATCTTGTAAATTATGTGATTTAATATAATTATTAATTTCCTTTGTTACTTCAGTTCTTGCCATTTCTGAACCATCTGGTTTATTTAAAAACTTTGCTAATTCAACTGAAATTTTTGTTGGTTTAACAAATCCTGATGGTGATTTATTTCCACCACGCTTAGTGCGTTTCTTATTCTTTTGTGCATTTTTAAGTTCACGGTTCCATCTTTTTTCAAGAGCTTTAAATTCAGCTTTTAATGATGAACCAACTGCAACCCAATTATTTAATTTTGTTAAAAATTCAGATGATAATACACTTAATTCAGATGATGATAATTCAGCAACTTCATCAACTGTTTCTGAAGATGGTGTTGTTGTTGATGCTGATGCTGATGTTACTGTTACTTCTTGCTTTACTGGTTCTGAAACAACTTCTGATACAGTTTGTTCCTTTTCTTTCTTGACTCTAGGAGCTCTTGGTTTAGTTTCTTTTTGTTCAGAAGATGGTAAGGTTGCTGTTGATACAGCTGGTGTTGAAGAAGTTGGTTCGCTTGTTTCGGTTTTTGGTTTGCTTGTTCTTGCCATTTTATTATACTATACTACTACATATTCTTTTTAAATGGTTTAACGCATTAAATATATATTTATTTTTAATTTAGAGCAAAAGATGATAATTAATTTAATTAATTTAATTAATTTAATATTTTTATAATTTATATTTTTTACAATTTATATTTTTCAATAATTTACATAATATTTGCTAAATATTCATTAATTTAATAAATAAATTATAAAAATATATATATAATTTATAAAAAAATAAATAAATTATAAAAAAATAAATAAATCATAAAAAAATAAATAAATCATAAAAAAATAAATAAATTATAAAAAAATAAATAAATCATAAAAAAATAAATAAATTATAAAAAAATAAATAAATTATAAAAAAATAAATAAATTATAAAAAAATAAATAAATTATAAAAAATAAATAAATTATAAAAAATATATAAATTATAAAAAATATATAAATTATAAAAAATATATAAATTATAAAAAATATATAAATTATAAAAAATATATAAAT
>Ga0172372_10000711_pt1 | contig 50816 bp, 38 predicted proteins | sample LakKiv5m_2_FD_114544 | JGI IMG/M metagenome (GOLD analysis project Ga0172372, IMG submission 114544) | Freshwater microbial communities from Kabuno Bay, South-Kivu, Congo - kab_092012_9.5m | ecosystem: Environmental > Aquatic > Freshwater > Lake | place: Democratic Republic of the Congo...
GAACGCAACGACGTGCTGCTGGCCGGCCTGTTCCACAAGATGGGCTGGCGCGGCACCACCAGCACCGCGTTGAACTTCGGCGACAACGGCAACTGCGTCGGCTACCTGGTAGGCGAGCCGCACAAGGGCCTGGCCTACATGTTCCAGATGATGAACGAAGCACGCATCGGCGTCGGCATTGGCGCGATCATGCTCGGCTATGCCGGCTACCTTTACTCGCTGAACTATGCCCGCGAGCGTCCGCAGGGCCGCCTGCCGGACGGCAAGGACCCGGCTTCGACCCAGGTGCCGATCATCGAGCACACCGACGTCAAGCGCATGCTGCTGATGCAGAAGGCCTACGTCGAAGGCGCCTTCGATCTCGGCCTGTATTCCGCGCGGCTGGTGGACGACGAGCACACTGCGGAAAGCGAGGAGGCGCGGCGCAGTGCGGCGGAATTGCTCGACCTGCTCACCCCCATCGTCAAGTCCTGGCCATCGGAGTTCTGCCTGAAAGCCAACGAACTGGCGATCCAGATCCTCGGCGGCCACGGCTACACCCGCGAGTACCCGGTGGAGCAGTACTACCGCGACAACCGCCTCAACCCGATCCATGAAGGCACTCACGGTATCCAGTCGCTGGACCTGCTCGGCCGCAAGCTGATGCAGAACAAGGGCGCCGGCCTGCGTCAGCTGCTCGGTTTGATCCAGGCCAGCTGCGCGCACGCCGCCGAATACGACTCGCTGAGCGCGCTGCGCCAGCCGCTGGAGCAGCACATCGCCCGCCTCACCAGCGTGACCCAGGCGCTGCTCGGCGATCTGATGGCCGGCAAGGTCAACCAGACCCTGGCCAACTCGGCGCTGTACCTGAAGGTCTTCGGCCATGCCGTGGTCGGCTGGCGCTGGCTGGAACAGGCGCTGCGCGCCGAGCGCGGGTTGACCGAAGGCAATCCGGCCGATGCCGACTTCTATCGTGGCAAGCTACAGGCGGCGCGCTACTTCCTGACCTGGGAGGTGCCGGGCTGCGCCCATGAGCTTGCCATTCTCGATGCCCGCGACGACACCTGCCTGGGCATGCAGGACGCCTGGTTCTAAGCCGCTAGAAATCCTGTTACAGCGCCCCGCACAATGCGGGGCTTTTTTTGACAGCCCGTCAAATCATCAGGTTAGAATCGCTGGCATGTCCCCTGCATGGGGCCGCAATGACCGGGGAGAGCGCATTTGGACGTCGGCAACATCAACCACCTGTTTTTTATCGGTGCCTTGTTGGTTGCTGCAAGCATCCTGATGAGTTCGCTGTCGAATCGCCTCGGCGTACCGATCCTGGTCATCTTCCTCGCCGTGGGCATGCTCGCCGGCGTCGACGGCATCGGCGGCATCGTCTTCGAGGACTACCAGCTCGCCTTCGTCATCAGCAACCTGGCGCTGGCGGTGATCCTGCTCGATGGCGGCATGCGCACGCGCACCGCGACCTTCCGCGTCGCGCTGAAACCTGCCTTTTCCCTGGCCACTCTGGGCGTGGCGATCACTTCCGGCCTGACCGGCCTCGCCGCCGCCTGGCTGTTCGACCTGCCGCTGCTGCAGGGCCTGCTGATCGGTGCGATCGTCGGCTCCACCGATGCCGCGGTGGTGTTCAACCTGCTCAACGGCAAGGGCCTCAACGAGCGGGTCGGCTCAACCCTGGAAATCGAATCGGGCAGCAACGACCCGATGGCGATGTTCCTGACCGTCGCGCTGATCGACATGCTGCTCGCCGGGCAGACCACGTTTGGCTGGGATTTCCTGCTCAACCTGCTGCAGCAGTTCGGCATCGGCACTGTGCTCGGCCTGCTCGGCGGCTGGCTGCTGCTGCAGCTGATCAATCGACTGTCGGTGGCCGACGGCCTCTATCCGCTGCTGGCGGTGGCCGGCGGCCTAATGATCTTCGCCCTGTCCGGCGCGATTGGCGGCAGCGGCATCCTGGCGATCTATGTCTGCGGCCTGCTGCTGGGCAACCGGCCGATCCGCAACCGCCACGGCATCCTGCACATGTTCGATGGCCTGGCCTGGCTCAGCCAGATCGGCATGTTCCTGGTGCTCGGCCTGCTGCTCACGCCCAGCGAGCTGCTGCCCATCGCCCTGCCGGCACTGGCGCTGTCGCTATGGATGATCCTCTTCGCCCGGCCGCTGGCGGTGTTCGTCAGCCTGCTGCCGTTTCGCAGCTTCCACCTGCGCGAACGCCTGTTCATTTCCTGGATCGGTCTGCGCGGCGCGGTGCCGGTGATCCTCGCGGTGTTCCCGCTGATGGCCGGGCTGGAGAACGCCCAGCTGTTCTTCAACGTGGCGTTCTTCATCGTGCTGGTGTCGTTGCTGCTGCAGGGCTCGACGCTGGCCTGGGCGGCAAAGAAGGCCAAGGTGGAAGTCCCGCCATCGCCGATGCCGGTCTCGCGCATTGGCCTGCAGGTGCACACCACCAGCCAGTGGGAGATATTCGTCTACCGCCTGAGTGCCAGCAAATGGTGCGTCGGCGCCGCCCTGCGCGAGTTGAAGATGCCACCAGGTACTCGCATTGCTGCGCTGTTCCGCGGAAAGGAGCTGCTGCACCCGTCGGGCAGCACCCGCCTGCAGGTGGACGACATCCTCTGCGTGATCGGTCATGACGAAGACCTGCCGGCCCTCGGCAAGCTGTTCAGCCAGGCGCCCACTCGCGGCCAGGACCTGCGCTTCTTCGGCGACTTCATCCTCGAAGCCGACGCCCAGCTCAGCGCCATCGCCGCGCTCTACGGGCTCAAGCTCGGCGACGTCGACGGCAGCCTGAGCATCGGTGCCTTCATGGCCGAGCAGGTCGGCGGCCGCCCGGTGGTCGGCGACCAGCTCCAATGGAACGGTCTGACCTGGACCGTGGCGGCGATGGAAGCGGGCGAAGTGCGCAAGGTCGGCCTGAAATTTCCCGAAGGCGACAAGCCCGGCCCGCAGCTGATGTTCTGATGCCGGCACAGCCGCCGGCTGACGCGGCCTCACCGCTCATCTGCCGGTCGACTGTCGGGTACTCGCGCTGGGCCGGCACAGTCCGTAGACTTCCGCTCTTTCCGGTCATCCGCTACGTCACTGCCCTCATGTCACTTCTGCGCACGCTGTTGCTCTCGACGCTCTGCCTGATCGTCGCCCCCTTGCATGCTCAATCGCTGGACAGCCTCACTGGAACGCCACCCAGCGCCGAAAGCGAAGCGAAGCCCGCCGCGCAATCGCTAGACGAGCAGACCCAGCGCATGATCGAGCAGACCGAAACCAGCAAGGCCCGCCTCGACGAGCTGAAGACGCAACTGGCGCGGGCGCCGAAGGAGATCGCCGAAGCCCAGCGCGAGCTGGCCAGACTCAAGGCCAGCCCCGAGCAGGACCCCGCCGAACGCCACGCCAAGCAATCGGTCGAGGCGCTGGAGCAGCGTCTGCGCGCGCGGGTCGAGGAACTGGCGGAATGGCAGAAGCAATACAGCTCGGCCAACAGCATGATCATCTCGGCGCAGACACGCCCCGAACGCGCTCAGGCGCAGATCGGTACGGCACAGACACGCATCCAGGAGATCAACAACCTGCTCAAGAGCGGCCGCGAAGCCGGCAAGCCACTGAGCGACGAGCGACGAGCGCTGCTAGATGCCGAAATCCTCTCGCTCGGCGCGCAGATTGAGCTGCGCCGCCAGGAACTGGCCGGCAACAGCCTGCTGCAGGACCTCGGCAAGGCTCGCCGGGATCTGCTCGCCGAACGCATTCGGCGTGCGGAGGAAGAAACCCAGGCGCTGCAGACCCTGATCAACGAAAAGCGCCGGGCCGAATCGGAACAGACCGTGGCGGAGTTCTCGGCACGGGTGCAGCAGGCCGGCTCGGACAAACTGCTCGCCGCCGAAAGCGCCGAGAACCTCAAGCTCTCCGATTACCTGCTGCGCGCCACCGAGCGCCTCAACCGTCTGAACCAGCAGAACCTGCAGACCCGTCAGCAGCTCGACACGCTCAACCAGACCGACCAGGCACTGGAAGAACAGATCGCCGTACTCGAAGGCAGCCTGCTGCTGTCGCGCATTCTCTATCAGCAGAAGCAGGCGCTGCCGAGCCTGCAGCTGGACAAGAATCTCGCCGACGAGATCGCCGATATCCGCCTCTATCAGTTCGAGCTGAACCAGCGCCGTGAAGCCGCAGGCAATGCCGCCGCCTACGTCGACCAGCTGCTCGCCCAGCAGAACGAAGAGGAGGTCACGCCGGAACTGCGGCGCACCCTGCTGGAGCTGGCGACCACCCGCAGCGAGCTGCTCGACCGTCTGAACCGCGAACTGGATGCCCTGCTCAACGCATCCATTACCCTGCAGCTGAACCAGAAGCAGCTGCAGGACACCGCCAGCGCGCTCAGCGAAACCCTCGACGAGCAGATGTTCTGGATTCCGAGCAACAAACCGCTCGATTTCAGCTGGTTGAAGACCGCGCCCCTGCTGCTGGAACGACAGATCAGCACCCTGCCTTGGGCGTCGGCGCTACAGGGCCTGGCCGCCGGGCTGGGTGAGCGGCCGCTGCTGTTCCTACCACTGCTGTTGATGATTGCCGCTCTGCTCTGGCGGCGACCGGTGATCAACGCCAAGCTGGACGCACTGAGCAAAGACATCGGCCATTTCCGCAACGACAGCCAGTTGCATACGCCTCTTGCCCTGCTGCTCAATCTGCTGCTGGCGCTGCCCGGCGCGCTGCTGCTGGCGCTGTGCGGTTACCTGCTGCAGATCGATGCGCGCGGACAGAATCTCGGCCTCGGCGCCGCGTTCTACCAGATGGCGCAGGGCTGGCTGGTGTTCTACACCGCCTATCGCATGCTCTCCCCTGGGCGGGTTGCGGAACTGCATTTCCGTTGGTCGCACCCGCAGGTGATTTTCCTGCGCAACGAGATTCGTCGCCTCGGGCTGATCGTGCTTGCTCTGGTGGTGGTGGTCAGCATTGCCGAGCAACGACCGGCCAACCTTGCAGACGACGTGCTGGGGCTCCTCGTCGTTCTTGCCTGTTATGCACTGATGAGCTGGCGGCTGACGCGCATCCTGCTCAAAGGCCCGTCACATGAAAACGCCCCACCGAGCCGCCTGTTGCTCGGGATGACCTTTACCATGCTTCCCCTGGCACTGATCGTCGCAGTCGGAGCGGGTTACTACTACACCGCATTGAAACTTACCGATCGACTTATCGACACGCTCTACCTGCTGATGATCTGGGTCGCGCTCGAGGCTACGCTGGTTCGATCGCTGACCATCGCCGCCCGACGGCTTGCCTATCAGCGAGCTATCGCCAGGCGCCAGGCGGCCGAAGAATCCGCCAACACGGAGCTTGACGAAACGGTCGACGAGCCGGGGCTGGATATCGAACAGGTCAACCAGCAGTCCTTGCGCTTGACCCGGCTCGCCACTTTCGCGCTACTGCTGGTGGCACTGTACTGGGTCTGGTCGGACCTTTTCTCGGTAATCTCGTACCTGGATAACGTCGCGCTCTACGAATTTTCCAGCGGCAGTGGCGACGCGCTGACCACTTCGACGATAAGCCTGAACGACCTGATCGGCGCACTGGCAATCATCGGCATCACGCTGGTGCTGGCGCGGAACCTGCCTGGCTTGCTGGAGGTTGCAGTGCTATCGCGCCTGCGCTTGGCGCCCGGTAGCGCTTATGCCACCGGCACGCTGCTTTCCTACACACTGGTCGGCGCTGGCATTGTCTCGAGCCTCTCGACCCTTGGTGTCAGCTGGGACAAGCTGCAGTGGCTGGTAGCGGCGCTCTCGGTGGGCCTGGGCTTCGGTCTGCAGGAAATCTTCGCCAACTTCGTTTCCGGCCTGATCATCCTGTTCGAGAAACCAGTACGTATCGGCGACGTTGTAACCATCGGCAATCTGTCCGGCACGGTCAGCCGCATTCGAATCCGGGCCACGACGATCACTGATTTCGACAACAAGGAAATCATTGTCCCGAACAAGACATTCGTGACCGATCAGTTGGTGAACTGGTCGCTGAGCGATACCGTCACGCGCGTCACGATACGCATCGGGGTCGAATTCGGCTCTGATCTTGAAACCGTCCGCGAAATGCTGTTCAAGGCCGCCCGAGAGAACCCGCGCGTGCTGAAGGAACCCGAGCCGCAGGTGTTCTTCCTCAACTTTGGCGAAAGTCGGCTGGAACACGAGTTGCGCCTGCACGTCCGTGATCTGGGTGACCGCAACCCCGTGATCGACGAGATCAACAGGCGCCTGGACCGGGAGTTCCGTGAAGTTGGCATCGTCGTCGCTTTCCGCCAGCTGGATGTGCATCTGAAGAACCGCAATGGCCAGCAGCTGCAGCTCAGCGCTACCCCTAAGCCGTTAGAGGATGGCGACAAATCGGAGACCGACGATCGCGGCTGAGGAACGCCCAGTCAGATCGCAGCCTCCAAACACCTGAACACGCCCGGCATTGCCGGGCTATTCTTGCCTGCATGCCGCGCCGGAGGGATCTTGAAGACCCTGACCCAACTGACCTTCGACAACCGCTTCGCCCGCCTTGGCGATACCTTCTCGACCGAGGTGCCGCCGCAACCACTCGAGGCACCGCGCCTGGTGGTCGTCAGCGCGGCGGCCATGGCCCTGCTCGACCTGGATCCGGCCGAGGCCGAGCAGCCGCTGTTCGCCGATCTGTTCTCCGGACACAAGATCTGGTCGACCGCCGAGCCACGGGCGATGGTTTACTCCGGTCATCAGTTTGGCAGCTACAACCCGCAGCTCGGCGACGGCCGCGGCCTGCTGCTCGGCGAGGTGGTCAACGAAGCGGGCGAGCACTGGGACCTGCACCTCAAGGGTGCCGGCAAGACGCCCTACTCGCGCATGGGCGATGGCCGCGCGGTGCTGCGCTCGTCAATCCGCGAGTTCCTCGCCAGCGAGCATCTGCACGCGCTGGGCATTCCCAGCTCGCGGGCGCTGTGCGTCACCGGATCGAATTCGCTGGTCTACCGCGAGCGCCCTGAGCGCGGCGCCATGCTGCTGCGCCTGGCACCCAGCCACGTGCGTTTCGGCCACTTCGAGTTCTTCTACTACACCCGCCAGCACAACGAACTGAAGCAGCTGCTCGAGCATGTCATCGAGGCGCACTTCCCCGAGCTGCTGGAACATCCCGAACCGTTCCACATGTTCTTCCGCACGGTGCTCGAACGCACCGCCGCGCTGATTGCCCGCTGGCAGGCCTACGGCTTCTGCCACGGGGTGATGAATACCGACAACATGTCGATCCTCGGCATCACCTTCGACTTCGGCCCCTACGCCTTCCTCGATGACTTCGATGCTCGCTTCATCTGCAACCACTCCGACGATACCGGCCGCTACTCCTTCGAGAATCAGGTGCCCATCGCCCACTGGAACCTGGCCGCGCTGGCCCAGGCGCTGACGCCCTTCGTCGAGGTCAAGGTGCTGCGCGAAACCATGGAGCTGTTCCTGCCGCTGTACGAGACCGAATGGCTCGATCTGATGCGCCGCCGGCTGGGTTTCAGCCAGGCCGAGGATGGCGACGCCGAGCTGATCCGCCGCCTGCTGCAGTTGATGCAGGGCAGCGCGGTGGATTACACGCGCTTCTTCCGCGAACTCGGCGAGCGCCCGGCCGAACAGGCCGTGCAGCGGCTGCGCGAGGACTTCATCGACCTGCAGGGCTTCGATGCCTGGGCGGCGGACTATTGCGCGCGCAGCGCCCGCGAGGACGGCGATCCGGTCGCGCGGCAAGCACGGATGCACGCGGTCAATCCGAAGTACATCCTGCGCAACTATTTGGCGCAGCAAGCGATCGAGGCGGCGGAGAAAGGCGATTACGCGCCGGTGCGCGAGCTGCATGCGGTTCTCAGCCGCCCCTTCGACGAACAGCCCGGGATGGAGCGCTACGCCGAGCGGCCGCCGGAGTGGGGCAAGCATCTGGAAATCAGCTGCTCGTCCTGAGACCGCCGCCCTGGGGCTGCGAGGCTGGCTATTCGCCCAGCGGCAGCAGCACGCGGAACACGGAGCCGCGACCTTCCTCGCTGTGCACCTGGATACGCCCCTGGTGCGCACGCACGATCTGATCGGCGATGAACAGCCCCAGGCCCAGCCCGGCGCTGCTTTCGCTGCCTTCGGCCCGCTCGAACTGGTGAAAGATGCGTTCCAGGCTCTTCGGACTGATGCCGATGCCATGGTCACGCACTTCGATGCAGGCACCTTCGGCACAGGCGGCGACGCTCACCTGCACCGGCCTGCCGGCACCGTAGCGCATGGCGTTGGTGAGCAGGTTGGCCAGTACCTGCTCGATGCGGAAGGCATCCCAGACCCCGACGATGGGTTCGTTGCGCTCCAGCCGCAGCTCGCAGCCGCAGGCTTCCATCTGCGCCGCGAAGCTTTCCACCACGTTGCCCACCAGTGCGGCGAGATCGGTGCGGCTCGGGCGGATCGACAGCTTGCCGGTGCGGATGCGCGAGACGTCGAGCATGTCGTCGATCAGCCGGATCAGGCTCTGGATCTGTCGCTCGTCCTTGTCCACCATGCCGCGCAGGCGCTCTTCGCTGAAAGCGGCGAGGTTGTTGCGGCTGAGCTGCAGCTTGCGCAGCTGAACCTCGAGGATCAGGGTATTGAGCGGCGTTTTCAGTTCGTGGGAAACGATGGACATGAAGTCATCGCGCATGCGCACCGCATCTTCCAGTTCGGCCTTGGTCTGCCGCAATTCGTCGAGCAGCACCTCCTGCTCGCGGCGGCTCTGCTCCAGCGCCTCGAGTTGACGGGCCAGGCGCTTGCGGCTGCGGTACAGGTCGACGAACACGCTGACCTTGCTGCGCACCGCATGGGCATCCAGCGGTTTGTGCATGAAGTCCACCGCACCGCTCTCGTAGCCCTTGAAGGCGTAGTTGAGCTCACGGCCGGCGGCGCTGACGAAGACGATGGGGATCTGCTTGGTACGCTCGGTGCCGCGCATCAGCTCGGCCAACTGGAAGCCGTCCATGCCCGGCATCTGCACATCGAGAATGGCCAGGGCGAACTCATGTCGCAGCAACAGCTCCAGCGCCTGCTCGGCCGATTCGGCCTGGTGCACCCGGACGCCCGGCGCCTGCAGCAGCGCATCCAGAGCCAACAGGTTCTCCGGCAGGTCATCGACGATGAGCAGGTTCACCTCGTCGTTACGGTCGGGCATGGTCACTCCAGTTCTCGCAACAGTCGGTGAATGTCACGTAGGGGCAAGATGTAGTCCGGTGCGAAGCGCTGCAGCGCCGCGCGCGGCATGGCCGGCACCGCCGCTTCGGCAGGGTCCTGGATCACGGTCAGGCCACCGACCCGATGGATCGCCTCAAGGCCGGCAGCGCCGTCCTCGTTGGCGCCGGTCAGCAGCACGCCAGCCACCTGCGGCCCCCAGACATCGGCCGCGGATTCGAACAGCACGTCGATCGAAGGCCGCGAAAAGTGCACGGCATCATCCTGGCTCAGCGACAGGCTGCGGTCGCCTTCGACCAGCAGGTGATAACCGGGCGCCGCGAAACACAGCATGCCCGAGCTTAGCGGATCCTTGTCTTCTGCTTCCTTGACCCGCAACCGGGTTCTGCGCGCGAAGATTTCCACCAGCTGGCTCCGGCCGTGGGCCGGCACATGCTGCACTACCAGGATCGGCGGGCGATAGGTGCTTGGCAGGCCCTCAAGCACCACGCCCAGCGCCTCCAACCCGCCAGCCGAGGTGCCGATCACCACGGCCTCGATGGGCGGCTGGCGTCTGGCCTGCAGGATCGCCTGATCGGAGCTGCTCATAGTTTGCGGAAGATCCGTTCCGATTTGTCGAACGGCTCGTAGAGACCGGCGTAGCCCGAGAACTCGACGGTCTCCTTGCTGCCCAGGCCGAGGAAGCCTCGGTGACAGAGCGACTCATGGAACAGACCGAAGGCGCGATCCTGCAGCGGCTTGTTGAAATAGATCAGGACGTTGCGGCACGAGATGAATTGCGTTTCGGAAAATACGCTATCGGTCGCCAGACTATGATCGGCAAACGTAACCTTTTCTTTCAGTGACTTGTCCATGATCGCCGAGTCGTAGGCGGCGGTGTAGTAGTCGGAAAAACTGCGGGTGCCGCCGGCCTGCTGGTAGTTGGCGGTGTACTGGCGCAGGTGGTCGATGGCGAAGATGCCCTGACGTGCCTGCTCCAGCGAGCGCGGGTTGATGTCGGTGGCGTAGATGATCGTCCGCTCCAGCAGCCCCTCCTCCTTGAGCAGGATGGCCATCGAGTAAACCTCCTCGCCGGTGCTGCAGCCGGCGACCCAGATCTTCAGCGACGGATAGGTGCGCAGCACCGGCACCACGTGCTCGCGCAGCGACCGGTAGTAGCTCGGGTCGCGGAACATCTCGCTGACCGGGATGGTGAGGTACTGCAGCAGGTCCATGAAGGCTTGCGGGTCATAGAGGATCTTGCGCTGCAGTGCCGAGATGCTGTCGCAGTTCAGCTGCTTGAGCGCCAGCAGCACCCGGCGCTTGAGCGAGGCGCCGGAGTAGTCGCGAAAGTCGTAGCTGTACTTGAGGTAGATGGCCTCGATCAGCAGCTTGAGTTCGATTTCGACGTTGCGGTCGGGCATGTCACAGCAGCTCCACTTTCGGCAGCCAGACCCGGATCAGCGAGAACAAACGGTCGAGGTCGATGGGCTTGGCCAGGTAATCGTTGGCGCCGGCACGCAGACAGCGATCCTGATCGTCCTTCATCGCCTTGGCGGTCACCGCGATGATCGGCAGCTTGGCGAAACGCGCCTCCTTGCGGATTTCCTGCATGGCGGTGAAGCCATCCATCTCCGGCATCATGATATCCATCAGCACCAGATCGATGGTCTCGTCGCGCTGCAGCTTGTCGATCGCCTCCAGGCCGTTGCGGGCGATTTCCACCAGCGCGCCCTTCTGTTCCAGCGCGCTGGTCAGGGCGAAGACGTTGCGCACATCATCGTCCACCACCAGGATCGTGCGGCCCTCGAAGGCCTTCTCGCGGCTGCGCGCGCTTTTCAGCATCTTCTGCCGCTCGGGCGGCATGTCCGACTCGACCTTGTGCAGGAACAGGGTGACCTCGTCGAGCAGGCGCTCCGGCGAGCGCGCCCCCTTGATGATGATCGAGCGCGAGTATTTGAGCAGCGCCGCTTCCTCGTCGCGGGTCAGGTTGCGCCCGGTGTAGACGATCACCGGCGGGAAGGAGCAGATGTCCTCCTTGGCCATGCGTTCGAGCAGTTCGCTGCCATCCATGTCCGGCAGTTTGAGATCGATGATCATGCAGTCGAACACGGTGCTGCGCAGCAGTTCGAGGGCCTGCTCGCCGAACTCGACGGCGGTGATCTCGATGTCCACGTCCTCGATCAGCCGCGACATGCTCTCGCGCTGCAGGGTGTCGTCCTCCACCAGCAGGATGCGCTTGACCTTCTGGGCCAGCTTGGCTTCCAGGCGACCGAAAACGTCCTTCAGCTCCTCGCGGGTGGTGGGTTTCATCGCGTAGCCCACCGCGCCCATCTGCAGCGCAGCTTCCTTGCGATCCTCCACCGAGACCACGTGCACCGGAATATGGCGGGTCGCCGGGTTTTCCTTGAGGCGCTCGAGCACGGTCAGGCCGGAATGGTCCGGCAGGCGCATGTCGAGCAGGATGGCATCGGGCTTGTACTGCACCGCGGTGTCGAAGCCGTCGTCGGCGTTCTGCGACAGCAGGCAGCTGTACTCGAGTTCGTGGGCCAAGTCACGGAGGATGCGCGCGAACTGCGGCTCGTCCTCGATGACCAGCACGCAGCGCTCCTTGAACGGGTACTTGTCGCGGTCGTCGGGAAGGCGCTCGTAGGACACGGCGCCGCGGTTCGGCAGCTCCGGCTCGTCGCGGCGCGCCGGCGGCGTGATCACTTCGGCCATGGTGACCGGTGCACGGCTCGGCTGCGGCGCGGTGGTCGGCTCGACGGCGAGCGGCTCGCTGTAGCTCTGCGGCAGCACCAGGGTAAAGGTACTGCCGGCGCCCGGCGCACTCTGCACCTCAATCTGGCCGCCCAGCAGGTTCGCCAGCTCGCGGGAGATCGACAGGCCCAGGCCCGTGCCGCCATAGCGTCGGTTGGTGGTGCCATCGGCCTGGCGGAACGCCTCGAAGATCGCCGCCTGCTGCTCCGGCGCGATGCCGATGCCGGTGTCGCGCACCACGAAGGCCAGCATGCCGCCATCGCGCGGCTCGACGCGCAGGGTGACCGAGCCCTTCTCGGTGAACTTGAAGGCGTTGGCCAACAGGTTCTTGAGGATCTGCTCCAGGCGCTGGCGGTCGGTGAACAGGGTGGGCGGCAGGTCGTCGGCCAGTTCGACGCTAAAGCTCAGGGCCTTCTCCATGGCCTGTGGCAGGAACAGGCTCTTCATGCCATCGACCAGCCGCGCGAGGATGGTCAGTTCCGGGTGCACTTCGAGTTTGCCGGCTTCCACCTTAGAAATGTCGAGAATGTCGTTGATCAGGGTCAGCAGGTCGTTGCCAGCCGAATAGATGGAGCGGGCGAACTGCACCTGCTCCTCGCTCAGGTTGCCGGCCGGGTTGTCCGCCAGCAGCTTGGCCAGGATCAGCGAACTGTTCAGCGGCGTGCGCAGCTCGTGGGACATGTTGGCGAGGAACTCGGACTTGTAGCGGCTGGCACGCTGCAGCTCGTCGGCGCGCTGTTCGAGCATCAGCTGGGCCTCGTTCAGGCGCTGGTTCTTCTCGTCCATCTGGTCGCGCTGGCGAGCCAGCGCTTCGGTCTGCTCGGCCAGCTGTTCGTTGGTCTGCTCCAGCTCGGCCTGCTGCTCTTCCATGTGCGTCTGCGACTCGCGCAGGGCATTGGATTGCTCCTCCAGCTCCTCGTTGGCGGCACGCAGTTCTTCCTGCTGCACCTGCAGCTCCTCGTTGAGCTGCTGGGTTTCGGCCAGCACCTTCTGCAGCCGCTGGCGGTAACGCGCCGCTTCGATGGCCGAGCCGATGCTCGGGGCGATGCGTCGCAGCAGCTCGCTGTCCTGCTCGCGCAGCGGTCGCAGGAAGCCCAGTTCGATCACGCCATTGAGCAGGCCGCTGTCCTCCACCGGCACGATCAGCACCGCGCGCGGTGTGGTGTCGCCCAGCGCCGAGGTCACCTTGAGATAGCCGGCCGGCAGGTCTTCGAGCGCCATCATCCGCCGCTCCAAGGCGGCCTGCCCGACCAGCCCCGTACCGACCTCGAGGCTACGCGCGCTCTGCAGATGTTCCGGGTCGTAGGCGTATTCGGCGACGCGCTGCAGCTTGCCGTCCTGCACCACGTACAGCGCGCCGACGGCGGCATCGATGTAACGCGAGAGGAAGTTCAGCACGCCCTGGCCCAGCGCCGGCAGCGCCAGTTCGCCGATGATCGACTCGCTCAGCTGGGTCTGGCCGGTGCGGTACCAGGCCTGCTTTTCCAGCGCCTCGGCATGCGCCTGCTGCTTGCGCAGCGATTCGGAGTAGGTCGCCGACAGCGTGGTCAGGTCACGGCGACCGAGAAAGACCAGCAGGCCGCTGAAGATCAGGCTGAACAGCAGGAAGCCACCGATCAGCGCCGTGGTGACGATTTCCGAGGTGTCGGTACGCTCGGCACGCAGCTGGCGCTCGGTGGCGATGAATTCGTTGAGCAGCGTGCGGCGCTGGTTGGTCAGGTCGAGGCCGCGGCGGGTGCGCACGTACTCGACGATCGACTCGCCGGCGCTACGCCGCGCGATCCCTTCTTCGGCAAAGGTGAGCCAGAGATGATGCGCCGCCTCGACCTTCTGGATGCGCGACAGCTGCAGCGGGTTGTTGCCGGCGTAGCGCTTGAGCGCGTCCAGCTCCTCCTCGATCTGCTCAAGGCCGTGGCGGTACGGATCGAGGAACGGCTTTTCGCCGGCGATCAGGTAGCCACGCAGGCCGGTTTCCAGATCGGCGACCAGGCGCAGCGCTTCATGGGCGTGGGCCACCCCCTTGACCGACTGATCGACCCAGTGGCTGACGCTCAGCAGGTAATAGACGATGGCACTGAAGAAGAAGGCGCTGAGGAAGCCGAAGCCCAGGGGCACGGCCACGTTGCGATTGAGGATGCGCCTGAAATTGTTCTGATCGATGAAGGACTCGCTCATCTGGTTTCCTTTCCGTGTACCGGGGCAGGTCTGACGCAGCGCGGGGGCATTACCTGCGGGCGATGGCGCTCGGTTTCCGGCGTTTTCTTGAGTGTTTCGCGCCTAATAGGTTCCGTAGCGCAGGAGGCGCGACTCTACACGGCCAGCGGAGGGAGTTCAAAAGCGGGCCCGGCCGAGCCGGGCTCTGAGCGATCAGCGGCGGGCGATGATCCAGACGGCGTGAATGATGCCCGGAATGTAGCCCAGCAGCGTGAGCAGGATGTTCAGCCAGAAGGCACCGGCAAAACCGACCTGGAGAAAGACGCCAAGCGGTGGTAGCAGAATCGCGAAGATGATGCGGATAAGGTCCATCAGGGTCTCCGTCAGTCAGGAATTGGCCATTACGAGGCTCACTGAATCGACCTGATCGACGCCAACGGGTTCCTTCGTCGGCGGGGCAGACCCGCCGCCCTCAGGGCAGCGGGAACGAGTCCGAAGGCGACCGGATAAGCCGCCGAGGGCATCTGATGGATGCACAGAGGGGGAAGACGCAGCCACCAAGATGGCATCGTTGCGTCATGCCGCTTCGCCTTTTGAGCCAAGGGGCGGCGCCAGCTATCGCTTAGCCTGCTAACCATCTCAGACCAAAGGAGTAGCCGCCATTGGCCATTAGTCGATAGCCGAGCGATCCACTGGGGCAAGCGGCGAACTCGGCCGGGCCTGGGCGGGTCGTCTAAGCAAGCTGCGGGCCACCGAAAGCGCCCGTTCATTGCAATGACCAGAGGACTTCCCATGCCAGAACCAACCGCGGTGATCTGTGGCGCGACTGCCGGTGTCGGCCGCGCCAGTGCCGAGGCCTTCGCCAGAGCCGGCTACCGCGTCGCGTTGATCGCGCGCGGCGAGCAGGGCCTGAGCGACACCCAGGCGCAGCTCGAGGCGCTGGGAGCCCGAGTGCTGGCGATCGCCGCCGATGTCGCCGATGCCCCGGCCTTGGAAGCGGCCGCCACGCGCGTCGAGGCCGAACTGGGTCCGATCGACGTCTGGGTAAACGCGGCGATGGCCACGGTGTTCGGCCCGTTCTCGGCACTCACCCCCGAAGAAATCCGCCGCGTCACCGAGGTGACCTACCTGGGCAGCGTGCACGGCACCCTGACCGCCCTGCGCCACATGCGCCCACGCAACCGCGGCACCATCGTGCAGGTCGGCTCGGCGCTGAGCTATCGCGCGATTCCGCTGCAGTCGGCCTACTGCGGGGCCAAGTTCGCCATCCGCGGCTTCATCGACTCGCTGCGCTGCGAGCTGATTCACGACCGCAGCGGCATTCGCTTGAGCATGGTGCAACTGCCGGCGCACAACACGCCGCAGTTCGACTGGGCACGCAACAAGGTCGGCTGGCGTGCACAGCCGGTGCCGCCGATTCATACACCCGAGGTCGCCGCCCGTGCCGTTCTGCGGGCGGCCCGGGAAGCGCCAAGGGAATTGTGGGTCGGCACCGCCAGCCTGAAAGCGATCATCGGCACGCTATTCATGCCCGGGCTGCTCGACCGCATGCTGGCCCGCCAGGCCTGGGACGGCCAGCTGATCCCCGAGCGTGAGCCCGAGGGCCGCCCCGACAACCTGTTCGAGCCCGTAGAGGGGCTGCACGCCACCGAGGGTCGCTTCGGCGACCAGGCGAAACCGCGGGCGATCGCCTTGAGCGCGGCGAGCGTCGGCAAGCTGGCGCTGGGCGCCGGCGCGCTGCTGGCGCTGGGTGCGGGTTGGGCGCTGGGGCGTCGCGGCCGCTGAGCCGGCTCAGCCCTGCGGCGGCCGTGGCGTACGTTTACGGCGGATGTTGATCCAGGAAAGTACGGCCAGCGCCAGCATGGCGCCGGTCATGTTGTAGTTGCCGATCGCCGCATAGCCGAGCGCGGCCAGCGAACAGGCGCCGAAGCCGATCCAGCGCACGGCAGCCATCATCCGCTCCACCGCCCGGCTGCGTGGCGCCGCCATCAGTGTGCACCACGCTGCATGCGCGCCAGCTCCTGCGCGTCATGGCTGCAGAACAGCGTGACCTCGTCGCGGTGCTCCAGCGACAGCGTCCACAGCCGGTGCTGATTGGCCAGCCGCGCGGTGCGATCGACCTCCATCATGCGCTGGTAGAAGCGCAGCCCCGGCGTGCAATGGCGCTCGTTGCGGCCGACCTCCTCGCGGAAGAAATAGGCGTCGCCGGCATGCAGCAGCCAGCCGCTATCGGTCTGCACGGCGACCCCGGCGTGACCATGGGTATGCCCCGTCAGCGGGATCAGCTGGATTTCCGGCGGCAGCCCGCGCAACTCGCGAACGGCCTGGAAGCCGAACCAGAGATCGCCGCCCGGCTCGTAGAACTGCCAGTGGCGCACCTCGTCCCACTGCCGGTGACGGTAGCGGCTGTGGCCGATGAAGCTGCGTGTCGCCCGGGCGGCATCCATCTCGCGCTGCAGCACGTGCACCTGGGCCTGCGGAAAATCCGACAGGCCCCCGGCGTGGTCGAAATCCAGGTGGGTGAGCACGATATGGCGCACGTCCTCGGCGGCGAAACCGAGCCGGTGCAGCTGTTCCAGCGCGGTGTAGCGCGGCTCCAGGCGGATGTTGTTGAGCGCCCGGAAGAACGGACTGAGCCGCTCGCCGGGGCGCCGCACGTCTTCGGTGCCGAAACCGGTATCCACCAGCACCAGCCCGTGCTGGTCGGTTTCCAGCAGCAGGCAATGGCAGACCAGCTGCGCCGTCAGGCCCTTGCTGAAACCATCGAACAAGGCCCCGCCGAGCGGACACATGCAGCCACAGTTCAGGTGATGGATGCGCATGAAGACTCCTCGATCAGCATGCAGGCCGCGAAGGCCGGCCCTTACTGGTTCTGAGGTCACGGCCGCAACTGGAGTTCAGCCCGGTCGGCGGATACGCGGCGTCCTGCCTCGCCGCGCCACGACGGCGGTGGTCTAAGCTGCCAGCAAGGGCACGACACTGTGCCGTGCCGCTGCCAGAGGACATCCGCCATGCCTCGCCATCCCGCCCGCTGGCTGCTGGCCCTGCTGTTCGCGCTCGCGGTCCAGAGCGCGAGTGCCGCCGATCCGGTGACGCTGCTGCGGGTCGATGGCGCCATCGGTCCGGCCAGCGCCGATTACATCCTGCGCGGCCTGCAACACGCCCGCGACGAGGGCGCACAGCTGGTGGTGCTGGAACTGGACACCCCTGGCGGGCTGGATACTTCCATGCGCGCCATCATCAAGGCGATTCTCGCCAGCCCCATTCCGGTGGCCACCTATGTCACCCCCAGCGGCGCACGCGCCGCCAGCGCCGGCACCTACATGCTCTATGCCAGCCATGTCGCCGCGATGGCGCCAGGCACCAATCTCGGCGCGGCGACGCCGGTGCAGATCGGCGGCATGCCCGGTGCACCGCCGGAGCAGCCGAAGGGCGAGCGTGAAGACGACGCCAAGGCGTCCGGCGACGCCCTCGCCCGCAAGCAGGTGAACGATGCGGCGGCCTATATCCGCGGGCTGGCCCAGCTGCGCGAACGCAACGCCGAGTGGGCCGAGCAGGCGGTGCGCGAGGCGGTCAGCCTGCCGGCCAGCGAAGCCCTGAAACTCAAGGTGATCGATTACCTGGCGCGCGACGTGGCCGACCTGCTGCGTCAGCTCGACGGCAAGACGCTGGCCACCATCGAGGGCGAGGTCAGGCTGCAGACCGCCGATGCACGCCTGATCGAACACGCGCCGGACTGGAGGGTGCGCCTGCTGGCGGTAATCACCAACCCCAGCGTGGCGCTGATTCTGATGATGATCGGCATCTACGGGCTGATCCTCGAATTCTCTAATCCCGGCATGGGCGCCGGCGGCGTGCTGGGCGGCATCTGCCTGATCCTGGCGCTGTATGCGCTGCAACTGCTGCCGGTGAGCTACGCCGGGGTGGCGCTGATCCTGCTCGGCATCGCCTTCATGGTGGCCGAGGCCTTCCTGCCCAGTTTCGGTGTGCTCGGCATCGGCGGGGTCGCCGCGTTCGTCGCCGGCGCGGTGATTCTGATCGACACCGAGGTACCCGGCTTCGGCATTCCACTGTCGCTGATCGTGCCTCTGGGCTTCGCCAGCGCGCTGCTGGTGTTCGCCATCGTCGCCATGGCACTGAAGGCTCGCCGCCAGCGGCTGGTCGGCGGTGACGCCGAGCTGATCGGCAGCCTGGCGCCGGTCACCGGCATCTCCGCGCAGGACCCGCACAGCGGCTGGGTGCATCTGCAGGGCGAGAACTGGCAGGTACGCAGCGCCACCCCGTTGCAGGTCGGCCAGCAGGTACGGGTGGTCGCCCGGGAGGGTCTGCAATTGAGCGTCGCGGCACAGCCATCGAGCAATCGAGAGGAGCTGAACCATGGGTTATGAAATGAGTTTTCTGGTGCTGCTGGTGCTGGTCGTGGGGCTGCTCGCCTCGGCGTTCCGCATCCTGCGTGAGTACGAGCGCGGCGTGGTGTTCATGCTCGGGCGCTTCTGGAAGGTCAAGGGACCCGGCCTGATCATGATCATCCCCGGGCTGCAGCAGATGGTGCGGGTCGACCTGCGCACCCTGGTGCTGGACGTGCCGACTCAGGATGTGATCTCCCGCGACAACGTCTCGGTGAAGGTCAACGCAGTGGTGTACTACCGCGTGCTGGACGCGCAGAAGGCGATCATCCAGGTCGAGGACTACCACTCGGCCACCAGCCAGCTGGCGCAGACCACACTGCGCGCAGTGCTCGGCAAGCACGAACTGGACGACATGCTGGCCGAGCGCGAGCAGCTCAACAATGACATCCAGCAAGTGCTCGATGCACAGACCGACGCCTGGGGCATCAAGGTGTCGAATGTCGAGATCAAGCACGTCGACCTCGACGAATCCATGGTCCGCGCCATCGCCCGCCAGGCGGAAGCGGAACGCGAGCGGCGCGCCAAGGTCATTCATGCAGAGGGCGAGCTGCAGGCTTCCGAGAAGCTGATGCAGGCCGCCGAAATGCTCGGCCGGCAATCGGGTGCCATGCAGCTGCGCTACATGCAGACGCTGAGCAACATCGCCGGTGACAAGAGCTCGACCATCGTTTTTCCGTTGCCCATCGAACTGCTGCAGGGCATCAAGAACCTCGACAGGAAATCCTGAGTGCATCCATCCGCCACGCTCCACCTGCCATGGCAGCCGCTGCGTCTGCTGCTGATCGCCCTGCTCGCCCTGACCCTGGGCGCCTGCGCGGCACTGGCCCCGCGCGACCCGCTCAACGTTCAGGTCGCCGGCATCCAGCCGCTGCAGGGCGAGGGCCTGGAGGCTCGCTTCCTGGTCAAGCTGCGCCTGCAGAACCCCAACGAGGGCGCCATCGACTACAGCGGCGTCGCCCTCGACCTGGAAGTCAACGGCCGGCGGCTGGCCAGTGGCGTCAGCGACCAGCGTGGCACGGTGCCGCGCTTCGGCGAGAGCGTGCTCGAGGTACCGGTGACCATCTCGGCCTTTTCCGCGGCACGCCAGGCACTGGGCCTGGCCGAGAACATTGGCATCGACGCCGTGCCCTACGTGCTGCGCGGCAAGCTCGCCGGCGGCCTGTTCGGCACCCAGCGCTTCGTCGAGAAGGGCACCATCGATCTGTCTCCGGCACTGACGTCCCCCTACCGTCGCCCTTGAGTCATACGACCACATCACCAAGAACGCCACGATTCTCCGCCAACGGAGCGTTCGCTGGCGGCACCGCGCAGAAACCAAGCGCCGGCCAATTCCTCACTCTAGCGCACGGATAACGGCGCACCGGCTTTTATCGCTCCGACCTTAGGCGACGTTGACAAGCCGCAGGCCATCGCCATAATGCCTGCGGTCATATGACAACTGACGTCATTAGACTGGCCATGAAAAGGCACAGACCACCGCCCGCACGGTGGCCACACCGGGGCGGCCCATCAAGCAAGGGAGCACAACAATAATGACCCCACGCACCCCCTCGTCCGTCGCGCTGTTCGCTGGCGGCTGCATGACCCTCGCATCGCTCGGCTTCAGCACCGGCGTGCAAGCGGAAGGCTTCATCGACGATTCGACGCTGTCACTGAACCTGCGCAACTTCTACATCAACCGCAACTTCGTGAACCCCAACGCCCCGCTGAGCAAGGCGGAAGAGTGGACGCAGAGTTTCATCCTCAACTTCCAGTCCGGCTACACCCCCGGTCCGATAGGGTTCGGCGTGGATGCCCTGGGCCTGCTGTCGGTCAAGCTCGACGGCGGTGGCGGTACCTACGGCACCGGCCTGCTGCCGGTGCATGGCGCACCCGGCGATCGGCATCCGCCGGATGACTTCGGCCGCCTGGCGGTCGCGGCGAAGGCCAAGCTGTCCGAAACCGAAGTGCGTGTCGGCGAGTGGATGGTGGTACTGCCGATCCTGCGCTCGGACGACGGCCGATCGCTGCCGCAGACCTTCCAGGGCGGAATGATCACCTCCAAGGAGATCAAGGGCCTGACGCTCTACGGCGGGCAGATGCGGCAGAACAGCCCGCGCGACGACGGCAGCATGGACGATATGTTCTACGCCGGCGTCAGCTCCGACCGCTTCAACTTCGCCGGCGGCGAATACGAGCTTGGCGCCAAGACCAAGGTGGGCGCCTGGCATGCCCGTCTGGAAGACATCTACCAGCAGAACTATTTCCAGCTGCTGCACACCCAGCCGCTCGGCGAGGGCATGGCGCTGACCGCCAACCTCGGTTACTTCACCGGCAAGGAAGAAGGCAGCGCGCTGGCCGGTGACCTGGACAACAAGACCTACTCCGGCCTGTTCGGTCTGCAGGTGGGCGGCAATACCTTCTACGTCGGCTTGCAGAAAGTCAGCGGCGACAATGGCTGGATGCGCGTCAACGGCACCAGCGGCGGCACCCTGGCCAACGACTCGTTCAACTCCAGCTACGACAATGCCAACGAGCGCTCCTGGCAGCTGCGCCATGACTACAACTTCGCCGGCATGGGCATTCCTGGCCTGACCATCATGAACCGCTACATCAGCGGCGACCGCATCGAGGCTGGTGGCGTGGATGACGGCAAGGAGTGGGGCCGCGAGTCGGAACTGGCCTACACGGTACAGAGCGGGCCGTTCAAGAGCCTCAACATCAAGTGGCGCAATTCCAGCATCCGTCGTGACTTCAGCACCAACGAGTTCGACGAGAACCGGCTGATCTTCAACTACCCGTTGTCCGTGCTGTAAGCGGTAGCGCTGTACGCAACCCTCCTCGCTCCGGTTGCGATCACTTTCTTTGGCCCGCCTAGGCGGGCCTTTTTTTGCCCGCCGCAGCGACCGTTGTGACTACCAGAGGCCCGACAACGCCGCGCCGGCGGCTAGCAGCGGCATCAGTGGCAGCACCCAGCGCGCGCGCCAGGCCAGCAGCAACGCCAGCAGAACCCCCGCGAGCATGACCAGGCAGAGCCAGATCACCGCGCCGATTTCGCCGCCCTGACTGGTGATGCACAACCACAGGGCGATGCCGAAGCAAACGGCCGCCAGGGAACGCAGGATCAGGGCTGCCGGTACGCGCCGGTCGGCGCGAAGCAGCTCGCTGCGATGTCGATTCATCCCCAGGCAGAGCAACATCATGCCCAGATAGCTCAACGCAAAAGCCGATAGCAGCATGCTCATGCCTCCTGTACGCGCGGCGAGCGGCGGCGTATGACGGCCGGTGTGCCTGCACCGTCCAGGCGCCATGCACAGGCGGCGCAGACCAGGCCGGCAGCGATCAGGAACAGATCCACCGAGGCCAGCGCCCAGTCGCCACGCCCGAGGCTGGCAAGCAAATGACCGCCAGTGGTCAGCCCGTTGACGAGCGGCAGGACGAGCGCAAGCAGGGCGCCGAGCAGCAGCTGCCCGCGCAGCAGACGCCGCCCCTGCTGACGCCGCAGCACGGACCAGAGCGCGACCAGCAGCCAGGCGCCGGCGAACACCCAGCCTTCGGCGACCGCCCGCTCGGCGAAACCGGTCGGGATCAGCCGATTGCCCCACAGCAGCGCCAGACTGGCCAGCGGCAGCCCACCGAACACCGCGCCGTTCAGCGCCCGTACCCAGGGCAGGCTGCGGTCGCCGCGCTGCTCGCGCTTGGCGAGCCAGACCTGCAGCCCGCCGATCAGCATGGCGCAGCCGGCCAGCCCCATCAGCAGATACAGCAGACGCACCAGGGTGCCGCCGAACTGCGCCATGTGCAGGCCGGCCAGCCAGAGGTAGGCACGATAGCCGGTGGAGGCGTCCTGGCGGTTGAGCAGTTCGCCGCTGGTGGCGTCGTAGGTCAGGGTGTCCTGCGGCGAGGCGATGCGCGAACGATCACGGCGACGGATATCCACCACCGCCGAAGCATCGTCGGGATGATGCACGCTGACCCAGCCCACCTCGCCGCCACCCCACTGGCGCTGCGACTCGGCGATAAGCGCATCCAGCGAAACCGGTTTGCCGGCCGGCTGATGCAGCTCGTCGCGGTGGTAGCTGCCCATCACCTCGCCAAAGTACTGCATGACATTGCCGGCGTAGCTCACCTGGGCCGCGGCCGGCATGTACGAGGCGACGAAGATCGCCACGCCGGTATAGGCCAGCACCAGATGGAACGGAAAGCCCACCACACCGAACAGGTTGTGCGCATCGAGCCAGGCGCGCTGGCCGTTGGCCCGGGGCCGCAGGGTGAAGAAATCCTTGAAGATGCGCCGGTGGATGATCACGCCTGACACCAGCGCGACGAGCATGAACATGCCGGCCAGGCCGACGATGTACATGCCGACGTCACCGGCGTGGAGGTTGTAATGCAGCTTGAAGAAGAACTCGCCGCCAACGGTTTCCGCCATGGGCGTGGCCTGGCGACTGCGCGGGTCGAAGGTGACGTTGTGGATGGTCTCTGTGCCATCGACTTCCCAACCCAGCCGCCAGTAGGGCTCGCGCTCGGTGGGGCCGTGCATCCAGAACGCATGCAGCTCGTCGCTGACGTTCTGCTGCAACCAGCCGCGCGCGTCGTCGGCGCCCAGGCTGGACGCCACGCCGTCGTGCAACGCGGGGCGCATCCAGCGCGAGAGTTCCTTATCGAAGCAGGCCACGGTGCCGGCAAAGATGATCACGAACAGCAACCAGCTCGGCAGCAAACCGCCCCAGGTGTGCAGGCCGGCCATGCTTTGGCGCAGTTTCATGGACGAAGCCTCCAGTCGCCGGAAAGGAACGCGGCCAGGCACAGCACCGCGGTAACGCCGATGATCGGCAGCCAGATGCGGCCGGCGCTGCGCGCGGCGAACACATAGATCACCACGGCGATCCAGACGGCGAAGCTGGCCAGACTGGAGAACACCACGCGATCTGGACGCACCAGCGGCAGATAGACCGCGAGAAAAGCAGTCACCGCATAGGCCACCGCATAGCCGCCGACCAGCGCGGCGAGCACGCGGGAGGCGATGCCCCAGCGATTGTTGGATGCACTGCGACTCACTTGGAAGGTCCCTCCGTTGCAGGCCGGCTGACGGCGTTTGGCTCAGCGGCGATCAAAAGCTGTAGCTCGCCGTCGCTGTCAGGGTGCGACGGTTGCCGGTGAAGCAGTCGCCGCGTGACAGGCAGGTGGTGTAATAGGTTTCGTCTTCCAGGTTGGTGGCGTTGAGCGTGAGCGACCAGTCCTGGTAGGCGTAGCCGAGCATGGCGTCGAACAGTGTGGTCGACGGTGTCTTCAGGCTGTCGGTGCCATCCCAGCTGGCCCCGACGTAACGCACTCCGGCGCCGGCACTGAAACCGGGAATGCCGGCGATGCTGAAGCGATGCTGCGACCACAGCGAGGCCATGTGTTCCGGGACGCTGGCGATGCGCTTGCCCTGCTGGGCGACCGGTCCCTTGACCACTTCGCTGTCGAGGTAGGTGTAGGTGCCGATCAGGTCCCAGCTCCGGTTCATCTCCACCAGCCCTTCCAACTCCAGTCCCTTGACTCGCGCCTCGCCGGCCTGGATGGTGCTCAGCGGATTGGCCGGGTTGGGCATCTGCCGGTTCTTCTCACGCAGGTCGAACACCGCGGCGGTCAGCAGGGTATTGCTGCCGACCGGCTGGTATTTCACACCGAGTTCCCACTGCTCGCCCTCGAGCGGCTTGTAGGACTGCTGAGTGACGGTATCCAGTCCAATGATCGGGGTGAAGGACTCGCTGTAGCTGAGGTAGGGTGCCACCCCGTTGTCGAACAGATAGGTCAGGCCCACGCGGCCGGTCACCGCATCGTCCTTCTGCCGGGTGCCCTGCTCAACGCGAGTGTCAGCCCAGTCCTTGCGCAGGCCCAGAGTTGCCAGCCACTTGTCGAGACGAATCTGGTCCTGAACATAGAGGCCCTGCTGGGCAACGCGCTGCTGCGGAACATCGGAAAGCGTGATGCCGGACGGATCGAATGTGCCGTAGACCGGATCGTAAAGATCCAGCGGGGTGGCGGTTCCGCGAGCGGTCCTGCTATCGGTGACGGCGTGCCGGTAGTCCACACCGACGAGCGCGGTGTGCTGCAGCGGGCCGGTGTCGAAGCGCGATTCGGCCTGATGATCGGCGCTCCAGATGGTCACCTCCGGCTTGGAAATGGACCAGACGCGATTGACCGTGCGGTTGTCGGCGCCCAGTACTGGCGGCCAGCCATACATGGTCTGGTAGCTGACCTTGCTCTTCTGCCAGCGCAGGTTCTGCCGCAGTGTCCAGGTGTCGTCGACACGCCAGGCCATCTGCGAGGTCAGGGCCTTCTGCTCGGTGTCGTACTCGTCGAATCCGGGCTCGCTGACGAAGCGCTCGCTGCCGATCTCGCCGTACGGCGCACTGAGCACGGTGCCGCGGTGCGGCAGAAACCCACTGGTGGTGCCACCGTCGTCCTTCTGCACGTTGGCCATCAGTGTCCATTCGAACTGCTCGTTGGGTCGCCAGGTCAGCGACGGCATGAACACCAGACGGTTGTCCTTGGTGTGGTCGACCTGGGTCTGGCTGTCGCGCTGGATCGCCACCACGCGATAGAGCAGCGTGCCGTCGTCATCCAGAGGGCCAGTGCTGTCGAAGGCGATCTGCTTGCGGTCGAAACTGCCGTATTGCAGCTGCAGCTCGTTCTTCTGTTCGGCTTGTGGACGCTTGCTGACGAAGTTGAGCAGGCCGCCGACCGAACTCTGTCCATAGAGCATTGACGACGGTCCCTTGAGCACTTCGACGCGCTCCAGGGTGAACGGATCGGTGCGTGAGTTCGTGTAGTGGCCGACACTCTGCTGCAGGCCTTCCAAGAAGAGTGTTGGCGCAACGCCGCGGATCAGCGCGAAGTCGCCGCGACTGTCGAAGCCATAGGCCTCGCCGCGCATGCCGGCGACGTAGCGCAGCGAGTCCTGGATGGTCAGCGAGCCCTGGTCGCGGATGCGATCGGCGGTGATGACGCTGATCGACTGTGGCGTCTCGATGATCGGCGTGTCGGTCTTGGTCGCGCTGACGCTACGCTTGGCGACGTAGCCTTCCACTGGGCCGTTGCCCCGCTCGGTCTCGCGCGGCGCGGTGATCTGCTGAGCCTCCAGCTCGACCGCTTCCTGCGCCTCGACGGAGAAGCAGGCGACCAGAACAGGCAGGCCCAGCACCAGCGGGCGCAACGAAAACGGCGGCGAAGCGACAACGAGACTCATGGCGTTCTTCCTTGGTTATTTGGTGAACGCGCATGATATTGATAAATGTTTTCATTTAGAAGATGTGTTTTATCTGATCATGGCCTTGTCGGCTTCAACGGAGCGTCCTGCCTTCGCTGATGGCGGGCGCCGACAGTCGCAGCGCACTCATTCGGCCGCTGGCGCGACGAGCAGTCGGCAATGACGAATCAGGGTCTGCCCGGGTGCGAGGACCTCCAGCCCTTCCCCGCCACGACCGAGCGCGCCATTGGCGTGGGATAACGGCTCCACGGCGATGAAGCCCTGGGCAGCCGACGGGATGTAGACGACCAGGTGCTTCAGCCCTGGACCTGCCTCGATCGCCAGGCTTAGCCGCTGTGCCGGCCAGCGGAGCCGGGCCTGACCATTCCAGCCGACAAAATTGTTGTCCAGCCCCGGCTCGTTCACGGCGCGCAGCTGGCTGAAATCCCAGCTAGCCGGGATCGTCGTCTGGCGCAGCGGCAACTGCTGCTCGTCGGCCAGCCAGACCGCCTCGGCAGTGAACTGCAGCTCGACACCGGCATGCCGCGCAAAGTACGGGTGCCAGCCGAGCCCCGCCGGCATTGGTCGGCCGTCGCGGTTGTGCAGCCGCACCTCCAGTGCCAGCCCCTCGTCCAACAGCTGCAGCCGCTGGCTGAGGTGGAAGGCGAACGGCCAGTCCGCGGCGTTCTCGTCCTGGCTCGGTTCGTGAGCCAGGCTCAGCAGAAGGTGATCGGCACCCTGCTCGTCCAGCTGCCAGACCCGCTTCCAGGCCACGCCATGGATCGGCAAGGCGTGATCGGCCGAGTTGCGGCGCAGGTGATGGGCGCTGCCGTCGAAGTCGAAACGGCCGGCGGCGATCCGGTTGGAATATGGCGCCAGCACGAAGCAGCCCGTGCGCCGCACCTGCTCGCTGCCGTCCCAGGGCCGCAGCAGGTCGAAGCCCTCGAAGGCGAAACGGGTGATCGCCCCGCCCAGCGCCGGGCAGACCGCGAGCTGGAAACCGCCATGGGTCAGGTGGAGTTCGTCGAACGAAGCCATGCGTCTTTCCAGAATATGTGCCGCCACACCGCTGGGGCGCTTGTGGCGCCCCAGTGCGGCGGCGATGGGTCATGGGATGCCGGCACGGGCTTTTGACCTGCGCCGTGTACGGACGCCAGCCGTGATCAGACCGGCGTCACCAGCTGCCCCTCGGCGAGGAAGCGTTGCAGGTTGGCCAGCACCAGGTCCTCCATCGCACCGCGGGTTTCCCGGGTGGCGCTGCCGATGTGCGGCAGCAGGACCACGTTATCCATGCCCAGCAGCGCCTCGGGCACCTGGGGTTCCTGGGCGAACACGTCCAGCGCCGCGCCGCCGAGGCGGCCGGCCTGCAGCGCCTCGACCAGCGCCGGCTCGTCCACCACGGAACCACGCGCGACATTCACCAGCAGCCCTTCCGGGCCGAGCGCGTCGAGCACGTCGCGGTCCACCAGGCCGCGGGTCTGCGGACCGCCAACGCAGGTCAGCAGTAGCACGTCGGCCCAGCGCGCCAGCTCCACCAGGCTCCCGGCATATTCGTAGGGGCAGTCGGTGAGCGGCCGACGGTTGTGGTAACGCACCGGCATGGCGAAGCTCTCGGCGCGGCGGGCCACCGCCAGGCCGATGCGGCCGAGCCCGAGAATGCCGAGACGGCTGCCGGTGACCCGGCGTGCCAGCGGCAGGTTGCCGTTCAGCCAGCCGCCGGCACGCACGAAGCGATCGGCGCGGCTCAGCTGTCGGCGGCCGTCGATGATCAGCCCCATGGCAAGGTCGGCGACACAGTCGTTGAGCACCTCCGGCGTGTTGCTGATGGCGATGCCACGGGCCTGCGCCGCCGGCACGTCGATGGGGTCGTAGCCGACGCCGAAGCTGACGATGGCCTTGAGCGCCGGCAGCCGCGCCATCAGCTCGGCCGAGCAGCCGAAGCGCGAACCGGTGACCACCACTTCGATCGCTTCGGCCACTTCATCCAGGCGCGCGGCGGTTTCCTCCTGCCACAGCGGCAGAATGTCGTAGCGGCTGGCCAGTTCACGATCGAGCCGCGCCGACAGCGGCGCGACCTGCAACAGATAAGCCATGGTGTTCTCCTCGCTGGGCCGGTTCACAGCACCTTGCCCGGGTTCATCAGCCCCTTGGGGTCCAGGGTGTCTTTGAGTGCGCGCGTCAGCGCCTGTTCGAGCGGATTCTTGTAGTGCCGGGCGGCTTCGCGCTTGGCCTGGCCGAGGCCGTGCTCGGCGCTGATGCTGCCGTTCAGCGCCAGCGTGGCGTCGAACACCTGCCCGGTCAGCTGCGGCGCCTGCGCCAGGAAAGCGGCATCCTCCATGCCCGGCGGCTTGCTCAGGTTGTAGTGCAGGTTGCCGTCGCCGACATGTCCGTAGCAGACGATCCGCACGCCGGGCAGCGCTTCCTGCAGCCTGGCGCCGGTGCCGGCGATGAACGCCGGGATGCTGCTGATGGGCACGCTGATATCGTGCTTGAGGCTCGGCCCCTCATGGTTCTGCGCCTCGGATATGCCCTCGCGCAGCCGCCAGAGCGCGGCGGCCTGAGCCTGGCTGGAAGCGATCACCGCATCCTGCAGCAGCCCCAGTTCGACGCCCTCGCCCAGCGCGACCTGCAATGTCTCGTCGAGGGCGGCAGCGGCGGCCGGGTCGCTCAGCTCGACCAGCAGGTACCACGGATAGGCCGTATCGAACGGATCGACGCTGCCGGGTTGATGACGCAGCACGAAGTCGAGGCTCTGCCGCGACATCAGCTCGAAGCCACTCAGGCGCTCACCGCAGTACCCGCGCAGGGTGCCGAGCAGCGCCACCGCCGACTCGGCATCGGCCAGCGCCGCCCAGGCGGTGGCCCGCCTGCGGATCGCCGGATAGAGCTTGAGCACCGCCGCGGTGATGATGCCCAGCGTGCCCTCCGCACCGATGAACAGCTGCTTGAGGTCGTAGCCGGTGTTGTCCTTGCGCAGCCCGCGCAGGCCGTTCCAGATCTGCCCGTCCGGCAGCACCACCTCGAGGCCAAGGGTCTGCTCGCGCATGTTGCCGTAGCGCAGCACGGCGGTGCCGCCGGCATTGGTCGCCAGATTGCCGCCGACCGTGCAGCTGCCTTCGGCGCCCAGCGACAGCGGGAACAGCCGGCCGGCCTCGGCGGCGGCTTGCTGCAGCCGGGCGAGAATCACCCCGGCTTCGACGGTGACGGTGTCGTTGTGCACGTCCAGCTCGCGGATGCGCTGCATGCGCGTCAGCGACAGCACCAGCTGCTCGCCCGAGGCATCGGGGATCGAGCCACCGCACAGGCCGGTATTGCCGCCCTGCGGCACCAGCGCCACGCCGGCCTGCTGGCACAGGCGCACCGCCGCGGCGACCTCGTCGGTGCTGGCCGGGCGCAGTACCGCCGCGGCCTTGCCGCGGTAGGCGTTGCGCCAGTCGCTGAGATAGGGCGCCATGCGCTGCGGGTCGCGCAGCAGGCCGGCATCACCAAGCACGGCGTGCAGGCGCTGGAGCAGTGCGTCGTCCACGGCCGTCTCCTTCAGGTGATGGGCGCCGGGTTGAACAGCACCAGGTCATTGTGCAGGCGGTGCCGTTCGGCCCAGGTCTTGCGGCGACCGCTGGCGACGTCCAGGTAGTAGTGGAACAGTTCCCAGCCGAGCGCCTCGATGCTCGCGCGGCCGGTGGCGATGCGCCCGGCGTCGATATCGATCAGGTCAGGCCAGCGCTCGGCCAGCTCGGTGCGCGTCGCCACCTTGACCACCGGCGCCATCGCCAGGCCGTAGGGCGTGCCGCGGCCGGTGGTGAACACGTGCAGGTTCATCCCGGCGGCCAGCTGCAGCGTGCCGCAGACGAAGTCGGACGCCGGGGTGGCGCAGAAGATCAGGCCCTTTCGCTCGACTCGCTCACCCGGCCCGACCACGCCGTTGATGGCGCCACTACCGGATTTGACGATGGACCCCAGGGACTTCTCGACGATGTTCGACAACCCGCCCTTCTTGTTGCCCGGCGTGGTGTTGGCGCTGCGGTCCGCGGCGCCGCGCTCCAGGTAGCGGTCGTACCAGTCCATCTCGGCGATCAGCGCATCGGCGACCTCCGGCGTTTCGGCGCGGGCAGTCAACATGTACACCGCGTCGCGCACCTCGGTGTTCTCCGAGAACATCACCGTGGCCCCGGCGCGCATCAGCAGGTCCGCCGCATAGCCCAGCGCCGGGTTGGCGGTAATGCCGGAGAAGGCGTCGCTGCCGCCGCACTGCATGCCGAGGATCAGCTCGCTGGCCGGCACCGTTTCGCGGCGGCGCTGGTCGAGCTTCTTCAGCCGCGTTTCGGCCAGGGCCATGATCTGCTCGATCATCTCGCCGAAGCCGCTGTTCGACTCCTGCAGGCGGTACAGCCAGGGGTCACGCAGGTCCACCGAGGGATCGCCCTCGTGCAGCACCTGCTCGGCCTGCAGCTTCTCGCAGCCGAGACTGATGACCAACGCTTCGCCGCCGAGGTTCGGGTTGCGCGCCAGGTTGCGCACGGTGCGGATGGGGATGTAGGCATCGCGGGCATTGATCGCCACGCCGCAGCCGTAGCTGTGGGTCAGGGCGACCACGTCGTCGACGTTCGGGTATCTGGGCAGCAGCTCGTCGCGGATGCGCTTGACCGCATGCTCCAGCACGCCGGTGACGCACTGCACCGTGGTGCTGATGCCGAGGATGTTGCGCGTGCCGACGGTGCCGTCGGCGTTGCGGTAGCCCTCGAACGTGTAGCCCTCGAGCGGCTCGAGCGCAGCCGGCACAGCGGTGGCACGCGGCAGGCTGTCCAGCGGCGGTGCGCTGGGCATCCGCAACTGGGTTTCCTTGACCCAGCTGCCACGGCGCAGGGGTTCGAGGGCATAACCGATGATCTGTCCGTAGCGGCGCACCGGCTCGCCTTCACCGATGTCCACCAGCGCGACCTTGTGGCTCTGCGGAACGGCCTCGACCGTGACCAGCCCGCCCTCGAACTGCGCACCGACCGGCACGCCGCCGTCATTGACCACCACGGCGACGTTGTCCGCCTCGTTCAGGCGGATGCAGCGCGGAGAATCCTGGTGGGGAATCAGTTGCACGGTTTCGCTCATGTCTGCTCCGGTTGGTCCGGTTGTTGTTCTGTTCGGCGATCGCCGAGGATGCCATGCATGGCGACCTCGGACGGCGGACGGCCGAAGCCGCCCGCCGGAGCCCGCCTGGCGAGCGCGCCTCAGCGCACCATGCACGGCTTCTTGTTGTTGAAGGTCCAGTTGGGGATCAGGTACTGCATGGCGATGGCGTCATCGCGGGCACCCAGGCCTTTCTCCTGGTAGTGGGCATGCGCCTGCTCCAGGGCATCCCAGTCCAGCTCGACGCCCAGCCCCGGCTTCTGCGGCACCGCGACCTTGCCGCCGACGATCTTCAGCGGCTCGCGGGTCAGGTGCTGGCCGTCCTGCCAGATCCAGTGGGTGTCGATGGCGGTTACGCGACCCGGCGCGGCGGCCGCCACGTGGGTGAACATCGCCAGGGAGATGTCGAAGTGGTTGTTCGAGTGCGAACCCCAGGTCAGGCCGAAGTCGGCGCACATCTGCGCCACGCGCACAGAGCCGGCCATGGTCCAGAAGTGCGGGTCGGCCAGCGGGATATCCACCGAGTGCAGGCACACCGCGTGGCTCATCTGCCGCCAGTCGGTGGCGATCATGTTGGTCGCGGTGGGCAGGCCGGTGGCGCGGCGGAACTCGGCCATCACTTCACGACCGGAATAGCCGTTCTCGGCACCGCAGGGGTCTTCGGCATAGGCCAGCACACCGTGCAGGTCGCGGCACAGGCCGATGGCTTCGTCCAGCGACCAGGCGCCGTTGGGGTCCAGGGTCACGCGGGCGTCGGGGAAGCGCTGGGCCAGGGCGCGGATCGCCTCGACTTCCTCTTCGCCGCGCAGCACGCCGCCCTTGAGCTTGAAGTCCTTGAAGCCGTAGCGCTCGTAGGCCGCCTCGGCCTGGCGGACGATGCGCTCCGGCGTCATGGCCTCCTCGTTGCGCACGCGAAACCAGGCGTCGTCGGAGTTGGATTCGTCGCGGTAGCCGAGGTCGGTCCTGTTGCGATCGCCGATGAAGAACAGGTAGCCGAGCATTTCCACTTCATCACGCTGCTCGCCTTCGCCGAGCAGGGCGGCGACCGGCACCTCGAGGTGCTGGCCGAGCAGGTCGAGCAGCGCCGACTCCAGCGCGGTGACGGCGTGAATGGCGATGCGCAGGTCGAAGGTCTGCAGGCCGCGGCCGCCGGCGTCACGGTCGGCGAAGGCGCGGCGCACCTTGCCGAGCAGCGCGTTGTACTGGCCGATCGGTTCGCCGACCAGCAGGGCACGCGCATCGTCGAGGGTCTGGCGGATGGCTTCGCCGCCCGGCACTTCGCCAACGCCGACGTGGCCGGCGCTGTCCTTGAGGATGAGGATGTTGCGGGTGAACCAGGGCCCATGGGCGCCGCTGAGGTTCATCAGCATGCTGTCCTGCCCGGCGACGGGCACGACGGTGAGTTCGGTGATGCGGGGCGTGCCCGACATGGCGGTGGTCATGGGTGTCCCTCTGTTGTTCTTGTGGGGATGCGGCGCCCACCGTGGGCGCCGTGACGCAGTCTTGCTGCCGGACCTTTCGGCCGGCTTTCAACATCAGCCGATATAGGTGGTCTTCACCGTGGTGTAGAACTCCTGGGCGTAGCGACCCTGTTCGCGCGGGCCATAGGACGAGCCTTTGCGGCCGCCGAACGGCACGTGGTAATCCACCCCGGCGGTGGGCAGGTTGATCATCACCATGCCGGCCTGGGCGTGGCGCTTGAAGTGGTTGGCGTATTTCAGCGAGGTGGTGCAGATACCGGCGGACAGGCCGAACTCGGTGTCGTTGGCCATGGCCAGCGCCTCCTCGTAATCCTTGACCTTCACCACGTTGGCCACCGGGCCGAAGATTTCCTCGCGGCTGATGCGCATGTTCGGGTTGCTGTCGACGAACAGCGTCGGCGCCAGGAAGTAGCCGTCGGTGCCGCAGGTCACCTGCTCACCGCCACAGGCCAGGCGCGCGCCCTCCTGCTTGCCGATCTCGATGTAGCGCAGGTCCTGCTCCAGCTGGGCCTGGGACACCACCGGACCGACGTCGACGCCCTGCTCCAGCGCCGGGCCGACCTTGATCTTGCTGATGCGCTCGATCATCGCCTCAACGAAACGGTCGTAGATGCCTTCGGTGACGATGATGCGGCTGGAAGCCGTGCAGCGCTGGCCGGTGGAGTAGAAGGCGCTCTGGGTGCACAGCTCGACGGCGACCTTGAGGTCGGCGTCGTCCAGCACGATCTGCGGGTTCTTGCCGCCCATCTCCAGCTGCACCTTGGCGCCGCGTGCCACGCAGGCCTGGGCGATGCCGCGACCGACACCCACCGAACCGGTGAAGCTCACGGCATCGACCTCCCTGGCGTTGACGATGGCCTCGCCGACCTCACGGCCGCGGCCCATCACCAAATTGAACACGCCGGCCGGGAAGCCCGCCCGGGAAATGATATCGGCGATGGCCCAGGCGCAGCCCGGCACGAGGTCGGCCGGCTTGATCACCACGCAGTTGCCGAAGGCCAGCGCCGGGGCGATCTTCCAGGCGGGGATGGCGATGGGGAAGTTCCAGGGGGTGATCAGGCCGATCACGCCCAGCGGCTCGCGGGTGACCTCGACGCCGACCCCGGGGCGCACCGACTGCAGCGTCTCGCCAGCCTGGCGCAGGCACTCGCCGGCGAAGAACTTGAAGATGTTGCCGGCACGGGCGACTTCGCCGATGGCTTCCGGCAGGGTCTTGCCCTCCTCGCGGGCCAGCAGCGTGCCGAGCTCTTCGCGGCGGGCGAGGATTTCCAGGCCGACCTTTTCCAGCGCATCGGCACGCGCCTGAATGCCGAAGCTGGCCCAGGCCGGGAAGGCTCGGCGGGCGGCAGCGATGGCCTGCTCGACCTGGGCGGCATCGGCCTGGGCGTATTCGCCGATCACGTCCGACAGGTCGGAGGGGTTGACGTTGGCCTGGTAGCGATCCGAGGCGACCCACTGGCCGTCGATGTAGTTGTCGTAGCGTTGTACGTCAGCCATGCAAACTGTCCTCTGGTGATGCCCGGCGCGACCGTGCGGCACAGCGGCGCCAGGAGGTCGGAAAAGGCCGCGCTTACTGCGCGCCCTGCTGTTCGATCAGCACCGCCAGGCGCTGGTACTCGTCTGGCTTCAGCGCGGTCAGCGGTGCGCGGACCGGGCCGGCGTCGAAGCCGGAGATGCGGGCGCCGGCCTTGACGATGCTGACCGCATAGCCCTTGCAGCGGTTGCGGATCTCCAGATACGGCAGGAAGAAGTCATCGATCAGCTTGCCGACGGTTTCATGATCCTCACGGGCGATGGCCTGATAGAAATCCATGGCGGTCTTCGGAATGAAGTTGAACACCGCCGAGGAATACACCGGCACGCCCAGTGCCTTGTAGGCCGCGGCATAGACTTCCGCGGTCGGCAGGCCGCCGAGGTAGCTGAAGCGGTCGCCGAGGCGGCGACGGATCGACACCATCAGCTCGATATCGCCCAGGCCGTCCTTGTAGCCGATCAGGTTCGGGCAGCGCTCGGCCAGCTGCTCCAGGTGCGTCGCGGTCAGGCGGCAGACGTTGCGGTTGTACACCACCACGCCGATGTTGACCGACTTGCAGACCTGCTCGACGTGGGCGGCCACGCCTTCCTGGCTGGCTTCGGTGAGATAGTGCGGCAGCAGCAGCAGACCCTTGGCGCCCAGGCGCTCGGCTTCCTGAGCCATCTGGATGGCCAAACGGGTCGGACCACCGACGCCGGCGAGGATCGGTACGGTGCCGGCGCAGGTATCGACGGCGGTCTTGATGATCTCGCTGTACTCGCGCGGCTCCAGCGAGAAGAACTCACCGGTGCCACCGGCGGCGAACAGCGCCGAGGCGCCGTACGGCCCGAGCCACTCCAGGCGCTTGACGTAGCCGGCGCGGTTGAAGTCGCCCTGCGCATCGAAATCGGTGACCGGGAACGACAGCAGGCCGGAGGAAAGGATGGCCTTCAATTCTTGTGGATTCATTATTCGACATCCTGAATGCGTGTTGTGGAGGTACAAGGGCATCAGCCTTGAGATACGTTATCGTACAACTACAAATAGTCCAACCGTTTTTTCTTCGCATTTTTTCAAGCCTTGAAAGCTGGCCGAAAGCTTGCTCCGCTCCACTGCCAGAGCCTTCGCATTGGCTGTGCATTAACTGTAGAGCGTATCCCTCCAGGCGACATGACCTGCCAGTCAGCTGCCCCCGCGAGCGATGACGATTTCGTTTGACAGGCGCCAGAACGGGCTGTAAAAAATCCTACATGTCGTACGACGACCTATGACCACAATAACAATAGCGAGGCCCCGGACATGTGCCGCAACCGCCCGATCCCTGCGCAGCCATCGGCTGCCGACGCCACCCGCCGCCGTACCGCCGCACCCGCACGGCAAGCCGCCGCAAGCCTGCTGACCGGCAGCCTCGGCCACGGAGGTCGTGCACGATGAACCTGCAGGCCCGTGCAACGCCCCGCGTCCAGAGCATGCAGGTCATTCCGGTGGCCGGCCAGGACAGTATGTTGCTCAACCTTTGTGGCGCACACGCCCCCTACTTCACCCGCAACCTGGTGCTGCTTACCGACGATGCCGGTAACACCGGCATCGGCGAAGTACCGGGTGGCGAAGGCATCCGCCAGGCGCTGGAGCGCTGCCGGCCGCTGGTCATCGACCAGCCGATCGGCCTCTACAACCGCACGCTCAACCGTCTGCGCAGCGCCATTGCCGGCAACGCCGTCGGCACCCCGCAGGCGACCCGCCACGAGGTGACCTCCGAAGCCGAGGCCGCCGTGCTGCGCCAGCCGCACGAGATCAACCTGCGCCTGGACAACGTCATCACCGCGGTCGAGGCCGCGCTGCTCGACCTGCTCGGCCAGCACCTGCAGGTGCCGGTAGCCGAGCTGCTGGGCAGCGGTCAGCAACGTGACGCGGTGCCGATGCTGGCCTACCTCTTCTATATAGGCGATCGCCAGCGCACCGACCTGCCCTATCTGGCCAGCACCGGTGAGGATTGGTACCACCTGCGCCATCAGCAGGCGCTGACCCCTGATGCGATCGCCCGTCTGGCCGAGGCCGCCGCAGCGCGCTACGGCTTCGCCGACTTCAAGCTCAAGGGCGGCGTGATGCGGGGTGCGGAGGAGATGCAGGCGATCGCCGCGATCAAGGCGCGCTTCCCCGATGCCCGCGTCACCCTCGACCCCAACGGCGCCTGGTCGCTGGACGAGGCCATCGCCCTGTGCAAAGGCCAGGGTCACCTGCTGGCCTACGCCGAGGACCCCTGCGGCCCGGAAAACGGCTACTCCGGCCGCGAGATCATGGCCGAGTTCAAGCGCGCCACCGGCATTCCCACCGCCACCAACATGGTCGCCACCGACTGGCGGCAGATGGGCCACTCGCTGCGCCTGGAGTCGGTGGACATCCCGCTGGCCGACCCGCATTTCTGGACCATGCAGGGCTCGGTGCGCCTGGCACAGATGTGCGAGCAGTTCGGCCTGACCTGGGGCTCGCACTCGAACAACCACTTCGATGTCTCGCTGGCGATGTTCACCCACGCCGCAGCTGCCGCGCCGGGGCGCATCACCGCCATCGACACCCATTGGATCTGGCAGGAGGGCCAGGAGCGCCTGACCCGCGAGCCACTGCAGATCGTCGGCGGCCAGGTCCGCGTGCCCGACCGCCCGGGCCTGGGCATCGAGCCGGACATGGATCGGATCATGGCCGCCCACGAGTTGTACAAGAAGGTAGCCAGCGGCGCCCGCGACGACGCCATGGCGATGCGCTACCTGGTGCCTGGCTGGACCTACGACCCGAAGAAACCCAGCCTCGGCCGCAATACCTGAACCCGCTGCCCAAACCCGGAGAACTCCAATGAAAACAATATTCCGCGCCTCCCTCCTTTCCGCCCTCGTCGGCATCGCCGGTCTCGCCGCTGCAACCACCACCATGGCCGCCGAGGTGAAATGGCCGACCCGCCCCGTGCAGGTGGTGGTGATCGCCAACCCCGGTGGCGACACCGACTTCAATGCCCGCACCATGGCCAAGTACTTCAACCAGATCACCGGCAAGAGCATGGTGGTGACCAATATCGCCGGCGGCGGCGGCACCCTTGCAGCCGAGCAGGTCAAAGGCGCGGCGGCCGATGGCAACACCATCCTCTTCACCCACCCGGGCCAGCTGATCGTCAACGAGGTTGCCGGCCTCACCGAGGACAGCTACGAGACCTTCGACGTGTCCTGCATCGCCGGCGTCGACAAGAGCACGGTGTTCGTCGCCTCCAAGCAGTCCGGCGTGACCAGCATGCAGGACCTTATCGACAAGTCGAAGGCCAAGCCGGGCAGCATCACCTACGGCACCGAGATGGGCAGCTTCTCCCACGTGCAGGGGCTGATGCTGGAGAAGCTGACCGACATCAAGCTGAAGATGGTCGACGGCGGCACTGTGTCCGACCGCGTGGTGGGCATGCTCGGCGGCCGCCTGGACCTGGGCGCGATCACCTACGGCTCGGTGCAGGACTACGTCAGCGGCGGGCAGATGGTCGCCCTCGGCCAGCCCAACGACGAGCGCAACCCACTGCTCGGCGACGTGCCGACGCTCAAGGAGCAGGGCCTGGACATCACCATGGACAAGCCCTACGTGGTGGCCTTCCCGAAGGGCACCGACCCAGCCATCGTGAAGAAGATGGCCGACGTCATGAACCAGATCACCGAAATCCCCGAGTACGCCGAGGACCTGAAGAAGTTCAAGCAGCCGGTGGCCTACTACGGCACCGACGAGGCCAAGCAGATTTTGGCCAAGACCCGCGAAGACTTCATGCAGTTCAAGGACGAGCTGCGTCAGGCCAAGAAATAAACCCGACGCAGCGCCAGCCGGTCGTATGGGCCGGCTGGCCGCTCCTCTTCGCGTACGGAGGTTTGCCATGACCACTGCGAACAAGAAAGAACTGATCATCGGCGTGGCCATGCTCGGCGTCAGCGCCACCTACATGGTGATGGCCTATCGGCTGCCCGGCCACGAAGGCATCGATGCCGCCACGGTCCCCTTCCTGCTGGCCGCCCTGCTCTCCCTGCTCGGCGTCTTCCAGGTCGTCAGCGCGTTCGCCAGCAGAACCCAGCCGGCGAGTGATAGCAGCGCCGCCACGCAGGACGAACCTGCGCCCACCGTGATCGAACCCGCCACGGTGCTCAAGACCCTCGGTCTGATCCTGCTCTACGTGGTGCTGCTGGGACCGGTGGGCTTTCCCATCATGACCACCCTCTACCTGTACCTGCAGTTCATCGTGCTGACGCCGGTGGATCGCAAGATCCGCCACCTGCCGTATGCCGGCATCGCGCTGGTCACGTCCATCGTCATCTATCTGCTGTTCCGCGAGGCCTTCGACCTGTTGCTGCCCGCCGGCCTGCTGAATTTCCTCTGAGGAATCGACCATGCTCGAATTACTGCAGCAAGGCTTCGGTGCCGTCTTCTCGCTCAACATCCTGATCCTGATGTTCCTCGGCGTCGCCGTCGGCATCGTGTTCGGCGCCGTGCCCGGTCTGTCCGCGACCATGGCGGTCGCCCTGTGCCTGCCGCTGACCTTCACCATGGGTCCGCAGGCCGGCCTGTCGTTGCTGGTCGCCCTGTTCATCGGCGCCACATCCGGCGGCCTGATCTCGGCGATCCTGCTGAAGATTCCCGGCACACCATCGTCCATCGCCACGGTGTTCGACGGCGGCCCGCTGATGGAGCAGGGCCTGGGCGTGAAGGCGCTCGGCGTCGGCATCGTGTTCTCCTTTCTCGGCACCATCTTCAGCATCATCGCGCTGATGTTCATCGCCCCGCAGCTGGCCAAGGTGGCGCTGAGCTTCGGCCCGCACGAATACTTCGCCATCGCGGTGTTCTCCCTGACGCTGATCGCCACCCTGTCGGCCGGCTCGATGGTCAAGGGTCTGTTCGCCGGCACCCTCGGCATCGCCGTGTCCACCGTCGGCATCGCGCCGGTGGAGGCGGTGCGCCGCTTCACCTTCGGCCTCAGCGAACTGAACGGCGGCTTCTCCATGCTCACGGTTATGATCGGCATGTTCGCCGTCGCCGAGGTCATCAAGCTCGCCGAAACCGGGCGGCACGCCGCGCGCAGCAAGGTCGGCTCGGTGAGCATGAAGCACATCAAGGGCTTCGGCTTCTCGCTCAGGGAGTTCCGCCAGGAGCTGCCCAACGCCAGCCGCTCGGGCCTGATCGGCCTGGCGGTGGGCATCCTGCCGGGCATCGGCGCCGGCACCTCCAACCTGCTCTCCTACATCGTCGCGAAGAAGCGCGCCAAGCAGCCGGAAACCTATGGCAAGGGCAACATCGGCGGCGTGGTCGCCAGCGAGACCGCCAACAACGCCGGCATCGGCGGCGCCATGATGCCGCTGATGACCCTGGGCATCCCCGGCGACACCACCACGGCGATCCTGCTCGGCGGCTTCCTGATCCACGGCATCCAGCCCGGCCCGCTGCTGTTCGTCAGCCAGGGGCCGCTGGTCTACACCATCTTCGCTGCGCTGCTGGTGGCATCGGTGATGATGCTGTTCATGGAGTTCTACGGCCTGCGCCTGTTCATCAAGCTGCTCGACGTGCCCAAGCACATCCTCCTGCCGATCATCCTGGTGCTCTGTGTGGTCGGCGCGTTCGGCCTCTCCAGCCGGCTGTTCGACGTCTGGTCGATCCTGCTGTTCGGGCTGCTCGGCTACGGCTTCGTCAAGGCGGGGATGCCGGTCGCGCCCTTCATCATCGGCTTCATCCTCGGGCCGATGGCCGAAACCAACCTGCGCCGCGGCCTGATGCTGTCCGATGGCAACTTCGCGGCCTTCGTCAGCAACCCCATCGCCGCGACCTTCCTCGGCCTGGCCCTGGCCTTCGTGCTCTGGCAGCTGTACAGCGCCGTGCGGCCACGCAGCGGTGCCATCGCCCAGGCCCTGCGTACTTGAACCGACGCCCCTCTTCCGGCCGGAGGAGGGGCTTGGCTCAGCCGCGCCGACCGAACGCATCGCTTGTCAGCGTCCAGCCCGCCACCCGCTCGCTGAGGCTCAGCCCCAGTCCGAGCCGGGTCGGCACCTGGATGCAGCCCCCGCTGATCTCGAGCCGCTCCTCGAACAGCGGCTCCAGCCATTCGAAGTGTTCGACCCAGGCCACGTGTTCGTAGGCGGCCGCAAGGTGGATATGCAACTCCATGACGAAATGCGGCGCCAGCACCAGCCCGCGTCGCCGCGCCGCCTCGGCCACCTGCAGGAACGGGGTGATGCCGCCGATACGCGGGGCGTCGTGCATGATCACATCCACCGCGCCGCGCTCGACGAAGGCACAGGCGTCGGCCGCACTGGCGAGCATCTCGCCACTACCGACCGGGGTGACCAGCTGCGCGGCCAGGGCGGCATGGCCGTCCAGATCGTGGGCATCCAGTGGTTCCTCAATCCACGCCAGCTCCAGCTCCTCCAGCGCGCGCCCCATGCGCAGCGCGGTGGTGCGGTCCCATTGCTGGTTGACGTCGACCATCAGCGCCACATCCGCCCCCAGCGCCTCGCGCAGCGCCCGCACGCGGCGCAGGTCCTCGCGCCGGTTCGGCTGGCCGACCTTGAGCTTGATGCCACCGATGCCGCGCGCCAGCGAAGCCTCTGCGCGCTCGATGACCTCCTCAATGGGCGCCTGCAGATAGCCACCGGAGGTGTTGTAGCAAGGCACCGCATCGCGCTGGGCGCCGAGCAGCTTGGCCAGCGGCAACCCGGCGCGGCGCGCCTTGAGGTCCCACAGTGCGGTGTCGAAGGCGGCGATGCTCTGCAGCGCCAGGCCGCAGCGGCCGATCGAGGCGCTGGCCCAGCCCAGCCGGCCGCACAGACGGGCAATGTCGTTGGGGTCTTCGCCGAGCAGCAGCGGCGCCAGCTCGCGGGCATGAATGTATTGCGCCGGTCCGCCGGTACGCAGGCTGTAGCTGAACCCCAGCCCCGCGTGGCCCTGTTGCGTCTGCAGCTCGACGATGAGCAGGCTGACCGCATCCAACGGCTGCTGGCGACCGGTGGCAACCTTGGCATCGCTGACCGCCCGGGCCAGCGGCAGCTCTACCGCGCGCAGGCCGATCCAGCTGATGCGGTCCGCTTCATAGATGTCGCTCATTCGTGCCGCCGTTTCGCCAATCTGGGGATGCGCTGGATAATCCCTCTGCGGATTGATACGGTCCAATTCATTAACGCACTCGATTGATACCAGGAACGGATCAATGTTCGAACTCGCCCAGCTGCGCTGCTTCACCACCCTGGCCAGCGAACTGAATTTCCGCCGTGCCGCCGAGCGCCTGAACATGACGCAGCCGCCGCTGAGCCGGCAGATCCAGTTGCTGGAGCATCAGCTCGGCGTCGCGCTGTTCACCCGCAGCACGCGCTCGGTGGCGCTCACCGCCGCCGGTCGCGCCTTCTTCATCGAGGCGCAGGCGCTGCTCGACCAGGCCCACCGCGCGGCGCAAGGCGCGCGGCTGGCTGCACTGGGCGAGAGCGGCTCGCTGACCATCAGCTTCGTGGCCAGCGCGGTCTACGACTTCCTGCCGCGCGCGATCACCCGGATACGCCGGGAACGGCCGGGCGTGGCCATCAACCTGCTGGAAACCACCACCTTCGAACAGCTGCAGGCCCTGCGCGGGCGCCGGGTCGACCTGGCGGTGGTGCGCGAGCCGTTGCAGCAGCCGGGGCTGGTCAGCGAATGCCTGCTGCGCGAGCCCTTCGTGCTGGCCGCGCCGGTCGGGCATCCGCTGGCGCAGCATCCGGCGCCGACCCTGGCGATGCTCCACGGCGAGCCGTTCATCCTCTATGCCCACGGCGCCTGGCAGCCGTTCAACGAGCTGCACACCGGGCTGTTCCGGGCCAGCGGCATCCAGCCCGACTACGGGCAGTCGCTGGGCTCGACGCTGACCATCCTCTCGCTGGTGAACGCTGGCCTCGGCCTGGCGCTGGTGCCACGCGGGGCCAGCGCGATCCGCTTCCAGCAGGTGTGCTTTCGCGAACTGCCGCTGCCGGCGGGCATCTGCGCCGAGCTGCACCTGGCCTGGCGCGATGACAACGACAACCCGGCGCTGGAGGCCGCGCGCGATGCCGTGCGCCAGGCGGCCGGCGACATTGCTCAGGGCCCGCCGCCGCTCTAGCCGTACCCGCGCTGAACCGCACAGGCGCTCAGCCTCATGGCGCCTGCTGCACCAGATCCTCCGCTTCGCGCAGCTCAATGCTGAGCCCATCGCAGCTCGCCGACCACTCGCGCAGCCATTGGGGCAAGGGTGGCGACTGCTCGTCCAAGCCAAGTTCCCGGGCGAACTCGCCAGGCGCAACGACACCCTCGCGCCCCCTGAACAGCCCGCGCATGACCACCACGGCGATTACCCGCTGGTCCTTGACGAAGCGGTGCTCGACGAAACTCCATTTGGCGTCCCAGCCGAGCATCCGTGTGTGGATCTCGAAGCGCTCGAACAGCTTCAGTTCGCGGCGGAACTTGCCGCACACGTCACCCACGATCGGCAATGCGCGATGCCGAAGGGCCACACGATAAGCGCCGCTGCGAAGCACGTAGTCCATGCGCCCGACATCGGCCAGGGTGAAATAGCGGCCATTGGTGACATGCCGGTTGAAATCCAGATCCAGAGGCCAGACGCGCAGCCGAACGACGGTGGTGGCGAGGCCCGGTACCGGCTTTCGCCAAGGGCGGCGCAACAACATCAGCAGAAGACGAAACCACAGGTTCATGTGAGCAGATCCGGTTGGCATGACAGATGCCGCACTCTAGGTGGCGCGCTCGGGGTAAGGTAGATGCAGAAATGACCAATAGCATGCGATTTACGCAATCACCTGCCATGCACATAACGCTTTTGCTCGCCGAGCACAGCTCCCAGGCCTCCGCCACGCTGGCGCTTGAAGTTCTGGATGCAGCAAACCGCCTGACCGCGCCCTCCGCGGCGCCGTTTGCGGTTGTTGTCGCGTCACTCGATGGGCTGCCGGTGAAAAACGCCCTGGGCCGTACGATGCCCGTGGACGTCGCCCTCGACGCGCTCGATCACACCGATCTGGTACTCGTTCCCGGTTTTCTGTTCAGCCTGCGCGAGGCGCTGCCCGCCTTCGGCCGATATCGCGACTGGCTGTGCCGTCAGCATCGGCAGGGCGCCTTCATCGCGTCGATGTGCACTGCCACCTTTATGCTCGCCGAAGCGGGACTGCTCGACGGCGTGCAGGCCACCACCCACTGGGCCTTCGCCGACCTCATGCGCCGGCGCTATCCGGCGGTACGCCTGGACGAACGACGCATCCTCTGCGAGGACGGCCGGCTGATCAGCAGCGCGGGCGCGAGCGCGGCCATGGATCTGCTGCTGCACCTGATCCGCCGCTTCGCCTCACGCGAACTGGCGCAGCAGTGCAGCCGCTACCTGCTGGTGGACGGGGTCCGCAGCGAGCAGTCGGTGTACATCAAGTGGTCGATGCCCCGCGATCATGCCGACGAGGCAGTAGCACGGGTCCAGGACTGGCTGGAGTCCAACTTCACCGCCCCCGTCGGCATCGACGAACTGGCTGAGCGCTTCGGTTTCGGTGCGCGCAACTTCAAGCGGCGATTCAAGGATGCCACCGGCTACACACCCCTCGCCTACCTCCAGGCCCTGCGCCTGGAAAGGGCCAAGCACCTGTTGGAAACCACGCGACTGGGGTTCGACGCGATCACCACCCGCGTCGGTTACGAGGACGGCAACTCGTTCCGACGCCTGTTCTGCCAGCGCGTCGGCATCTCGCCGGCCGCTTTTCGCAAGCGGTTCCTGCGCCACCCGGCCGCCCAGCCCGAGCCGAGCCGCTGACACCCCATCGCCCCCTGTTCCGGGGCGCAACGGCCCGGCCAGGGGCGTCGCGAATCTGTACCGCACGATCAGACGCCAACTGCGCTGTTCCGTCGCAGCAACAGCCCCTAATCTGGCTGGCCGGACATCGATTGACGTCGTCGATCCGGCGCTGCCACCTGGAGGACTCGTGCATGACTGACGCGGATAACGAGCTGCATCATTTCGACCGGCGCATGGTCTGGGCCGGTTTTCGCCAGCTCGCGCCGATTTCCATCTTCGTCACCCTGTTCGGTGCCGCCTTCGGCCTCGCCGCGGTGCAGACCGGGCTGGACGACTCGGTGATCCTGGCGATGAGCGCGCTGGTGTTCGCCGGCGCCTCGCAGTTCGCCGCGCTGGAACTGTGGGGCCCGCAGGTGCCGCTGTTCACCCTGATGGTCACGGTGTTCGCCATCAACGCCCGCCATCTGCTGATGGGCGCCACGCTCTACCCCTGGTTGCGCCAGTTGCCGCCCGGCCGGCGCTACGGGGTGATGCTGATCGCCTCGGACGCCAACTGGGCGATGGCCATGCAGGCGTTCAACCGCAACCGCCCCGGCTTCGGCCTGCTGCTCGGTGGCGGCCTGGCGCTCTGGTCGTTCTGGGTGCTCGGCAGCTGGCTGGGCATCCATTTCGGCAGCGCCGTCAGCGATCCGAAGCGCCTGGGGCTGGACATGGTGATGGGCTGCTTCCTGCTGGCGATGGTGGTGGGCGGCGAGAAAAACCTGCGCATGCTGGTGATCTGGAGCGTGGCGGCCGCCGCCTCGCTGCTCGCCTTTCGTTACCTGCCGGAGAACAGCCATGTAGTGGTAGGCGCACTCGCCGGTGGCGCAACCGGACTGCTGTGGAAGGAGAAAGCACGTGAATCTTGATGCGACGGGCGCCGGCGCGCTGGCCGTGGTGCTGGTCATGGCACTGGTGACCCTGGCGACGCGCTGGGGCGGCGTTTTCGTCATGGCCTTCGTGCCCATCAGCGACCGCGTCCGGCAGTTCATCACCGCCATGTCTGGCTCGGTGCTGGTGGCGATCGTCGCGCCCATGGCGCTGCAGGGCGACGCCGGCGCCCGTCTGGCGCTGCTGGCCACGGCGGCGACCATGCTGGTGCTGAAGAAACCGCTCCCGGCGATCGCTGCCGGTATCGCGGTGGCGGCGCTGGTCAGGCAGTTCTGAGCGCGACCGCTCAGGCACTGCCGCGCTCGACCACCTCGAATCCCACATCCAGCCGCAACGGCGTGCGCGCCAGGGCGGGCTCGGCGATGCGTGCCAGCAGAGCTTCGGCGACGGCGTTGCCGATGCGCGGACCGTCGATGCGCACCGTCGACAGCGGCGGATGGCAATGCGCGGCGCAGGACAGATCGCCAAAGCCCATCACCGCGAGGTCGTCCGGCACGCGCACGCCGCGGCTGGCGGCTTCGGCCAGCACGCCCTGGGCCAGGGTGTCGGAGCTGCACACCACTACCTCGCCGGCCGCGCCCGCATCGAGCAGGCGGGCAAGACCTTCACGACCGACGGCGAGAGTCGCCGGTGCCGGCAGGAGCGCCGTGGCCAGCGGCGCCACGCCGTGCCCTGCCAGTGTCGCGATCAAGCTGTTGCAGCGGCACAGGCCACGGGGATCGTCAAGGCTGACCAGCGATACGCGGCGGTAGCCCTTGCCCAGCAGATACTGCGCAACGGCTGCGCCAACCGCTTCATGGGAAAAGCCCACCAGCATGTCCAGCGGCTTGGCGCAGAGGTCCCAGACTTCCACCAGCGGAATGCCGACACGCGCCAGGCGTTCGCGGCTGACCTGGCTATGCTCGGTACCGGTGAGCACGATGTCGTCCGGCCGGCGTCCGAGCACGGCCTCGAGCAGGTGTTCCTCCTGTTCGGCGCTGTAGCCGGTCAGCCCCAGCAGGGTCTGGTAGCCGGCGACGGCCAGCCGCTCGGTCAATGCCTGAACGGTATCGGCGAAGATGGAATTGGCGATGGTCGGCAGAAAGATCGCAACCAGTCGGCTGCGGCTGGACGCCAGCGAGCCGGCTGCCAGATTGGGCACGTAAGCGGTGGCGCGCACCGCCTCCAGCACCCGCCGGCGCGTCGCCGGTGCCACTGCCTCGGGCCGACCCAGGGTGCGCGACACGGTGATCGGCGAAACACCGGCAACCCTGGCCACGTCGATCAGTGTCGGCGTGGTCCCTGCACGGGAACTGCTGCAGCGTTTGGGCATCAATGCTATCTCCGCCGGGGTGCGGCTAGCGCAACGAACAGGGACAGGTTCTTTTGCATGGTCATCATACAACCTCATGATGCGCTGCGGTGCCTCGCCGTGTCATCCGCCCGCTGCCAGCGTTTGCGCCAAGAACGCCGTGCCATCGCGCTTTACAGGCGCGAGCGTCTGGCATTTGCAGCAATGAGCGTGCTCAACGCGATAAATACGACTTTAAGCCTGTTGACATTCGCCGAGGCAGATGCTGATATTTCGCAACTGGTCATATGACAACAGATGACTCCAAGAACAATAACGACAGGCACTCCGATGACAACCACTCCGACACCCCCATTCGGCCGCCTTCTGCTCACCGGCGCAGCCGGCGGCCTCGGCAAGGAGCTGCGTGCACGCCTGCAGCCCTACGCCCGCATCATCCGACTGTCCGATATCGCGCCGATGGCCCCGGCAGCCGGCGAACACGAGGAGGTCGTGCCTTGTGATCTCGCCGACAAGGCGGCCGTGCATGCCCTGTGCGAAGGCGTAGATGCCATCGCCCATTTCGGCGGCGTCTCCGTCGAGCGGCCGTTCGAGGAAATCCTCGACGCCAATATCCGCGGCACCTTTCACATCTATGAAGCAGCCCGCCTGCACGGCATCAAGCGCGTGGTCTTCGCCAGCTCCAACCATGTGATCGGCTTCTACCCGCAGACCGAAACCCTGGACGCCCACGCACCACGGCGCCCGGACGGCTACTACGGCCTGTCCAAGTCCTATGGCGAGGACATGGCGAGCTTCTACCACGATCGCTACGGCATCGAGACTGTCAGCATCCGCATCGGCTCCTCGTTCCCCGAGCCGGCCAACCGCCGAATGATGAGCACCTGGCTGAGCTTTCGTGACCTCACCGAGCTGATGCGCTGCGCGCTGTTCACGCCAGCGGTCGGCCATACGGTGGTCTACGGCATGTCCGCCAACCGTGATGTGTGGTGGGACAACCATCTGGCCGCGCACCTGGGCTTCCAGGCGCAGGACAGCTCCGAAGCGTTCCGCGACAAGGTTGAGCAGCAACCGCCTTACAGCGCCGACGACCCGGCCGGCATCTATCAGGGCGGCGCCTTCGTCGCGGCCGGCCCCTTCGACTGATAGCCCCCCTTCGCCCGCGTACAACAACAAAGAGAAACGCAATGGCCAGTGAAGCTGAACTCATCGCCGACCTGCGCTGCGCCACCGGTGAAAGCCCGGTCTGGGTCGCCGCCGAACAGGCGCTGTACTGGGTCGACATCCCCAACCGCGAGCTGCTGCGCTGGAGCGCTGCCGACGGCCAGCTTTCCCGCTGGCAGGGCGAGCAGATGCTGGCCTGCATCGCCCGCCACGGCGACGGCTGGGTGGCCGGCATGGAGAGCGGCTTCTTCGCCATGCAGACAGGCCCGGACGGCCGGCTCGACAGCCGCCCGTTGGCGACCATCGATCACCAGCTGCCCGCGATGCGCATGAACGATGGCCGCTGCGATCGCCAGGGCCGCTTCTGGGCCGGCAGCATGGCGCTGGACATGGCCGCCGGGCATCCGGTCGGCGCGCTGTACCGGCTCGATGACCAGGCCGCGCGCGGCCCGCTGGTGCCGCAGCTGGACGGCTTTATCGTGCCCAACGGCCTGGCCTTCAGCCCGGACGGGCGAACCATGTACCTGTCCGATTCGCATCCCGGCGTGCAGAAGATCTGGGCCTTCGATTACGACACCGACAGCGGCACGCCGAGCCGTCGCCGCCTGTTCGTCGACATGCTCGAGTACCCCGGCCGCCCGGACGGCGCCGCTGTGGATGCCGAGGGTTGCTACTGGATCTGCGGCAACGACGCCGGGCTGATCCACCGCTTCACCCCGGACGGCCGGCTGGATCGCTCCCTCGCCGTGCCGGTGAAGAAACCGACCATGTGCGCCTTCGGCGGGCCACGGCTGGACACGCTGTACGTCACCTCGATCCGACCTGGCGGCGACCTCGCCGATCAGCCGCTGGCCGGCGGCCTGTTCGCGCTCAACCCCGGCGTCACCGGCATCGAGGAGCCCGCCTTCACCCGGAACTGATCCACCCCGGGCCGCTCGCGGCGCCGGTCAAGCACTGCTGTTCACCTACAACAACAAAACGGAGTTTTCCATGAACCTCAAACGCAAGCTGCTTCTGGCCACACTTCCGCTAGCCCTCGGCCTGTCTTCGCTGGTACAGGCCGAGATGACCCTGAAGATCGCCGAGATCCACCCCGCCGGCTACCCCACCGTCGTCGCCATGGAAAACCTGGGCAAGAAACTGGAAGCCGCCACCAACGGCGAGATCAAGTCACGCATGTTCGCCGGTGGCGTACTCGGCTCGGAGAAGGAAGTGATCGAGCAGACCCAGATCGGCGCCGTCCAGCTGACCCGCGTCAGCCTCGGCTCGGTGGGCCCGGTGGTGCCGGCCACCAACGTGTTCAACATGCCCTTCGTGTTCCGCGACGTCGACCATATGCGCAAGGTGGTAGACGGCGAGATCGGCCAGGAAATCCTCGACGCCATCACCAACTCGGACTTCAACATGGTCGGCCTGGCCTGGATGGAAGCCGGCAGCCGCAGCCTCTACACCAAGAAGCCGGTGCGCAGCCTGGATGACCTCAAGGGCATGAAGATCCGCGTGATCGGCAACCCGCTGTTCATCGACACCCTCAACGCCATGGGCGCCAACGGCATCGCCATGGACACCGGCGAGATCTTCAGCGCCCTGCAGAGCGGCGTGATCGATGGCGCCGAGAACAACCCGCCGACCCTGCTCGAGCACAACCACTTCCGCGCCGCCAAGTACTACACCCAGACCCATCACCTGATCCTCCCCGAGCCGCTGCTGATGTCCAAGACCACCTGGAACAAGCTCAGCCCCGAGCAGCAGGAGCTGGTCAAGAAGCTGGCCAAGGAAGCCCAGCTGGAAGAACGCGAGCTGTGGGTAGCCAAGGAAAACGCCAGCAACGAGAAGCTCAAGGCCGAGGGCGTCGAGTACATCGAAGTCGACACCAAGCCCTTCTACGACGCCACCGCCCCGGTCCGTGAGAAGTACGGCGCGCAGTTCGCCGAGCTGATCCAGCGCATCGAAGCCGTTCAGTAACCCTCGCGCAAGCGCGCGGCGCCGGCCACCCGCCTGCGCCGCGCAACCGGTGAAGTCTCATGAAAAACCTGGTTCTGGGCGTCAACGACGCCATCTACCGCGCCTGCGTCATCGTCGCCGCCCTGGCGATCGTGGTCATGGCGACGATCATTCCCTGGGGCGTGTTCAGCCGCTATGCACTGGGCCAGGGCCTCGGCTGGCCCGAGCCGATCGCCATCCTGCTGATGGTGCTGTTCACCTTCGTCGGCGCCGCCGCCAGCTACCGCGCCGGCGCGCACATGGCGGTCCAGGTGCTCAGCGAGCGCCTGCCGGCCGCGGCCCAGCCCTTTGTCACCCTGTTCGTGCGCCTGGCCATGGCCGCCATCGCCCTGTTCATGCTGATCTGGGGCTACAAGCTGTGCGTCGCCACCTGGAATCAGTACCTCAGCACCCTGACCTGGATGCGGGTCGGCATCAGCTATGCGCCGATTCCCCTGGGCGGCCTGATCACCCTGCTGTTCGTCATCGAGCAGCTGCTGTACGGCGACCAGAGCAAGCGCCGGGTCGTCGATTACGAAGCCCGCGAAGAGTCCAAGGAGTCCGTGTAATGGATGCCGTCATCCTGCTGGGCAGCTTCATCGTCCTCATTCTGCTGCGCGTTCCGGTCGCCTATGCCCTCGGCCTGGCCACCCTGGTCGGCGCCTGGTACATCGACATCCCGCTGCACGCCGTGATGATCCAGATCGCCGGTGGTGTGAACAAATTCTCCCTGCTGGCCATCCCCTTCTTCGTCCTGGCCGGCGCGATCATGGCCGAAGGCGGCATGGCGCGGCGCCTGGTGGCCTTCGCCGGGGGGCTGGTGGGCTTCGTTCGTGGCGGCCTGTCGCTGGTCAACATCACCGCGTCGACCTTCTTCGGCGCCATCTCCGGCTCCTCTCTGGCCGATACCGCCTCGGTGGGTTCGGTGCTGATCCCGGAGATGGAAAAGAAGGGCTATCCACGCGAGTTCTCCACCGCCGTGACCGTCAGCGGCTCGGTGCAGGCGCTGCTCACCCCGCCCAGCCACAATTCGGTGATCTACTCGCTGGCCGCCGGCGGCACCGTCTCCATCGCCGCGCTGTTCGTCGCCGGGATCGGCCCGGGGCTGCTGCTCAGCGCCACCATGGCCACGCTGTGCCTGCTCTTCGCGCGCAAGCGCAACTACCCCAAGGGCGAGGTGATCCCGCTGCGTCAGGCGCTGAAGATCTGCGTCGAGGCGCTGTGGGGGCTGATGACCATGGTCATCATCCTCGGCGGCATCCTCAGTGGCGTGTTCACCGCCACCGAGTCGGCGGCCGTGGCCGTGGTCTGGGCCTTCTTCGTCACCATGTTCATCTACCGCGACTACAAGTGGAGTGAACTGCCGAAGATGCTGCACCGCACGGTGCGCACGCTTTCCATCGTGATGATCCTGATCGCCTTCGCCGCCAGCTTCGGCTACATCATGACCCTGATGCAGATACCGGCGAAGATCACCACGGCATTCCTGACCCTGTCGGACAACCGCTACGTGATCCTGCTGTGCATCAACTTCATGCTGCTGGTGCTGGGCACACTGATGGACATGGCGCCGCTGATCCTGATTCTCACGCCGATCCTGCTGCCGGTGGTGACCTCGTTCGGCGTCGATCCGGTGCACTTCGGCATGATCATGCTGGTCAACCTCGGCATAGGCCTGATCACCCCGCCGGTAGGTGCGGTACTCTTCGTCGGTGCCGCCATCGGCAAGGTCAGTATCGAAAGCACCGTCAAGGCGCTGCTGCCGTTCTACGCTGCGCTGTTCGCCGTGCTGATGGCCGTGACCTATATCCCGATGATCTCGCTGTGGCTGCCGAGCGTAGTGCTCTGAAGGCAGACAAGGGAC
>Ga0172372_10000712_pt1 | contig 50812 bp, 43 predicted proteins | sample LakKiv5m_2_FD_114544 | JGI IMG/M metagenome (GOLD analysis project Ga0172372, IMG submission 114544) | Freshwater microbial communities from Kabuno Bay, South-Kivu, Congo - kab_092012_9.5m | ecosystem: Environmental > Aquatic > Freshwater > Lake | place: Democratic Republic of the Congo...
ACGGCAACGCGTATCCCCGTCATCAACGGGTTGTGCGATATGCACCACCCCACGCAAACGTTGGCGGATTTGATGACCATCAACGAGCAGTTCGGTGGTACGCGCGGCGTTCGTATCGCCTATGTGGGTGACGGCAACAACATGCTCCACTCGCTGCTCCACGCTGCGCCACTCGCCGGCATACATATTGCAGCGGCGACACCCGCACAGTACGCCCCCGATGCGCAGATTGTGGCGGAGGCGCAAGCGTTGGCCGTGCAAAGCGAAACCGACGTGATGATTACCACCGATCCGTATGAGGCCGTCGCTAACGCAGACGTGGTGTACACCGACGTGTGGGTGAGCATGGGGCAGAGCGATGCTGCCGAGCGGGTGGCCGCACTCCAAGCGTTTCAAGTCAACGACTACTTGATGAGCGCTGCCCGGCCAACAACCAAGTTCATGCATTGTTTGCCCATGCACCGTGGCGAAGAAGTCACGGCGGCGGTGGCTGACGGCGCACATTCAATCGTATTCGATCAGGCCGAAAACCGCCTGCATGCCCACAAGGCGGTACTTGCCATGGTGGGTAGCCCAGAGGCGGCCGATCTGCTCTAACCGTCACGACGAGAGGAACGACATGGCTCACGCTCCACGGATGTGGCCGCACTGGCGCACTGCATTGCTCACGGTGGCCCTTTGGCTGGTGACCTGGCAGTTGCTCTGGTACTGCGTGCCGTTGACAACACAGGTGCGTGCCGACCAAGATCGTGGCTTCCGTGGCGCTTTCCGTCTCGAGCAATTTGCGGTCGACCACGCACGCTGGTTATCGGCGGACAGCGTGGTCATGTTGCCGTGGCTGAATCGCGATCAGGGTATTTTGAGCCTGACGTTGACTCACGCGCTGGTTGAACGCATGCCGACGCAAACTGTGCAGGTCTCGGTTCATCAGCGCTTGGCTTTTGTGACTACCATGACCGACTGGCGTCCTCGCACATACCGCGTGTTGATATCGATGCCGGTGGTAGCAAGCTGGGGCGTGCCTGTGCAGGTGCATACGACTACGGCACTACGCGACGACGCCCAACGTGAGTTGGGCGTGCTCTTTCAACGGGCCCGGCTTCAGCCCACAATGACGGCGCATTGGGCGTGGTGGGCGCCGGTGTGGGGATTGGTGTGGATGGTTGCCGCCTTGTTTGGCGGGTCGGTGTGGCTCCTCGCTGTGCCGCGCCCTGCCGTCGGTGCGCTCTTGGTTGCGGTGTGTACGACGGCGTGTCTCGCCGGTCTCTGGGCGTATCCCCTCGAATTCGCCTCTTTCATGCCGTGGTTGCTCGTTTTGCTGGCGTGCCTGTTGGTGTGGTGGGGGATTGGCCGTGGTCTCGGGTGGATTCCTGCGCACGGTCAGGCAGTTGCTGGCCAGCACTTGCCCGGATTGGCCGGTTTCGCACTGCTCGGACTGCCCGTGTTCCAGTATTTCATCACCACTGACGGCATCACGATTGCGCCGCAGTGGCGCTATCCACTGGTGACGGTATGGGTCGCACTCGCACTGTTGGCGGGAGCCGTGATTAGTGTGCGTTGGGCTCGTCAGCGCGGGCGCTCCGATGTCGCATTCCGGGTTGTGCATTGGTATGCGCCTGGTGTTTTGGCTGTGACCGGTTTGTGGGCAACGATGCCCCGAGCCCAGAGCATGTTTGGGCGCGTTAGCTCCGATTTCAACGTGTGGGTCATCGCGGCCACGGATTGGCTGACACGCGGCTCGTGTTATGTGGTTGGTGACATCGCTGCCGATTTGTTCGGCTACATCTACAAGTATCCCCCCACCTATTGTCTCGTGTTTGTGCCCTTGAGCGGCATCCCCACGGCCACGCTCATCGACGCCTATCGGGTGCTTGACCTCGTCCTCATCGCGTTGATTGGCTGGTGGTGGGTGCGCATGCAACCGGTGGCGCACTGCCCCTGGTGGTGGCTCACGGTGGCGATTACGCTCAATTATGCGCCTCTCGTTGACACGCTCATGTTGGCACAAATTGACGTGGTGGTATGGGCGTGTGTGCTCTGCTTGTACTGGTGCATCCGTACTCAGCGTGATGTGACCGCCGGAATCGTGATTGCGCTGCTAGCGTCGCTCAAGCTCTATCCCGTGCTCTTTTTGGGGTACTGGATCGGGCAATGGCGTTGGCGCGCGTGGTGGGCCTTCTGGGGGGCGTTGTTGGGCATCAACGCAACCACCGCTCTCTTACTTGGATGGCGTGAATACGTGACGTTCGTGTTCGACGTCATTCCGCTCATCGGCGGAACAACGGCTTGGCGTGACAACCAGAGTATCTACGCCATTGTGGCCCGGGCTGCTGGTGATTTGTCCCAACTCGGGCCGTTTGTGCACCCGTGGCTCTACGAGGCGACGACGGTGGTGGCATTGGCCATGGGTCTGAGCATTGCGCTGATGCAGTTTCGGCGTCCTGCGCCCCAAGACGACACTGCAGTGGCTGCCGTGCAGTTGGGCGGACTCGTGTTGTGGTGCGCCTTCGCGATTCCCGTGGCGTGGCCTGACTACTTCGTGCCGGTGTTGCTCTTGTGGTGGGGGCTGTTTGCGGTGGTGCGCGAGCGCCTGCTGGCACCGTGGCTGGTAGCGCTGTTCGTGGTCAGTTTCGCCGGCATCGCTTTCGGCAATGCCATGAGTTTTGTGTATGACCTCGATGTCGGGGTGTTGGAAACCCTGTTGGTCTCCCACAAAGCCTATGCTGGGGTGTTGTTGTACGTGGTGACCATGGTCATCTTCTGGCAACTCCCACAGGGCACCTGGCATCCGCAGTGGCGGGCGTGGTTGAGCGCAGTCTGGCGCCGTGCGTAGGTGGTAAGCGGGCGAGAGAAACACCCGATTCCCCATGGTCGCTCTGCGACCATGGGGAATCGGATTGTACGTCACGGGCTGGTTTAGAGTTCAGCTTGACGGCCTGAGATGCTGATGCGGTCGTTGTTGGCGACCCGGGCGCGGAGCTGATCCAGCAGTGCGTCGACCTTTTCGGCGGTATCGAGATTGCCGTAGTAGTCGAGGTTGGCCTGCAACATGGGTGCTTTGTCACACGCTGCCAAACACTTGACGCGTTGTAGCGTAAAGATTCCGTCGGGAGTGGTTTCGTCGCTGTGGATGCCGAGGCGCTGTTGCAGGGTAGAGACGAGCTCTTCGGCCCCACAAAAGGCACACGGGATGTCGTCACAGACTTGGAGCACCATTTTGCCCACTTTGTCGTCGTAGAGCAGGGTGTAGAACCCGACCACTTCAAAGACGTCGGTGGGTGGCACCTCGATAATCTGCGCGACCTCACGGATGGCCTCATCGGTCAGGCGCCCGTAGGTGTCTTGTGCGACGTAGAGGAGCGCCAAAATAGCACTACGCTTTTGTGGGTAGCGGGCCAAGATTGCATCGATTTCGGCGCCGTGTTGTTGACGAAGTGACATGCGATTGTCCTACATTGAGAGCGACACAATGCCGCTTAGCGATCCACTTCTCCGAGCACTGGGTCCATTGAGGCAATCAAGGCGACCAAGTCGGCCACGAGTTGTCCTTTGGCCATATGCGGCAGGGCTTGCAAATTAATGAACGACGGGGTGCGCAGGTGGACGCGGTACGGTTTGGGACCACCGTCGCTGACGATGTAGGTGGCCAACTCGCCGCGTGGGGATTCGATGGCCGCAATGGCGTCGCCACGAGGCGGCTTGAACCCTTCGGTCCACAACTTGAAGTGGTGAATCAACGACTCCATGCTGTGGGTGATTTCGGTTTTGGGCGGAGGCGCCACTTTGCGATCGTTGGTCACGAATGCACCCGGACCCATGTCTTTGAGGCGTTGCCACGCTTGGCGCGCAATCTTGACGCTTTCGCGCATCTCGGCGACACGCACCAAGTAGCGGTCGTAGATGTCGCCGTTGCTGGCAATTGGCACTGCGAAATCATAGGTCTCGTAGCCACAGTATGGCATGTCTTTGCGCAAATCCCAGTCGATACCGGTCGCACGCAGACCAGGGCCGGTGTAGCCGTATTGGATGGCAGCTGCGCTGTCGATGGCGCCAATGCCGATGGTGCGCTCTTGCCAGATGGTGTTGTTGGTGAGCAGATCTTCGTATTCGTCGATGCGCCCGGGCATGATGTCGAGCAGTGCCTTGACGGTCGGCAAAAAGTCGCTGGGCAAGTCGTACGCCAACCCGCCAACGCGGAAGTAGCTGGTCATCATGCGTGCGCCCGAGACCATCTCGAAGATGTCGAGGATTTGTTCGCGCTCACGGAAACCGTACAAAAAGACGCTCATGGCGGCCAAGTCGAGGGCGTGCGTGCCCAACCACACGAGGTGGCTGGAGATGCGTTGGAGCTCCACGAGGAGCACCCGCGCCACAGTGGCTCGCTCAGGGACTTCACAGGCCAGCAACTTTTCGACTGCGAGGACGTAGCTCAAGTTGTTGGACAAGGGAGCCAAGTAGTCGGTACGGTCGGTCATGACCACCGCTTGCTGGTAGGTCTTGAACTCCATGTTCTTTTCGATGCCGGTATGCAAAAAGCCGACATCGGGCGCCACATTGACGACCGTTTCGCCGTCGAGTTCGACGACTAGGCGCAACACGCCGTGGGTACTGGGGTGATGCGGTCCCATGTTGAGCACCATGGTGTCGGTTTTGCCAGCCAAGGCGGGTGCCGTGATGCTCTTGGGTGATGGTACCGACAAGGTGCGGTCAATCGTTGTCATAGTTCCCTCTTCGGCCTGTTATTCTTGGGCAAAGGGCTTGCGAGCATAAATCTGCTCGTCGTTGATGGAGAATGCGACTTCCTCGTAGCCGAGGGGCACGTCTTTGCGTTGGGGATGACCGTGCCAGTCGTCGGGCATCAAGATGCGCTCCGGGTTCGGGTGGCCATCAAAGACAATCCCAAACATGTCGTAGGCTTCGCGCTCTTGGTAATTGGCGGTCTGCCAAACCCCGGTCAACGTGGGCAGGTGTGGCTTGGCTTCAGCGACTCCCACCTTCAAGCAGATGCGTTGCCGATGCTTCATGGAAAGCAGGTGATAGACCACTTCGAAGCGCGGTGTGCGCCCGAGGTAGTCGACGCCGCACAGGTTTTCGAGGAAGGTGAAGGCGAATTCGCTGTCGTCGCGGAGCCACAAGGCGACATCGGCAATGCGATCGCTAGCAACATGGAAAACCGATTCGCCGCTCCGCATGGCGGGTGCGCTGGTGACTGCGTCGCCAAAGGTGGCTTGCAAACGCGCAAGCAGGGTCTCGTGATCAATCATTGCTCTGTGCCTTGTCTACACGTGAATGGGGGTGCGGTCGCGCAACGTCCCATCCAACTTCATGCGCTCCACCTTCTTGTGGAGCTGTACGATGCCGTCAATCAACGCTTCGGGACGCGGCGGGCACCCGGCCACATACACATCAACCGGGATGACTTCGTCGACCCCTTGTACGATGGCGTAGTTGTTGAATACCCCACCACACGAGGCGCAATCACCCATGGCGATGACCCACTTCGGCTCTGACATCTGGTCGTACAGACGGCGGATGACCGGGGCCATTTTGCGTGATACACGCCCTGCCACGATGATGAGGTCGGCCTGCCGTGGTGAGGCACGGTTGATTTCCATGCCGAAGCGCGACAAGTCGTAGTTGGCACCTTGTGCACCCATCATCTCGATGGCACAACAAGCCAAACCGAAGAGCAACGGCCACATGGCGTTGGTGCGCCCCCAGTTGACGACCGTTTCAAGTGACGTAGTGACGACTCCAAGATCGCCGGCTTTGGTCTCTAATCCCATGTGAGCGCTCCCTTTTTCAACTCATAAACGAGACCGACCAACAACACCAACAAAAAGAGCCCCATGGCGTAGAGGCCGGGAACGCCGAGGTCGCGGTAGACCAAGGCGTACGGAAAGAAAAAGATGACTTCGATGTCGAACAAAATAAAGCTCATGGCCACCAAGTTGAACTTGATGGGGAAGCGCGTCATCGCTTCACCGATGGGCTCCATGCCTGACTCATACGGCGCAAGTTTGCGCACCGTCGGCTTTTGGGGGCCGAGAAAGCGCGATAGTGTGATCACAAACACTGCAATGAATGCAGCAATGCCAAACATCGCGAGAATGGCTGCATAAGAACCGAGCATGGCATATCCTCGATAAACTGGATCGGACGTTGAGCGGTTTTTCCTCGCCGTTATTATAAGCGACTTAAGGATTGTGTCAAGAAGAACAAAGTCACCATATTCCTGTGCTATAATGGCGCACAATTGATTGCACCCGCTCTTTTGTGTTTGTGTACCCTTCATTCACACGGGTCGTGTGAACGATGTTTGTTGTATGAGGCAAAACGCATGAGTACTGTGTCCCAGTATCGCGCCCAAAAGGGTGCCAAGATCTCCATCCAAAACGGCAAACTCGTCGTGCCGAACAATCCGGTTGTCCCCTTCGTGGAGGGTGATGGCACCGGCCCCGACATCTGGCGCGCCAGTGTGCGCATCTTTGATGCTGCTGTCGCCAAAGCCTACAACGGGACCCGCCAAATCGAATGGCTGGAAGTGTTGGCCGGCGAGAAAGCCTTCAACGAGACCGGTAGTTGGTTGCCAGAAGCCACGGTTGAAGCCTTCCAGCACTACCTAGTCGGCATCAAGGGCCCGCTGACCACACCGGTCGGCAAAGGCATCCGGAGCTTGAACGTGGCGCTCCGCCAAATGCTCGACTTGTACGTCTGCTTGCGCCCAGTGCGTTGGTTCACTGGCGTTCCTTCCCCAGTCCGCCACCCCGAAAAGGTGGACATGGTCATTTTCCGGGAAAACACCGAAGACATCTACGCAGGCATCGAGTATGTGGGTGGCTCGCCAGAAGCGGCCAAGTTGCTCGAATTCATGCGCGAAAACTTCCCCAAGGACTACGCCAAGATTCGTTTCGGCAGTAGCGAAAAAACCGCAGAATTCAACGCCATGATCGGTCAGAGCAACGACGTGGTCGAAGTGGGTATCGGCATCAAGCCGGTCAGCCGCACCGGTTCTGAGCGCCTGATTCGCTCCGCCATTGCATACGCCTTGGAGCACAAGCGTCGCAATGTGACGTTGGTGCACAAAGGCAACATCATGAAATTCACCGAAGGCGGGTTCCTCGATTGGGGCTACGAGCTGGCCGAGCGCGAGTTCGGCGACCGTGTCTACACTTGGGCACAGTGGGAGCGCACCAAGCAGGCCAAGGGCGAAGCTGAGGCCAATGCGGAGCAAAAAGCCGCCTTGGCGAGTGGCAAGATTCTGGTCAAAGACGCCATCGCCGACATCACCCTGCAACAGGTGTTGACGCGCCCCGAAGACTTCGACGTCATCGCCACCCTCAACTTGAACGGCGACTACCTGAGTGATGCACTCGCCGCACAGGTCGGTGGCATTGGGATTGCGCCTGGTGGCAACATCAACTACGTGACCGGGCATGCCATCTTCGAGGCCACCCACGGCACCGCCCCCAAGTACGCCAATCTCGACAAGGTGAACCCGTGTAGCGTCGTGCTCAGCGGTGACATGATGCTCCGGCACATGGGCTGGCACGAAGCCGCTGACATGATTATCAGCGCCATCGAGAAGACGATCGGCGACAAGGTGGTTACCTACGACTTTGCTCGTCTGATGGACGGTGCCAGCGAAGTGAAGACCTCGGAGTTTGCGGACGCAGTCATCGCCAACATGTAGTCTGCCTACCGCCATGCGAGGCATAGCCGTGCTAAAATACGGCTATGCCTCGTTTTTTGTATGCTCGTAGGATGTTACATGTCAATCAAGCACATTCCCACTAGGAGTAGACGCGAGTATGGGCTATGGGCACTGCTCGTGGTTTGTTCGATCGTGGTATGTGCGTGGTTTGTGCAACCGGCGACCACCCGCGTTGATCTGACACAGGCGCGCTTTTTCGATGATTTCAGTGAGCGTGAGCAGTCGGCCTACGCTGATTTTCGCTGGTCGTTGGCGCAGGCCAATGTGCTGTTTCCACAGCGCTGGGTGGATTTCGCCGTCTTCCCCGCTCGTGCGACCGGACAAATCGTCACTCTGCACATCAACGACATGCAACCGCCGCAGGTGCTTTTCGTCGCCGATGTGGCCTTTCAATCCGACGCCATGCCGCGCATCTACCACGTTTTGACCGCACAATCGGCCACGGTGGCACTGCGCACGAGCCAGGTCTACCTCTCGCCCGAGCAACGCCAACTCGGCGTGCAAGTGTTCGCGGCTACGCGGCACAGCACACGCTTGACGACCTGGGATGTGGTACTCATCTGGATGCACGTGGCATTGGCGTGTCTCGCCATCGTCGGTGGGAGCGCTCTCATCCAGCGCATCGTCTCCACGAGTGCGCCCCTGTGGTTGAGTCTGGTGCACGTGACCATCTGGATGCTGTGGTGGCTGGCAAGTCCGGCTGGCAGTGGTGAATTCCTCATGGCCTGGGGATTCGTGGTGGCCACCCTCTGGTGGCTTCGCCGCTCGGTGACGCCATGGCGGTGGTCGTGGCCCGCGTATATCGCGATCGTCGGGGTGCTGATGTTGCTCCGGGTGGGTGTGAGCTGGTGGCAGGCCGGCCTGCCCAGCGACATCCCGTTGGCCGATTACAATATTAATTTTCAACTGCCCATCGTCTGGGAGCCCTACTGGAGTTGGGGTGTCTGGTTGTTTGCCATGGCGGTGTTTGGCTGGTTGGCGGGTCGTGATTTCGTCGTGGACTGGTGGTTGGTGGTGTGGAGTGTGGCCTGTGTGCTGGTGTCGCTCCGGAGCAACGGCTACTGGCCCGTGCACACCTGGATGTACGTCATTTCGCTCGAGTATCTCGGCACGTGGCAGGGGGTCTGGGAGTTTTTGCGGACCTCGCGCGTTGCCATTCCGCCGCTGTTGCTCATCATCGAATTTGCCATCCACAACCACACCGTGCCCGAAATCGTGTACGTGTGGCTCATTCCACGGGCCGTTTTGTTGGCGGCCATGTTCATCGCCGTCTTCCGTGGCATCACCGATCAGCGTGAACGTCTCGTGCGTGGTGGTCTGCTGGTGTTCTGGATGTACGCATTTACGGCGGTCAAAACACTCGACAATTATTTCATTTACGACGTGTTATTTGGGTCGCTGTTGTTGTTTGCCGTGCATCTCGCCTACCGCGCCGATCTGGTCCTGTGGCAATGGGCCGTGGTCGGTGGTTTGTTGGTGCTGATGGACAGCATGCGTCCGTTCGGCATGGTGGTACTCTTCGTGGTGACTCCGTGGATGTTGTGGCGAAGTTGGTTGCAACACCGCTGGGTTGGTGTGGTGGTCTGCGCGGTGCCGTTGCTCATCAGTGTGGCGTGGCACGGCCACCACATCGTGAATCTGGGCCAATCCAACTGGAGCAACCACACCGGGTTTAATCTGTGTAATGCGTGGGAGTGCCCGCGTCCCGCCGACATGCAACCCGAGGCTGCGCCGGTTGCGGACGGGTTGTGGCCCAACATCAACACCGCAGTGCACGAGCAGAATAGTCAGCGGTTGTTGAAAAGTGGGCTCGCCTATCAGCTCGCCCACCCCGGCCAGAGTCTGCGGCGCGCCGGGGAATTGCTCCTCAACGTCTTCTTGGTGCCCTTTGAGCCCGGCCCACCTGCCGTCATCGGCAACGGCTGGGGAGTTGACCTCTACCGTGGCTTCATGTTTGCGCTGATGGTGCTCAACATGGTGCTACTTGGCGCCGTTGTGCGCATGCTACTGGCCGTACTACGGCGCCGTACTACGCTCCACGCCAGCGCCGTCATCGGACACGTGGTCATCATCATGCTGGTGCTGGTGGTGCCCAATTTGACCGAGTACGGCGAGAATTACCGCTTTGTGGCAGGGGCGGCCATGTGGCTGGCAGCGTTGCCGCCGTGGGCCGATTACCGGGCGTTTGTGGCGACCTGGCTGCCTATTCGGTCAAGTTGATGCCACTGTTGTGGCGGTTCATCATAAAGGTCGCTGTGCCCTCGAAGTAGGTCTGGAGCGCCGCCGCGATGTCCGGTGCAAACCCGACTTCGGCGATAGCATCGCACATGCACCGCACCCACGCATCGCGCTCGGCCGGTCCAATGGCAAACGGCATGTGGCGTAGGCGTAGGCGCGGATGGCCGCGTTGCTCGATGTAGCGGGTCGGGCCACCAAAGTACTGCGTGATAAACAAAAACTGCCATTCCTTGCCCGGCTCAAGGTCCGCGGGAAACATGGGACGGAGCAACGGGTCTGCGACCACGTTGCGATAAAAGACGTCAACGAGCTGACGAAACGGGGCGTCGCCGCCGGCGCGCTCGTAAATGGTGCGTGTGTCGTGTGTGCTCATGGTGTTCCTACTGAGTCATTGCGGCGCATGTTGGCAACTATTGTGCTCAAGCGCCATATGTTGTTCCATGCCGGTGCCACCAAAAACAACACGTCGTGGGCGTACACCTGGTAGACACATTGTACTCCGTTGATTTTGAAGGTGCCGGATAATCCGAAGGGTGTGCCAATGGCCCAGAGCCGAGCGAGCTGGTGAAATATACGCTCCGGGTAGTAGGTCGCTTTGGTGACACGGTATGTCTCGCTGATCAGGGCATCACGCATTGCCACGGTGCCCGCATCAATGCGCCCACCGAGATCACTGAGTAGCTGAATGGCGCGCCAATCAATGGTCCCGTCTGGTTTGCTCTTGATGTAGAGCGTGTCGCCGGCGCAGACTTGTATGTGGTACATCTGTCCGTTGATTTCGATGATGGTGGCCGGTGACAAGGGCGGACCAATGTCACGATTGGCGAAGCTGTAGAGATGAAACGGATTGTCCTCGCGGAATCCAGTGCCGCCCACGCGCATCGATTCGTCGAGGAAAAACCGCGCCAGCGTGTTGGGCGCCGGGATGGACGTGCCCGCCAATTGCCACATACTGGTCGGCTGTGCGCCGTTGGTTTGCTCCATGAAGTAGGTGTCACGCGCAAAAACCGTGCAGGTGTATTGTTTGTTGTTGAAAGTCAGTGTGCGTGAAGGCGTCAGCGGCATGCCCGCATAGTTATCAAGCGCTATGTTGTTGATGGCCGCAAGTGGATCGTATTGGTTTTTGTTGCGTCGCCATGCGATGCGTAGTAATTGCTCACTGATTTTTTTGAAAATATCACGTTGGGTGGTGTCTGTTTCCTCAGGTGGGCTGGGGAGCGTGGGGTTGCGCTTCATCCAGGCTTCGATTTCGCCAACAACCCATGTGGGCGTCACCGCCCGTCCAGGGCACGTCTTCGTGCTGTAGTCACGATGAAACTTGAGCAGTTGGGCAGGTGGGAGTTTGAGTCGGAGCGCTAATCCGCCCAAAATGGCCAACGCATGCTCCCACACGGCACCACTCGGACGCGCGTTGTCGTAATCACCCACCATTTCGAGACCGATGGTGTACCAGCCTTTGCTGAAACTGCCGTTGCCCCGACCAGCGTGGACGCCGATTTCACGGAGCGGTGTGAACAACCAGATTCCATCAGGCGCAGCAAAAAGATGCGGTGCGGCCGTCCAACCGAGCCCAGCAAAGTAACGCTGCATGCCACGCATGCTCGTGAGGCCTTGCCACTGCGCAACCGTTGGGCGCCACGTGTGGTGCAAGACGACTTGCGTGGGCATGATTGGCCCGAATTGGTACGTGGCGATGTACTGCAACCATTCCGCGCTACTAAGCTTGACACCGTGCATCGGGGGAGTCCCCGCAACCTCATAATCGCGTATCATGTGGCTGTGTCTCCTGGTCTGCCGTGCGGTTGATGTAAAAACATACTACGAATTGTAGCACAAAAAGAGACGTGTCTCCATCATGGTTGTTGACCGGTACCGTGCCGTGATTTTGGCAAACCGGGCGGACAAGGTGGTGGAGATGCCGTACAATGAGAGGTGGAACGGTACAACTGAGGCAAACATGCAGGAACGGATTGCGGTTATTGACCTAGGCTCAAATACGACACGGATGATTGTGGTGGGGTATGTGCCACACCAAACCTTTAAATTGCTCGATGAAGTACGTGAGGCAGTACGTCTTGCACAGGGGATCGACAAAGCGGGTAATTTGCATGCTGATTCAATGCGACGCGCCATCACCACGATGCGCCTATTTCATCAGATGTGTCAAGGGATCGGCGTTGACCGCATCATCCCCGTGGCCACGAGTGCGGTCCGTGAGGCCAGCAACCGCGAGGAATTTTTGGCGCGAGTGCGGGTCGAAGCGGGTCTCGACTTCCGGGTGCTGACAGCGCAAGAAGAGGCCTACTACGGGTATCTCGGCGCCGTCAACACGTTGCATCTGGTCGATGGGTGTGTCATTGACATTGGTGGTGGGAGCACGCAGATTAGCAAGGTGCAACAACGAGCGCTCCACACCAGTATTAGTCGGCCCATTGGCGCCGTGCGTCTGACCGATCGTTTTGTGAAAAGTGACCCCATCTCGCCGCGCCACTTCAAAGCCGTACAAAGTGCGATTCAGGAGCAATTTGCTGACGTGCACTGGTTGCCACGGCACGGCGGGGTACTAGCGGGCATCGGTGGCACCATTCGTGCGATTGCAGAAATCGATCAAAAACTGATGCGTCACCCCATTGACCGTGTCCACGGTCATAGCATGAGTGCTGAGCGGGTTTTTGAGCTCATCGACATGTTGCGGGGCATGACCATCAAGCAACGCGAAGCCATCCCGGGTATGAGTCGTGATCGTGCCGACCTGATTTTGGCGGGTGGGATGATTTTAGCCGAGGTCATGCGGAGTGGTGGTTTCAGTCAAATTTCAGTGAGTGGCCAAGGGTTGCGCGAGGGAATTTTCTTTGAGCAGTTCACACGTGGCAGTTCGGCTCTCATCCACGACATCCGCAGTTTCAGCGTCTACAATTTGGCGCGCATGTACCAGTACGAGGCCATTCATTCGGCCAAAGTCCGTGATTTGGCGTTGTCGTTGTTCGATCAGCTCTTCCCGTTGCACGGGTACGACGCCACCATCCGTGAGTTGCTCGGGCATGCTGCCATCCTGCACGACATCGGCAATGCGGTCAACTACTACGATCACCACAAGCACGGTGCCTACCTCATCCTCAACAGCCCCATGCAGGGGTTTACCCATCGCGAGGTGGCCATTATCGCCCTGCTGGTGCGTTTCCACCGCAAAGGTGACGTGTCTGTGGATGCCTTCAAAAGCATCCTAGAGCCAGCCGACCGTGAGCTCGTCATGCGCATGTCCGCAATTTTGCGGCTGGCGGAGTTTTTGGAGCGGCGCAAAAATCAAGTCGTCCAAGCGCTGACCGTCGAAATCGGCAAAACAGTGCGCATTGTGACTATTTCGGCTGGCGACAATGCGGTCGAGGTATGGGACGCTAACCGCGCCGCAGGATTGTTCCGCAAGGCGTTCGGTTGTGATGTCGATATCCTGTAAAGAGTTGGAGTTGTCTGTGGACGGAGCGCCTGCCATGCTTGGCAGGCGCTCCGTGCGTGTTAGTGCGGGGGGCGGTTTTCCGTGCCCACGAGTACTTCGCGTGAGCGGCCTTCGTCGGCGGGTCCAACAATTCCTTGTTGTTCGAGCATGTCAATCAGTTGCGAGGCCTTGCTATAGCCGATGCGCAGACGGCGTTGGAGCAACGACGCAGAGGCGCGTTTGTGTTGTTGGACCAGCTTGATGGCCTCGGGTAGGAGCGCATCTTGCTCACCGGCCGACAAATATTCCGCAATCGGTTGCATGCCGGCCACTTCGCTGTCATCGGGTGCCGTGGAGCGTGCTTGCGCTTGATCCGTGTGGGGCACCGGCTCTCTAGGGAAGACGGGCAGGCGATCCACTTTGGCGAGCTCCGGCTCCAAGTCGTCGATGTTGATGCGTTCGGTGACCCGCGGACTCGGTGCTTTTTCACCCGGAGTGGTTGGTTCGGCGGGAGGCTCCGCAGTGCGCCAAAAGCGCACAATGTGCTCGACTTCTTCGTCGCTGAGGTGGGTGCCTTGCACACGGAGTACCCGCGGCGAATCGGCCGCATTAAAGAGCATGTCACCACGACCAAGTAGTTGTTCGGCTCCGGGCTGATCGAGGATGACGCGCGAGTCAATCTGCGATGTGACCGCAAACGCAATGCGCGACGGAAAATTGGCTTTGATGAGCCCGGTGACCACGTCAACGGACGGCCGCTGGGTGGCAATGATCAGGTGAATACCGGTGGCACGAGCCATTTGTGCCAAGCGACAAATCAGGGTTTCCACGTCGTCGGGCGCCATCATCATCAAGTCGGCCAATTCATCGATGATGATGACGATATAGGGCATGGTTTCGAGGTCTTTGCGTTCACGGGCCATGGCACGGTAGCTGTCGAGGTTGCGCACGCCGATTTTCGCAAAAAGTTTGTAGCGGCGCTCCATTTCGCGTACTGCCCATTTGAGCGTCGGCACCACCCGCTCCACTTCGGTGACCACGGGTGCGAGTAGGTGGGGAATGCCGTTGTATCCCACGAGCTCTACCCGCTTGGGATCGACCATGATGAACTTGAGGTCATCGGGTGTGTGGCGCATCAAGAGCGCGCAAATAAAGCAGTTGATGGCCACCGATTTCCCGCTGCCGGTGCTCCCGGCGACGAGGAGGTGAGGCATGCGCTCCATGCCAGCGACCACCGGATGTCCCGATACGTCTTTGCCGAGGGGCAGGCGCAGTTTGCCTTTGGCGCGCGTAAACTCGTCGCTCTCGAGGATGTCGCGGAGCGCCACAGTGGACACCGACGAATTGGGGATTTCGATGCCCACCACGGCTTTGCCTGGGATGGGGGCTTCGATGCGGATTGACGGTGCGGCCAAGGCCAGTGCCAAATCCTTGTCGAGTGTGGTGATTTTGTTGACTTTGACGCCTACCGCAGGTTGCAATTCGTACTGCGTGACCGCTGGCCCCACGTTGATGTTGACCACGCGCGCTTCCACTTTAAAGCTGGCCAACGTGTCTTCGATGAGGCGTGATTTGGTGCGGTGTTCGTCGTCACTGATGGTGGCCTCAACCGAGTAGCGCAAATACTCGGCCGGAGGCATGCTCCAAGCGCGGTAGGCGGTGCCACCCTCGAAGCCGTCAAGTGCGCCTTGGATGAGGGGCGCGTTGCTCGGCGTGGGTCGATTGGTGTTGATGGCAGGCCCGGGATGCGGGGTGGTGTTGGGTGTTGCGGGAGCCTGTTGCCCGCGGAGCATGGCGTCGAGCATGTCGATTTCGGCCTGCTCGTCGGCCTCTTTGCTCTGTTTTTTGGATTTCGCTTTCGGCGTGGTAGCGGCCGGAGCTGCTGGTGCCACGGGGGCTAGTTGGGCCGTGTCACCGCGGTAGCGGGCCTGGGATTTGCGTTCGGCGATTGGTGTTACAACGACGGCTTCTTCGTCGTCAAGGAGCGTGTTGTTGGGCGCTGAGGCGCGGTTTTTGCGCGGTGCAGGGGTCCACGCAGGTTGGTCGCCGCGGAGTTTGATCCAGAGGACGATGAACGCATGGCGGGCGGTCGCTGCAATCTGCACCACCGTGATGTCGAAAGCCAGTAGGACGCCTGCCAGCCCAAAGATGCTACTCAGAGCAAACCCGGCCGGTCGCCCGATGGCTTGGGTCAGCAGTCCCAAAAGCGCATATCCGACGACACCACCGCCAGAGCCGACTTGATCGGCATAGCCTTGGCGGGGCTCGATGCCGAATTCGAGCAACACGAGCATGGTGATGATGACCAACACGGTGCCGGCGATTTGGGTGCCTTGGAGCGGGTTATTGTCACGTTGGCCGTTTTGAAACATGCCAATGCCCAGCATGCCGATGACGAGTGGCACGATGAGCGCCCCCCAACCCAGCACCTTCTCCATGAAGGCCTTCCAGCTCGCGCCAAGCTGACCGGTGCTCCCCGTCAAATAAAAGATAATGGTCACACCAGCAATGGCGATCAAGCCCAACGCAAAGAGTTCTCGCTGGTGTTCGGGGCGCAGGGTAATGGCACTTTTGCGTTTGGCGCGGCGCCCGGTTCCTCGCGTTTGACTCGTTTTGCTTTTGGTCATCCCCTGCTCCTATCACACGATGGCGATACGTGTGGATTTATGACATTCTATAGTAGGCAATGGTATGCACAGTATAGCACAGATGTGTTGTGGGAGGAACCCTTTATGTGGGGTGGTCGAGCGTAGCCGTGCTGACGGGGTGTGGTGGTGCATCTGCGCCACGTGCCGAGCGGAAATCGCGTAAATCGAGGCGGAGTTCTTGGCGTCCATTCCAGACGTTGAGATGCATTTGGTACGCAATGTCGACATGCGTGATGCGGTTGAAATGCACTGCGAGTGCGCCATCGTGCCAGGCCACGGCCGAAAATGCGCGCCCCGCCATATCGAGTTTGAGCATCAAGTGGCGTCCGTCCGCACCCATGGACTTGGCCGAGATGACGCGGCAATTGCGGGTCAACAACACGGGCGCCGGATTGCGCTGACCGGTTGGCTCGAGTGCGGCCAATTCGGCGTACAACTGCATGTCGACCGCAGTCGCAGGGACTTCGCAGTCGATGGTCAGTGTGCGCACCCCGATGGGGAGTTGATGCTGGCCAGCGTAGGTAATGAGGGCCGCTCGGAGCGCATCAATGTTGGTGCTCTCAATATGGAACCCGGCCGCCGCCGCATGCCCACCTACTTGCAAAAACGGCACGCCGCAGTTGCGGAGCGCATGAATCATGTCGATCATGTTGGCGGAACGTGCCGAGCCACGAGCATGGGGAACTTTGTGCTCGATGATGATGGTGGGGCGCGCAAACTGCTCTGCGATGCGGGCGGCCACGAGCCCCACCAAGCCGGCGTGTGCCTCGGGGTCGGCATGCACGATGACGGGGTCGAGGTGGCGATTGATGGCTTGGATGTCGCTGGCGATGCGCTCTTGGAGCGCCCGAGTTTGTTGCTGACGGTCGCTGTTGAATTGGTCGAGTTGGCGCGCCCAGGTTTGCGCATCACTCACGCTGTCTGCGAGTAGGAGCCGGTAGGCAGGCTCTGCGTCGTTGATGCGCCCTGCCGCATTGATGCGGGGTGCGAGCCGGAACGCCACATCCTCAGCACGGAGCTCGGTCGGTGCGACCCCGGCGACTTCGAGCAGAGCTGCGATGCCGGGCCGTTGTCCGCGTGCCATGACAGCGAGACCGCTCTGCACGTAGGCGCGGTTTTCACCGTGCAGTGGCCCAAGATCTGCAATGGTGCCGAGTGCCACGAGGTCGAGCAAATCGGTCATGGCATGCGCCGGTAGGGGCATGCCGAGGGCGCCGATGGCGGCCACGAGTTTGTAGGCCACGCCCACACCGACCAAGCCTTTGTCTGGGTAATGACAAAATGGCAGATGCGGGTTCACCACGGCAGTCGCCACGGGAAGCTCGGCCGGGGGATGATGATGGTCGGTGACGATGACGTCAAGGCCGAGTGCGCGCGCGTGAGCGACTTCTTCGCGGTTGCTGATGCCACAATCGACCGTGAGGAGCACGCGTACACCACTGCGCCATAGGCGCTCGATGGCGTCGTGGTTGAGTCCGTACCCCTCGTTGGTGCGGTGGGGAATGTAGGGGGCAATGTTGGCACCGAGTTGGCGAAAGGCGTCACAAATCAGGCTCGTGGCCGTAATGCCGTCGGCGTCGAAATCACCGTACACTGCAATGGGCTGTGCCTCGGTGATGGCTCTGATGATGCGTTGTGCGGCGATGCGCATGTCGTGCATGGCAAGCGGATCGTGGTTGGGCGCCACATGTCCGAGGTAGTCGCTTACGACGGCTGGATCGGTGTAGCCACGTGAGGCGATGATATGCGCCAAAAATGGAGTAATATGACACGATTGAGCGAGTGCGTGCACCGCAGGAGTAGCGAGACTCGGCATGAATTGCCACTGCATTTTGTGTGCTGTTGGCGGGGTGCTCATGAATGATCCCCATGTAGTAGGATTTGCGGGTAAGTATATCATGCTCCCTCCCATGGTGTGATGTGTAGCGATGGGTGTGTGTTTTTTACCGTATCAGCACCACAAAAAGACACGCTCTGTGTCGCAATGAAAGCGAGGACGCCATGATGATTTCTTTTGACACTGCCAAAGGGCACTTCCAAGCACGGGCAGGCGCCATTTGCATCAAAAACGAATGCCTGCTGATTCATCGTGATCGGCGCTTGCAGCAATGGGCGGTGCCCGGCGGTCGTATCGACATGGGGGAGGCCAGCCATACCACGCTGGAGCGGGAAATGCTGGAGGAGTTGCATACCCCGTGCCAAGTGGAGCGCTTGGCTTTGGTGGTTGAGCTTATCGTTGACCGCCCTGCTGACCCCCGTGGTTGTTTCCATGAATTGGGTTGGTATTATGTGGTCACACTGCCAGAACTTGCATGGCAAGCGGAGCGTTTTTGTGGGCATGCAGAAGTGGTGAATGCGGAATTTTGGTGGTGCCCGCTCCCCGAGCTCGATACAGTGACGCTCTACCCGGTGGCGCTCAAAGCGTGGGTGCAGGCGGGATGCCCGGCATTGCAACACGTCGTGGAGGCACAGCAGGTGGATGCAACGGGTGTGCATACACGGCGCATGTGGCAAATCCCCACCTAAATACGGTACAATACACCCACAAACATCTGCGCCCCATTGTCAAATTGGAACATTTGTGCTATATTTACCCCTAGGCACCAGAGCAACTTCGCACCCGAGAGTAGACGTAGTATGACCGCTTCATCATCATCAGCGAGCAAGCGCCGCACCAGTGAATACGACCAACAGTTGAGCGCCTATCAACTCGGTAGCGTGGTGCGCACCGACGACCTTGCCATCTACTATGCGGCCACCTACAGCCACTCAGCCACCCCGCTCCAAGTGGCCTTGCTCCGCCGTACCGACCCAATTTCGTTGGTACGTTTCCGGCTAGCCGCCGCCGTGGGGATGCGTGTCAGCCACCCCAATATTTTGCCAGTCTTGGTGGCTGGTCGTGATGCAGAATACGGCGACTACATGGTCGTGGCAGCTCACGATGCCCAGCCGCTCGACGTGATTTTGCGCCAGGGGTCGTTGGCCTTCGTAGATGCGGTGCAGATTTTCGGGCAAATCGCCCTTGCAGTGGATGAGCTCCACGTTCAACAGGTGATTCACCGCGATCTCCAGCCCCAATCAATCTTGGTCAGCGACGATCTGCACGTGTACGTGACAGGCTTCGGGTTTGCTGATTGTGCCGAGAGTCGTGATTTCAAAGGGTTTGACGACCGCGACTACACCAACGCCTACTACCCAGCGACCATGTCGTTAGCCGGGGCCACGAGTGCCGCTAGTGACGACTACCATGCCATGGGGATGATGTTGTATCAGATGTTGACTGGGGGCATGACGCCGGTACTCCCACTGGGAGTCTTGGCCAACGTGGACGCAGAGCTCGCACAAGCAGACCGCGTGATTCGGCGTCTCATGAGTGCCACGAGTACGCAACGGTACACGAGTGCGGTACAAGCGGTACAGGCGCTCAAACAACAGATGCCGACTGCAGCCACCGAGCGACACTCCCATCTGATTGAGCCGAGTAGTGATCAGTGGGATCCGCTGGCGGAATGGCTCGAGAATCCACTCGAGGTGTTGTTGACGAGCGAAATCGACGCAGACTTTTTGGCGCGGAGCCAGGTGCGTGCCAACGCCATTCACCGGGTCGATGCAGTACGCCGCATCATCGAGCGCTGGTCACGCCAAGGCACATTCCGACGGCAAACGTTTGGTCAGCTGATGCGTCCGAGTCAGATTTTGAGCTCGAATTTTTACATGTACGAACTCAAAGTGCACTACGAAAAGCGGAGCGAGCCCCACACGAACCGCAAAGTGCATCGTGGTGGGCATGTGGTGCCTCAAGTGGCAGTCGACGATGTTTGGGATGTGGTGGTCAACGCACCGGACCGATTCGTTGACGTGCCATCCGTGCCGGTGCGTATCCCGGGCTCGCAGCAGATGGTCAAGTGCGACGAATGTGGTGGATCGGGCAAATTGGTGTGTGGTGAATGTAGCGGCACGGGCACCATTGACCGGCAGCAACGCACCCGGAACGCCGACGGCACCATCGAAGAAATAACCCACAACGACACGTGCCGTGGGTGCCGTGGCTACGGCCGTGTCAACTGTCGGGTCTGTGAAGGCATTGGCGAGCTTCTCGAAGAGCAATTTTTCCATTGGGCACGCTTCGGCAAGCGCTTCTTCAACGAAGACGATGCCACTGGGTTGCACTTGCGCACCATCGAGAGCCAGTCACAACAGGTGTTCCGTGAGGACATCGATTTGCACGATCCACGGTGGCGCCAGGTGGCTCCGCTCCGTGAGCTCGTCGAAGAGGGTATCCGCGAAGAAGGCACTGCGGTGCGGCCTATTGCGGCGGAACTGATTATACGGGCTACGCCTGTCACCGAAGTCGACTACGTTTATGCGGGACGCGCCTACACGCTGACGATTGTGGGCTTCCCCAACGTGGTGCGTGGCAACTGGACGCTCTACGACGTTGAACGCATCATCATCTACGTGACTGCAGCGGTCGTCTTTGTGGCCGTGGTGGTGATGATTGTCGTGATGCGGGCTGGTGCCACTTAGTTGGCTTCGACCGCATTGGCCCAAAACGCTTCCATGTGCTCGCGGAGGAGCGCATGCTCGCTATGACTGAGCTCCGGGTCGGCGCGTAAAATCTGCTTGGCCTCGTGTTGGGCGGCAGCGAGCAACCTCACATCGGTCAGTTGCGCAATTTTGAGATCGGGGGTGCCACTCTGTCGCGTGCCGAAAAACTCCCCCGGTCCGCGGATTTCGAGGTCAATCTCGGCGAGGCGGAAGCCGTCGCGCGTTTCTTCCATGGCGCCGAGGCGCCGATTGGTTTGCTCGTTGTCTTTGTCGCTCACCAAAATACAGTAGCTACGGTACTGCCCGCGGCCCACACGACCACGGAACTGGTGGAGCTGGGCGAGGCCGAAACGTTCTGCGCCCTCGATCATGATGGTGGTGGCGTTGGGCACGTCAATGCCCACTTCAATCACGGCCGTGGCCACGAGTACGTCGTATTCGTGATTGCGGAATGCGGTCATGACCGCGTCCTTGTCTTTGGCGGCCAACTGCCCATGAATCAACGCCACCCGTAGGTCGGGGAAGACCTCGTGTTGGAGTTTGGTGTACATTTCCTCGGCCGACGGCAAATCGGATTTGTCGCTCTCCTCGACGAGTGGACAGATGACGAATGCCTGCCTGCCGGCGTCGATTTCTTTGCGAATGTGCTTGTAGGCACGTGCTCGTTCGTGTGGGCGGATGCGTTTGGTTGCGATATGCTGTCGCCCCGGGGGCAATTCATCGAGCACCGAGGTGTCGAGATCGCCGTAGATGGTCATAGTCAGCGTGCGGGGAATGGGGGTGGCAGTCATCACCAGCAAGTGCGGGTTATGCCCTTTGTCTTTGAGACGTTGGCGTTGTTCCACACCGAAGCGGTGTTGTTCGTCGACAATGGCCACTCCGAGGCGGTGATACTGAACACGATCGGTAATCAGCGCATGCGTCCCCACCACCAGATCAACGTCGCCCCGTGCAATACCCTCAAGCACGCGGCGGCGCTCGCGTGCGCCTAGACTGCCCGTGAGCAACGCCACTCTGACCCCGTCGTAGCGTTGTGGGTCCATGCCGAGCAGGAGTTGGATTTCTGCGAGGCGTTCCTGTTGCTCAACATCGACTTGCTGTTGCCAATCACTGCGATTGCGCACAGTAATCGGCTCGAGCAAGGCCCGCAACCCACGGTAGTGTTGCTCGGCGAGGATTTCGGTGGGCGCCATGATGGCCGCTTGGTAGCCGTTGGCGACCGCTTGGAGTGCCGTGGCTGCGGCCACGGCCGTTTTGCCGCTCCCCACATCGCCTTGGAGCAAGCGCGCCATGGGCACCGGGGTTTGTAGGTCTGCAAAGATTTCGCCTAGCGCTCGCGTTTGTGCATTGGTCAGCGCAAACGGCAGTTTGGCCAAAAACGCCTGGTGAATGGCGTCGTTGTAGGGCATGGCATAGCCGGCGTCGCGCTGATAGGCGATTTTGCGTTGGAGCACGCCAAGTTGGATCTGCAAAAACTCGTCGAATCCGAGGCGGGTCCGGGCCGACTGGATGTGCTCCGGTGTATCGGGGAAGTGGATGTGTTTGATGGCCGTCGTTAAATCGATGAGCCCTGCGCGTTGTCTGACGGCAGGTGGCAGAGGATCAACCACATAATCCGCAAAGCCGTCGACCACCTGTTTGATGATGGTGCGCGCGTTTTGTTCGCTGAGCGAGGCGGTTAACGGGTATATAGGGGTGATACGGCCCACATGGAGCAAATCGCTGACTTGATCGGGGTGGTAGTATTGCCAATCGGGAGTGCTCATTTGGCGCATCCCCATGTATTGCTCGACTTTGCCGCTGACCATGATTTGTTGGCCCGGTTTGAACTTTTTTTCGAGCCATTGATTGAAAAAGGTCACCTTCAAGATGCCACTGTCGTCTTCGAGCCGTACTTCGATGCCCTTCCGCCCCGTGCGCAAACTAAAGCTCCGTAATTCCACGATGGTCGCGGTGACGGTGTGGACTTCACCAACCTGTAAATCGGCGATAGTGACCCGTTTGTTGCGGTCTTCGTACCGAAACGGGAAGTGATACAGCACATCTCGGAGGGTGCGGATGCCGAGCCTGCGAAAGCTGTCGGCGGTTTTTGGTCCGACGCCCGGTAAGACTTTGAGCGCAGAAGTCAATGCAATACCGCTCGCTCCCGCCACGGTCGTTGGTTTGGTGCGGGCGGCCGGCGTGCTTGCGGGCACCGAGTGGGCGACCGTGTCTAGGGGAATATCAGGAGGCGTGGTGACGACGGTCGCCACGGGCGCCGGCGTGTCTACGGGCGGTGGAGGTGCGGTGGTTGCACTCGGTGCCTCTTCGATGGCGTTGAGCGTGGCATATTCGGTTCGTAGCGCGGCCAGCGCATGACCAAGGCGGTCATGGCGTTTTGCATCATCGAAGGCATAATAGCCGCTGAGCGAGGTGAGGATTTTTTTGAAGGCAGGCAACTGAGCGGTGGCCAAGTGTGCGAGTTGCCAGTCGTCGATGAACGCATCGAGGCCGTCGCTGTGGACGGTGTTGGCACAACGGGCGTCGTATTCTGCACGCAATCCTTGACCGAGGAGCACGAGGGCTGCCTTGGTGCTCGGAGTCGGGTTAGACGAGTCCTTCATAGACGGCAACTCCCATGGCACCTGGTCCCAACATGGCGGCACTACTTGCACCCATCTGCAAAATGCTCACTTGTTCGCGGGGAAAAACGGGTTCGACGCGCTCGAGGAACTTTTCAACGTCCTCAAGTGATGACGTGTACAAAATAGTCACTCCCTGCACTTGGGGGAAATCTTCGACGAACGTGGCAAGACCTTCAATCGCCTTGGTGCGTGTGCGTGTGCGTTCGTAGAGGACGATGTCGCCGTCGTCGAGGAGTAACAGCGGTTTGATGCGTTGGAGACTGCTCAACGACTGGTTGGAGTGCTCGAGGCACCCGGCTTGTTCGAGCATGTCGATGGTGTCCACAAAAAAAACAAAATGGGTCTGCCCGATGATGTCCGTGATGAGTTGCTCGACCTCTTGTGGCGAGGCACCGTCTTGGACCGCCTGCGCTGCCTGGGTCACGATCATGCCGAGCCCCGCCGAAAACGATTTGCTGTCAACCACGCGAATTTTGGTCGCTGTCGCAGGAATGCGGTTGGGGAGCGACTGTACATCACGAAAGATGCTCGTGAGTTGGGCCGGCATATGCAACGAAAAAATGTGGTCGTACTGCAGTGTCAGGCGGCGAAACAATTTGTCGATGTCGTCGGTATGTGGTGGCAAAAAGCGGGGCCGTAGCCGCCCATCGCCGACGATTTGGTAGTACTGTTCGTTGCTTAGCTCGCTCCCGGCTCTGAACGACTGATCACCGAATTTAATGCGTGCTGGAATGATATCAATGCCGAGCTCGCGAGCAAGCTCTGGGGGAATATCTGCGGTGCTATCCGAAACAATTTTAATGCGTGTCACGGGACGTATCCTCTCCAGCTATCGATTGTGGTGGTGTTATGGCCGTAGTAAAACGTACATCGACAGTCACGGCAACATCCAACCACTGTTGGAGTGCCTGTTGCAGTATAGCGGTTATATGTGCGAGATGGGTGGCAATGTGCCCATCCGGTGCAAGTGCCACCGGCACCACGATAGTTTCGACACGCTCGACCCCGATGCACTGCCAGGCGAGTGGATGATCAAGCGGTACCGCATGAACCCCCACCCCGTGAACCATGGGAAGTTGGCGCAGATGCCAGATGACGTATTTGGCGATGACATGGGGCTGGAGCAAAATCTGCCCGTGCGGTGCATCGCTGAGTTGCCAATCGGTGTTATCTATGGTATCATCTCTCATTAGTGTGTCACACATTGAAGTCATTGTGTCGGCGAGCCGTTCCCCTGAGGAGGAGCTGTCATGGCGAAGTGCCAAATCTGCGATAAGGGAGTCACGTTCGGGCGCAACATCCGTCACCAGGCAACTGGTGGTTGGTTTCGCCGTGCTCCACGCACCAACCGCACCTTTAAGGCCAACATCCAGCGTACCACGTTGACGCTTGAGGGTGGTCTCCAGGTCCAAGTGAGCGTATGCACCAAGTGCTTGCGCACCATGTACCGCTCACGCTAGTCATTCAATTATAGAAGATTGCGTGGACCGTCGCAACAGCCACCCCTGAAGCAAAGCCTCAGGGGTGGCTGTTTGGTGTTTTTTGCGTGATTATGACGCCAAAATGTGGTGCTCAATGGCCCAGGCCACCCCGTCTTCGTCGATACCCGGGATGGTTTCGTTGGCGACCGCCTTGAGCGCTGGAATCGCGTTGCCCATGGCGAGCCCCAATCCTGCCCATTGCACCATGTCAAGGTCGTTTTCTTGATCCCCAATGGCCATCACTTGGTGACGAGGCACGTTGAGTTGTTTGGCGAGCTCTGCGAGGGCCACTCCTTTGCTGACGCCGAGTGCCGTCAATTCGCCGAAGAGTTGATGCGAACGGGTGACCACGAGGCGATTGCCGATATGTTGCCGCAAATCGTTGAGCGTGCTGGTCACAAGCTCTGGCTCGGCCACAAACAAGACTTTGGTGGCCGGTGTGTCGAGGACCACGTTGGTCAGATCATCGACGAGGCGGAGCTCGGCACCCTCTGGGTGATACCCCAGATAGAGGTCGAGTTCGGGGCGACGCTCTGCAATGTACAACACTTCGTTGATGTAGGCCACCACAAAGATGTTGCGCGCTAAGAGCATGGCAATGGCCTCGGCCGTGGCTTGACCGGGCATCAAGGTCGCATAGCGCACCACGCCATCTTGGGCGTTTTGGATGACGGCCCCTTGGTAGCAAATCAGCGGAGCATCGATGGCCAGATCGTTCGCAAACGGCATGGCTGCCCCGTACATGCGTCCCGTTGCGAGGGTGACGATGACTCCGGCCCGTTGCGCCGCTGCAATAGCCATGCGCACGCGTGGCGAAATCGTGAGATTATGATTGACGATGGTGCCATCCAAATCGAGTGCCAAGAGACGATAGCGCACTGCGGTTCCTCCATGCAAAACTTCCTGTATTGTAACAGGCAAACGCGTAGAACCCAAATGTGCGCGTGTACGGTGCTCGCACGCATGTCGGCGTAGATCTCCGCGCTCCCACGCCGCCAAGAAAGGTCGTATGTGCCATGTCGACCACGGCTCCCCCACAGTTTGTGAAATCGACCCTCATCTACACGGTGGTCGGGTTGCTTGGACCGTTGCTCGCCGTTTTGTTGACCCCGTTGTACACCCGTGCATTGGGGGTGACCGGCTACGGCACGGTCGATTTGGTGCAAACACTCGCACACGTAGCGTACACGGCTGCGTTGTGGGGCATCCCGACCACGTTGGCTAGCCGCTACGTGCCCGATGATGATGCTCAGGCACGTGATTTGCTCACCAATGCTTTGGTGGTGGGTGTGGGGATTGCGCTGGCACTAGCCGCGTTGCTTAGCATGGCAGCGCATTGGCTGTCGTTGTACAGCCAACGCCCTGCGTTGACAGCGTACATCCTCATCCAAATGTTGTCGTTGCCATGCGGTGTTCTCCACGGTGTGTTGTTGGCATGGCTCCGCTTACACGGAGACACGTTTCGGAGCACCGTGGTCATGGTGAGCGTGGTGGTGGTGACTGCGTTGACCCGGGTCGGTCTGGTGTTGTGGTGGCAGTGGGGTGAGTTGGGCATGGTACTCGCAGCGAGCATCACCAACATCATCAACGCGCTGGTGATTGCTTGGCTGGCACGGATGTGGCTGGGTGGGCGGTTGCGTTGGACACTGATGGTCGACGTATTTCGCCTCGGCGCCCCGCTCGTGCCTGCGAGTCTAGCCATCTGGGTGCTGTTGTACCAAGATCGCTGGTTGTTGGCAGGGCAGGTTGATGCCACGCAACAGGGTGAATACGCGCTGGCCGTCTTGTTGGTGTCGTTGTTGGCGCTCATCATTGAACCCATGAAGCAGGCGTGGCAACCACTTGCGTTGCGTCAGCCCGTCGTAGCGCGTGGGCACTTCTGGGAGATGTCGTTGCGTTACTACTGGGGGGCGGCGTTGTTGGCCGGAGCCGTGGTGACGTTGTGGAGTCGTGAGCTGTTGTGGTTGATGAGTGGCCATGCGAGCACGAATATCCCGCTGTGGGTGGCGTTGTTGGTGGTGACCCCCATGAGCGGCGGTCTCGTTACCATCATTGGCATGGTGGTGGTGGTCCATGCGCAACCCCGGATTACCGCTTGGAGCACGGTTGTTGCTGCGGTGGTCAACACCGGTTTGAACCTGTGGTTGATTCCGTATTGGGGCGTGACCGGGGCCGTCATCGCTACCGCCCTCGCAGCACTCCTGATTCCAGGGCTCATCTGGTGGTGGGGGCGTTCGTTGGAGCGGGTCACGTATGCGTGGGGGCGGTTGCTGGGCATCACGGCGTGGTACGTCGTGTTGATGGCGTGGGGGGTGTGGGCACAGCCCGATTGGTGGGGACGATTGGGAGTGCTCGCGTTGTTGGGGGGTGGGCTGTGGTTGGGGCGTATTTGGTGTTGGCAAGAGGTGCGTACATGGTTTTCCATCAACTAAGCATGCGTTTGCTCTGGTGTGGTGTGGCGCTCATTGCCGCCATCGGTTGGGTGCGAGGATTGCCGCATCTGGTGCGTCTCGGTGAGCGCATGGATTTGGCCGCCTACTACGGCGCCGGGCTGGCACTCAATCACGGATTGCCCTTGTATGACAGCCCGTCGTGGAGCAATTTGCTGACGGGTATCCGCTACACGCCCTATATTTATCCGCCGTTCACGGCGGTTCTTTTTCGTGTTATCGCATGGTTTGACTGGCATGTGGTGGATGCGGTGTGGTTGCTCATCAACATGGGCTTGACGGTGGCCATCATCGTTGAGCTCCGTCGCCAACTCACACTGACGGCCGGGCAAACCACGATGTTGGCGTTGGTGACCGTCGGGTTGCCCGCTTGGTATGAAAACATGCTCTTTGGGCAGGTCGGTTTGTTGATTACGTGGGGCCTGCTACGGGCTTCCCGATCCACCGCACCAGTGCGTGGGTGGTGGTTGGCCGTGTTGAGTATGTTGAAACTCTATCCCGTCGTGTTTGTGTGGCCGCTGTTGCGTGGACAAGGCCGGCAGGGCTGGGGTGCGTACGTGGCCGGTCTCGCAATCACCGGTTTGATCGGGTTGGTTGGGGTGCCGTGGCGTGACCAGGTAGCATTTTGGTACGAATGGGCGTTTTTGCAGGCCCCTGCACCGCTCTGGGCTCCATCGCGTCAGGGCATCTACAACGCCTTGTTGCGCATGCTCGACACGCACACGCTCGTGGCCGCCGTGCTCGATGTCAATGCCACCCAAACATACCAGCTCAGCGCTGTCTGGCAGTCTCCCGCATTCGTTTGGCCGTTGTGGGCTGGATGTGCAGTCAGTATGGCGTGGCTGAGTTGGCGGTGGTGGCAACAGCAGCCACGGAGCATGCTCGAGACACTGGCGTTGTTGACCTGTTTGTTCGTGTTGTTGTTTCCCGCTCAACACAACCACTACAGCATCCAAGTGGTCATCGCATGTGCGGTGTTAATTGCACGTGGCGAGCAACGCTGGTTGTGGCCGTGTGCGCTCGCTGCCATGGCCTTGTTTCGCTGGTGGCGACCCCTGTTGTTGCTGACCGTGTCACCGTGGCTGATGATGTGGAGCACGTTGGGCGTGCTCATCATCTGGTATCTGCTCATTACCCCAGCCACGCATCACGCTGGCCAATCCAGTGACACTACCCGGTCCAAGCCCGCCAAATCCTGATGCACGGCGACGACGCTCCCCGGGCAGGCCTGCCGGAGGAGCTCGGCCACGATGTGCCCTTGGTGGGCCTCGATCTCGCAGGCAAAAAATCCAGGTCGTTGCAGGTGAAACGGCAAGAGTTGTGCGAGGCGCCGGTAGATGTGCGCCCCATCGGCATCACCGCCGGCGAGCGCCAAAAACGGCTCGTGACGGCGCACGCCCGCATCAATAGTGTCGATGAGGGTGTACGGCGGATTGCTGATGATGAGCGGGGCAGGTGCAAGGCCGAGGCACAAATCAGCGCACACGAAATCGACCTGATGCGTGGCGAGACGTTGACCGTTGTAGGTGGCTACTGCCAACGCGTCGCGTGAGATGTCGCTGGCGACGATGTGCGGTGCCACTCCGTGTTGTGCCATGCTGATGGCCAGACAGCCACTGCCGGTGCCGATGTCGAGGGCCCGAGCCGGCTGCAGTGTGCGGGCTGCTACGATGGCGAGTTCTACCAAGAACTCGCTTTCGGGACGTGGCACGAGGACACGGCGGTCGACATAAAAATCAATGCCAAAAAACTCACGGTGATTGGTGATGTAGGCCACCGGTTCTTGGTCGATGCGCCGAGCAATAGCAGCGTCGAAAGACTGCGCCACCGTAGCATCGAGCGGGTCGTGGTGCACCAAAATCAGCCGGCTTCGGCTGATACCGAGCAGGTGCGCCATGATGAGGTCAGCATCGAGGCGGGGTGTCGCTGAGACACCCTGCAAGTGGCGTTGGGCCACAAGCAGGGCGTCGAGGATGCGTGCTGTCATGGGGGTGTGTAGTACGCCTACAAAAACGACAAGGTGTCGCCATGGCCGTGTTGGGGCGTGGCTGCCTGGGTAAACGCGCCGATGACGCGGTACTTTTGGTAGCGCTGGTCGAGCAACACCTGCATCGGTAACGTGCTCAAGTGCTCGATGTGGTGCATGAGGCGCTCACCGGCGAGCCGCACGGTCGCCTCTGGAGTGTGATGGGCGCCCCCCTCTGGCTCGGGGATAACCTCGTCGACGATGGCCATTTCGTGCAGATCTTGGGCGGTAATACGCATGGTTTTGGCGGCATCAGCGGCCTTGGAGGCATCACGCCACAGAATGGCAGCGCTGGCTTCGGGTGCAGCCACCGAGTACACCGAGTGTTCGAGCATCAAGATGCGATCGGTCACGCCGATGGCTAGTGCGCCGCCCGAGCCACCTTCGCCGATGACCAAGCTGACGAGTGGGGTGCGCAACTGAGCCATGACGAGGATGTTTTCGGCAATGGCGTTGCCTTGCCCACGCGTTTCTGACTCCATGCTGGGGTCTGCGCCTGGGGTGTCGATGAGACAAATGACCGGCAGGGCGAACTTTTCTGCATGATAAAAGAGACGCATCGCTTTGCGGTACCCCTCCGGCTTGGGCATGCCGAAGTTGCGGCGCATGTTCTCACGGGTATCACGACCCTTTTGGTGGCCAATGATGACCACCGACTGCCCCATCATGCGGCCAACGCCGCCCACAATGGCCGCATCATCCGCAAAGCGGCGGTCGCCGTGTAGCTCAAAAAAGTCGTCGCACAAAATGCGAATATAGTCGAGTGTGCGTGGGCGTTGCACGTTGCGTGAAATCTGGACTTTATCCCAAGCGCTGAGTGGTGTCTTCATCGCATCCTCATACATCGGCAGGAATGGGCGTGGCGGGCATGGAGTGGTTGGTGTAGAGCTTGAAGAGCCGTGCCAGCGTGCTCCGGAGCTCGGTACGCGCCACGACCATGTCGATCATGCCGTGTTCGAGCATGAATTCCGCACTTTGGAAGTTCGCGGGGAGCTTCTGGCGAATCGTCTGCTCAATCACCCGCCGTCCGGCAAATCCGATACGTGCGCCGGGCTCGGCGATGATGATGTCGGCCACCGAGGCATAGGACGCCAACACACCGCCGTAGCAGGGGTCGGTCATCAACGAAATATGTGGCATGCCAATGCTGCCAAGTCGTGCCAACGCTAGGTTGACTTTGGGGAGCTGCATCAACGAAATCACCCCTTCGTGCATGCGGGCGCCGCCCGAAGCGTTGATGGTAAGCAAGGGCACGTTGAGTTCGTAGGCACGCTCGGCGGCGCGGGCGATTTTTTCGCCGAAGACGCTTCCCATGGAGCCACCGATGAACTCAAATTCTGTGATGGTCACTTGGAGCGCTTGCCCCATGATGCTGGCGCTGCCCCCAATCATGGCGTCGTACAGCCCCGTCGCATGTTGGCTCTCACGGAGCTTCTGGGCATAGTTGTCTTTGGGGGAGACAAACTTGAGCGGGTCGAGTGGCGTAATCGTGCCGTCCATCTCGATGAACGACCCTTGGTCGAACAATCCTTGCCACTCCATAGCGCTGAGTCGCATATGATGGCCACAGCGACACACCTTGAGATTGTCGCGCAGTTGTTTGATGTAGGTCAAATCTCCACATGCTGGGCATTTGACCCACATGTTATCCGGGGTGTCTGGAGTTGGTGTCTGCTCGCCGGGCGTAAACGCTTTTGGAGCACGACGAAAGAGCTCTTTCATCGGGTCGCCTCGCATCTGCCGAAATACTTTTGCAATTATAGCACAATGCACTTTGAATGGGAGGAAATCGGATGTATCTGGGGGCGTGGTATGGTATGATGCGCTAGAAGAAAGGTCGTACTCGCCGTGATTCTTGGCGGTGAACGTCGACCTGAGTTGACCGCTGTGTGTTGAATTCATCGCATGGAGATGCGGTAAACGGTAACCCGAGGAGGTTGGAGTGTCGTTGCTTTCCCCTATATCTGTGCAGATGCCACCGTTGCACGATTCCCCCACAGTGGTGGAGTCTCCGCTCAGCAAAGAGGAGGCCAAACAACGCGCCAACGAGCTCATGCTCCAAGTGGCCGAGCTACAGGCACTGATGGTGGGAGCAGGGACGCACCGGCTCCTCCTCGTATTGCAAGGGCTCGATGCGAGTGGCAAAGATGGCGTAGTGCGCTTTGTGATGCGTCAAGGAGATCCCCTCAATTGTCACGTCAAAGCCTTCAAAATGCCCACCCCCGATGAGTTGGCCCACGACTTTTTGTGGCGTGTCCATGCCGCAGTGCCCGCCATCGGCATGATGGGGATTTTTAATCGCTCGCACTACGAAGACGTGGTGGCTGCCTACGTGCGCGGCACAATCACCAACAGCATTCGGCAACAACGCTTCGGCGATATCCGTAATTTTGAGTCGTTGTTGCTCGACCACAACACCATCATCATCAAGTGTTTTTTGCATATTGACAAAGCAGAGCAGGCCAGTCGACTTATCGCGCGTGAACAACAACTCGATACCGCGTGGAAGCTCTCGGCCGAGGATTGGCGCGATCGGCAGCACTTCGACGATTATCTGACGGCGTACGACGAAGCGATGCGGGCCACGCATACGCCAGGTGCACCTTGGTACGTCATCCCCGCCAATCGCAAGTGGTATCGAAATCTGCTGATCGCAGATGCCCTCTTCCAGCACATGCAACCGTTTCGGCAAGAGTGGAGTGAGGTGTTGCAGATGATGCAACGTGACCGCATGACCGCAATTCAGCGGGTCCGCGCAGAACTCGAGAAAGAATGAATACGATGATTGACGGAGCACTAGCTCAGGCCCTGCGCACCGCTGGGGTGCGTTGGAATCCTCAAAACGGCGACTGGTTTTGCCTCATCGACGACCCGAGTGAGCCGTGGCTGGTCGCACCCGGTGCGGTGGAGTTGGCGTTGATGGAAGGGCAACCGGCCTTGTTGTTTCACGGGGCCAGCGAATGGGCGCTCGATAGCGTGTTAGCGTATGAAGTGCTCTGGCTTCCTAGTGAGCATCAAGTGCGTCTGTTGGTGCTCGAGCTCCTCGGCGATCAAGGCAGGCTCAGCATAGATGTGACACACGCCGGCACGCGATGTCGGGTGCACTACGAAGACTGGCAGTACGAGGCCTCCGCCTTGAACGCCACGGACGCCTATGCTCTGGCGTATCTGGCCATCCACGCGCGCGTCCGCTAAATGTCGCTGGTGTCGATGCCGCGTACGGTGTTGGCGACAAGGCGGGCGGTTTGCTCGAGCAAACTCGCATTGACGGCCACACTGGTGTCTTTGGGGCTCCCCTGCAAGGGCACGCGGCCTTGATTGTCGAGACAAGCAATCGAAATCGCCCGCCGCCCAGATTGAACGAGCGGGCGCACCAACACGGGGAACGTGGCGATGCGCGGTTCGGCGCGGACGCCGAACGTGGCTTCGGTGACCAAGTCCACGAGCAACGAATCGGCGCTCCGTTGACGTTCGCTGTGGTCGTTGATGATGTAACTCAGTGATCCCCGTCCTATGCCCTCTAGACCAATAAAAAACGTGGCACGACGGTCGAACGGGTAGCGTTTGAGGAGCTCGCGGAGCCCAGCGCCCGTACTGCCACCGCCCAGCCCGACGGCCCAGATTTCGGTCTTGGGCAGTCGACCCACGTCTTCGATGACCGTGAGCATGGTTGCAAGCGCACTTGCGTAGCTGACGGCTCCAGGTGAGTAGGGCTGACTGCGCACCCACAACTCGGCGCTAGCGGCAACCACTAGGTAGACGGCCGGGGTCGCCATGATGATGAGCCGGAGCAATTCGGGGAGTGGCAACGGCGCAAAAAATTCAATACAGGCGAACGTCAACAGGGCTGCGGTGGCGCCCACACGAGCTTCGCGGTTGCTCAGCGGGTCACTCGGTTGATGGCTGTCGAGCGGTGCGAGGAGCACCACACGGCGGGTCGGTGGCGACAGTGAGGCTTGCGTTGCCACCACGTTTTGGCTCTCGTGTTGGCGTTGCCCGATGCGCATGAGTCGCGCAGATGTGGTGATAATCGCAATGAGAAACGCGACGATGGCGCTTGCAAGCGCATATTCGCGCTGATTGCCCCACATGATGACGACCGCTGCTGCGAGCACGGCCACACTAAATGCGCCGGTGCCCGTTTGCATGTGCGTATAAAAGGGGTCACTCCAGACCTGCATGCCGGCCCGGCGTAAGCGCCCCCCCATGAACGCGGCCACTTGTGCCTCAGCAATGGAGGTGACCGGGCGGGGGCCGATTTCATCGCTGATTTTTTTGACCACCTCAAACGGCTCCTCCCGTTTTTTGAGGACGGGGAAGGCGAATTCGTACGTGTTGAGTGGTAGTGTCGAGTAATCTGGTTCGTGTGTCATCACGCACAGCGTAGCATATTTCGAGGCTGGATGTGATTACACGGCTATGACAGTGGGTATGTGCCGAGCTACTGGGGCAATTCTTCGCCGTAACGCCAGCGGTAGTAGTGCCGCCCCACGTTGCCTTGTTCTACCTGCCAGCCAGCCGGATTGGTGGGCACATAGGTGAGTACGCGTCGCTCAAAGGGTTGTACCAACACCCACTGCTCCACGCCACCAATACTGGCCCGCGTCCAAAACGCCTCACTAATCGGGTACCCCATGGTGTACACCCAGTCCATGATGGGACCAACTTGGGTGCGCCCATTCACGTAGACCACGTCGCGCTTGGTCAGGTAGCGATAAAAAACCTCTGGAATGTTGTGCCCGGTCTGGGTCGCATAAAAACTCAGCGTGGCCACAGTGGTACCAGCAGGGTTGAACGGGACAACCGAGCCGTCGCGCAACAACCGCTGGTTGATCTGCTCACCGGTGCGATTGGCAGTGCGCCGCCCGACGACGTCCACAAAGCTGGCGTAGGTGGGCCCCACGCTATCGGCCGGGTCACCAGCAATGGGCACGTTGGCTGCTTCGCGAGTAATGAATTCGCTGTTGCCGACCTGCATTTGTCCGGTAATCAACTCGTTGACGAGCAGACCACTGGTCACGAACCATGGATCCGAGCGGCGTGCCGTGGGGTCGTTGATTTCCATGCGGCCCTTGTCGAAGTACTGCACTTGGCGCAGTCCGCCGTTGACCTGCAGGTAGCTCTCGGCACGTGCCATGATGCCCGCTGGCCCCCACAACCAACTGCGACTTACTTGTTGGCGGGCTACGGGGCGGTCACTCCGGCTCCACAGACTCGCAAAGGCCACGTCCACGAACTTGGTGGCAACGCCGTTGAAGAGCTCGTTGGTGCTCCGCATGCTGGCCGGAATGTACATGACGTCTTCGGTGTCGGTTGGATCGTCAGTGAATTCACTGCCGTCTTCGGTCGTGGTGCCATCATCGGTCGTGGTGTCTTCTTCGGGGATGGGGGTCGCTGTCGGTGCCAGTGTGCTGTTGCCACGTCCACAACTCATACTCGGCGCACACTGTTCCACCACCACGTCGTACTTGATGGTGGGCTGCCCGATGTCGCCGTTGTTTTTGATTTGCACGAAGTAGTAGCCACTGACCGGAATGTTGTTGAAAACAATCTGGGAATCAAACGTGGTGCCGTCGATGTCGTCGTTGGTGCTCAACACGGTTACCCCGTCACGGTCGAACAGTGCCATGTTCGTGTCAGCGCCGGGCAACACTCCGTTGATGTAGGTGGCGCCGTAGGAGCTGGTGTCGGTGTAGATGTAGTAGATGCTGCCTTGTTTGGCAAAAAACTTCACCCAATCGGCGTCGCCGCTCGGGCACATGCGGTGATCACGCTGAGGTTGATTTGAAAGAATCATACGCGCTTGCTCGGGCAAGCCATCTGGCTCGTATACGTCTTGGCAGACACTGCTGTTGATGGGCGCCAAGCTTCCGTCACCGTTCCCGCCCGTGTAGCTCAAGTTGGTGAAGGCCAGCGTGTACGTGCCGAGACTCATGCCCGTTGCTTCACGTACCCGCAAAAAGTAGATACCGTCCATGGGTGCGCGGTAGTTGTTGATTTGCGGGTCGATGGTGCTCGCATCCGGGCTCGAGTGCTCATAAAAATCGTCGTTCTGGGCCACGAGCCGAAAGAGTGGATCGTATAGCTCGAGCACCAAATCAACGCTGCCCGACGACTGCGTGATTTCAAAGCTGTAGAGTTTGTTCTTGACGAGGGGTACGCGGAAGGAATCGATGTCTCCGTAGGCGCAGATGCTGTGCTCGATTACTTCGTTTTGGTTGAGAATGTAGCCGCTAGCGAGACCGCTCGGGATGTCGTCGTCACAAGTTCCTCCGACAGGCACGCTGGTTGGTCCTGCAGTGGCTGTGGGACTCGGTGCTGCGCCAATGTAAAAATTCAGCGCCACCGTGCCGTTGGTGCTACTTTCTTCCATAAGAATCGTGTTGCAGGTGGAATTGGTCACTGACGCTGCTGCGATGATTTGGATGCTGTAGACTTTGGTGCCACCGCCACCGTTTATGCTTGCAGACGAAGTATTCACAATTACGTTGGAGACACCAGCACAACGGCTGCCACTCTCTGTGACGCCGATATTCAGCGCACCAGCGGTGTCGTTTTTGACTTTGACATAAAGCGTGAGTGTGCCTCCAGATACCAAAACATTGCTCGTACTCAGCCCTTGCGCATTGCCGCTACCGTCCGATTGGATGATGGTGATGCTGGCGTGCGCAGTTTGTGGCATCACCCCAAACAAGACCATGCTGATGAGCAAGCAGAGGGATGTGATATGTAAAAAATGTGAGTGGCGCAGAGCACGCATGATTTGATTTCCTCAGCACACATGAACACGTACGATGACGATATTGTGCAACAATGCAGGTACGTTACAATATGCATGTAATTATACCATAGTGCTTTTCGTTTCCGAATATGTCACGTAGATATCAGGAAGGTGAGATGCAGATGACCGACGCGCTCTGGCTGTTGTTTCGTTTGTTTTGGGGGTTCACCAAAGTGGCCATGGTAACGTGGGGCGGCGGACCAGCGTCGATGGCCTTGATGCAACACATGTCGGTCAGCGAGGGTTGGAGCACGGAGACCGAGTACGCAGATGCTCTGGCCGTCGGCAATGCCTTGCCGGGGCCGATTGCGCCCAAAATCGCCGCCTACATCGGCTACAAAGTGGCCGGCGTCAGTGGTGCTGCGGCGGCGGTGGTCGGTTCGGTGTTGCCCACGAGTATTGTCATGTTGATTGTCATCTATCTGTTCTTTCAAATCAAAGACTCACCAACCGTGACTGCCATGCTCAAAGCCGTGCGCCCGGTGGTTGTCGGCATGCTGTTGTGGACGACCTACGACATCGGGCGTTCGGTGTTCTGGAAACAGGGCATGCAACCCGGTGATTTATGGGGGCGTTGGGACGGCTTCTTGATTGCCCTACTCACCTTCGCGGTGCTCACCTTCACCAAAATCAACCCGGCGCTCGTAGTCGTTGGTGCAGCCGCCTTGGGGTGGCTCATCTATCGTCGATAAGGAAAGAGCAGGCAATCGCATGCAACACCGTGTGCATGAGGCAGGGCAACGCACGATCTCCCAGCTCCAGCGGATGCGCCACGGTGTGTCTGCCTGGTATATGCGGCGAGTGCCAGCAGATACACAGGCGTGGCCGTGGTGGCTCCCCGAGCCCACGTGGCCTACGTGGCGGCGTACTGCTTTGGCGGCGGTGCTCTATGCGCTCCTAACGGTTGTTTGGACGTGGCCCCTCTTGCCTGGACTCACCCAAGGAGTGATTGTGCCAGCCTGGAATATGGCACAACCCGACGTGTCACAAAACGTCTGGAACGTGTGGCACTTCATGAATACTTGGTCCCAAGGTGCACCGCTCTTGACGCAGGCCGTCTTTTATCCACAACAACTTAACCTCATCTATCAATCCTACGGCGTCAGCCAGCTCATTTTGGCTGCGCCGATTGCCACGTGGTTGGGCCCGATTGCTGGAGCAAATAGCATTTTGGCCATGGGGTACTGGGGCGGTGCCCTCGGCATGTTCGTGGTGCTCCATGCGCTTATTCGGCGTCCGTGGTTGGCCATGATGCTGGCTTGGGTCTACGCCATTACGCCGGCTCACCAGATGAACGTGGCGTGGGCGGCCGATGAAAACGCCGCGTTGCAGTGGCTGATGCTGTTGCACGTGACCGTGGTGCTCTGGCTTCGCCGCCCCGATTGGCGGCGTTCTGTGGTGGTCGTGGGTGCGCTTTGCGTGAATACCTTGGCGAGTGGTTATTTCGGCTTGTTCGGGGCCGTCTACGTAGGATTGGTGGTGATATGGGCGCTGTGGTCGCGCTGGGTGCCCGCGTGGCATCGGCAGGTGGTCAGCCACGGCGTGCTCATCGTGGCGGTGTGGGGCGCACTGGCCGTGGTACTGCTGACCCCGCCGTTGGCAACGTACCCCTATCAAGTGGCAGCGGGTGATGCGGGGAATCCGTTGGTCCGTGAAGGTGACCTGACGTTGGCCGATTGGTACATGCGGCAGACCATTGCGACACACGTGGTCGCAGTCAGTGATTTGGTGGTGCCGACCCCCGATCAACGGTGGTGGCAGTGGCTGGCGCCTAGTCTGCACATCCCTGGCTCACAAATGGGCGGATATCTAGGCATCAGTGTGGTGGCGGTGATGATTTGGGCCACGTGGCGCCTGCCCGTTGTGCGGAGCATGGTGCTGTTGGCGGGCGTGTTGCTGTGGTTGGCGGCTGGACTTGAGGTGCGCATCTGGCCCGGGCAGCCATTTCCGGCGCTCCCCGGGCCGTTTTGGCTTCTCAACACGCTTTCGTTGTTCCGCAATGCGTCTCGTCCCGGGCTATTTCTGCTCTGGGCCTGGATTCCGTTGCTGTTGGCGTTGGCATATGCCCTTGCGCACATCCGTCGTCCCGTGCTGGTTGGGGTGATCGTGGCGTGCATGTGGCTCGAATTTGCGCCCATGGCGTGGGTACTCACGCCACAGCGTGCGTCTGCAGCAGCGCAGGAGTTGGCCAAGAGCCATGACCCGGGGGCCGTGTTGACCGTGCCGTTCGGCAAAAACGACGCTCGGCCGTTGCTTGACCAAATGTGCCACGGTCGGCCCATCATGACCGGCTACCTTGCACGCGTACCCACGCAGGCCACGTCCCTACGCACGTTGCTCCGCCCGGCGGATCCCTACCCGGATGTGATTCCGGTGCAAGTCGTCACTGAGCTCGCCCAACTCGGGGTGCGCTATGTGGTGATGACCGCTGATGCGCCACCTGAACACGCCAACAGCCTGCGGGCTGGTGGTGCGCAGTTGTGGGCGCAAGTCGAGGGCGACCAAATCTGGCGCATCCCCGAAACCACGGCACCTGCGTTGGTGCCAGGGCCCGGTTGGTGGGATCCAGAGCAATCGGGGGCCATGCGGTGGCGCTGGAGCACAGCAATGAGCGAGGTGTGGGTGATCAGCCAGCACGATGCACTCATCCAGTTGGCAACGACCATGAGCCGTAACGATGCGGAGCAAGCGCTGACCGTCACAGTGAACGGACGTGACTTTGGTGCGATCATGGTGCCACAGATGCCGGTCATGCGTGATCGGGTGTGGCGGGTGCCGGTGCAGGCCGGGCTCAATCGGATTGCGTTCCATACCACTACCACCACCGATGCGGCTGGACGTGCCATCGGCGTGTCATTTACCCGCTTGGAATTGGTGGGTAGTAGCCGTGTGCCGGGTGGTGCCGTTTTGCCAGCGGCGCCGCAGTACGATCAGCGCTGGTTGTGCCCCTAAATAGGAGACACCCCGTGGGTCAGCTGACCCACGGGGTGTGTGCGTTTGATTGGGGGCGTGTGTGCTACGCCTCGTTTTGTTGTCGCACCTGCGCATAATCATCAGCAAGCTCGGCGAGCATGTCGCCACGCTGGTCGTAGAGGCGCTTGAGGGGGCGATTCACGTCGGATTCGAGCGCATACCCCGTCAACAGAGGCAAGACCACGGTGCTGTCAACATAGCAGACAATGCTATCGGGCAGTTGGTCGGGGTCCACTTTGCCCCAAGTCATGGCTTCGCTGGGGGTGGCACCCGAGAGTCCGCCGGTGTCTGGACGAGCATCGGTGAACTGGATGAAGTAGTCGTGGCCTTTTTCGGCGATGCCCATGATTTCTTGGAGTTGGGGTTCGGTCTGGAGGATGAAGTTTTTCGGTGAGCCACCGCCAAAGATGACCACCGCACTCTTGCCGCCGTGCTTCTTGGCGCGGTAGACGATGGAGGTGGTTTCGTTGACATCGGCTTCGACATCAAAGCGCAACTGGTTGCCAGCAAGTGCCATGGCGGCCACGTTCATGCCAATGGTGGAATCCCCCGGGCTCGAGGTGTAGACGGGCACGCCCGCCTCGTAGGCAGCGGTGAGCAACGACACGTAGGTGGTGCCGATGGCGCGTTCGCGGGCCTGCGTGTAGCGCCCGAGTCGGTAGTGGAGCTCGGCGGTCGACATCGGCTTCTGGAATTCGGGCTCAGCAATACAACGGCGCAAAAAGGCGTCAGATTCGAGTAGCACTTCTTGGTCAAACAAGATGTCATAGATGCGAATGATGTGATCTTCGCGGAGTTGGACATCGTCGGTATATGGGCTGCCACCGTAGAGTGAAAACCCGAGTGAGCGGTGCATGTCGTGGTAGATGTTGGCACCGGTACTCACCACCCAATCCACCAAACCCGCCTGAATCAACGGCACGATGGCCGCGGTGCCGAGCCCGGTGGGAGTGAGCGCCCCCGAGAGTGTGACGCCGATGGTCACATCGGGTTGGGCGATTTTACGCGCAAAAAGCTGACACGCTTCGCGTAGACGACCCGCGTTGTACGAATAAAAATGCTGGTCGACCAGCGTTTTGATGCTCAGACCGGGGACAATGGGAGTGGGGTCAAGCTTGACTCCATAGGCCATGGTTGTGTTTCTCCTCATCACAGTGACACCGAGCAACCTGCTATGATTGTACCATGCTCCTCTGAGCCGCGACGGTCACGGTACGGCTTCATGGTACGTGACTCCGTGCTATACTTTATTACCGGTGTGTAAACCATGCATTAAGGGTTTTTCATGACTCAATTGCGTTCAGTCGAATGGCGCGACGGCACGGTAGCCGTGCTCGATCAACGCCTGTTGCCCCACCAAGTGGTGGTCAACTGCTACACGCAGGTGGCCGATGTGGCCGAATCTATTCGGTCCATGCAAGTCCGGGGCGCCCCAGCCATCGGCTGTACGGCCGCCTACGGCATGGCACTCGTTGCCATGACCCACCCCGCTCCCACGAGTGCACAGTTGTTGCCGGCACTCGCAGACGCACGGGTGTTGCTTGATGCAGCGCGTCCAACTGCAGTGAATTTATTCTGGGCAACCCGACGCATGTACGAATACGCAGAGCACCATCAGCACTTGCCCGTTGCGGAGCTTCGTGTGGCGTTGCACGCTGAGGCCAAGGCGATTTTTGCGGAAGACGTGGCCATGTGTCAAGCCATTGGTCGCCACGGTGAGCCACTCATCCCGCCTCGTGGCCGGGTGTTGACCCACTGCAATGCGGGTGGTTTGGCAACGGCCGGCTACGGCACCGCACTCGGCCCCATCTACCGGGCGCACGAATTGGGGCGCGCCGTCCACGTGTACGTGGACGAGACGCGACCGTATTTACAGGGAGCGCGGTTGACCGCCTTTGAGTTGCAGCATGCGGGAGTGCCGCTGACGCTGATTACCGACAACATGGCGGCGTATTTCATGGGGCAGGGTCTGGTGGATTGTGTCATCGTTGGCGCAGATCGCATTGCCGCCAATGGTGATGTGGCCAACAAAATCGGCACCTACGGCCTGGCTGTGTTGGCACATGCACACGGCATCCCCATGTACGTGGCTGCGCCGACCTCTACCATTGATATGCGCATCAGCGACGGTGCGCTCATCCCCATTGAAGAGCGGAGCTCCGACGAAGTCACGATGATTGGGGGCAAGCGGATTGCGCCGGAGGGCGTGGTCGCAGCGCACCCGGCGTTCGACGTGACGCCAGCGCGTCTGATTAGTGGCATCATCTGTGAAAAGGGCGTGCTCCGAGCGCCTTTCACCGCGTCACTTGCTGAACTCATGCGTGTCTGACGATGACGACGTACATGCGTGTTGCTCCCATGCTCTACGGTGCCTTGCCGCATCACGATGTGGCCGATGCCATGCAGTTGTTGCAACGGTGTCCCATGCCCTTGATGGTGTGGCCCCAGTTGCCACAGCGGAGTTTTCGTGAGCGCAGTGTGGTGCAGTCGATGTGGGGGTTCCCGGGTGTGCATGTCGACGAGCGCGAACGTCGCATGTTCGTGCTCCGTGAGGTGGCCGAAGGCGCGCTCGATCAACTGGCACTGGATTTTTTGCAGCGCCGTGACATGCGTCCGGTGTTGACACCAAGTGAAGCGGCTGGTCTGTTTGCACTGTTGCCCGTCATGACCACGTGTGCACCAGAGGTTGGGTGTAAAGGACAAATGCTCGGTCCAGTTTCGTTGGCCGTGCAAGTGACCGATCAACACCAGATGCCGTTGTTGTCCTCGGCGGCTTTTTTTGAGGCCTTGGTCCAGCACTTGTGTCAGCGAGCGACGTGGCAAGCAACCTTGCTTGGCCGGACACAACGACCGGTCATGATGTGCATCGACGAGCCGTTTCTCGATGTGGTGAATTCACCGTTTGTTTCCATTGACCGCGAAGAGTTGTTGTTGGCGCTTGCGCGCGTGTTGGCAGCGATCAACGGCCAACGTGCGTTGGCGGTCCGCTCTTTGACAGCAGTGGCTGGCGTGGTCGATTTGGCCTGCGATGCGATTTTTGTGAATGCACACGAGCTCGAACGCACCTTTGCGGATGCCTTGCCGTTGTTGCACCGCTTGTGGCAACGTGGCGGTGCGATTGGTCTGGGGTGCGTCCCGAGCGATGATATGACGGATCCGTTGGGGCAGGCTCGCCAGCTCGTAGAGCGTCTGCGTGCCCTGTGTGCCCAACACGGGATTCCGCTGTTGCAGGCGGGTCCACGTTTGTACGTGATGCCGGTGGCGTCACTTGGTCAAGTTTCAGTAGTGCAGGCCGAAGCCACCGTGCTGACAACCTGCCGTCTAGCGCAAGAGCTCGACGAAGAAGTACAGAGGAGTGTGTAATGCGTGTTGTAGTGACCGGGTCGTTGGCATACGACTACATCATGAATTTCCCCGGCTATTTCAAAGACCACATTTTGCCCGACCGGGTGCACATGTTGTCGGTGAGTTTTTTGGTGGATTCCATGAAGCGCTTGCGTGGCGGTGTGGCCGGCAACGTGGCGTATTCATTGGCGCTTCTCGGCGTGGAGCCGTTGGTAGTGGCTGCGGCGGGCCAAGATTTTGGCGAATATCGTGCTTGGATGAGCGAAAAGGGCATTGATGCGTCGGGTATTCATGAGGTGGTCGGTGAATTCACCGCCTCGTGTTTCATCAACACCGATCAATCTAACAACCAGTTGGTCGCTTTTTACACGGGAGCCATGGCGCGTTCGCGTGATTTGTCGTTGTTGCCGTATCAACTCGGCGCCGATGATTTGGTGGTCATTTCACCCACTGATCCTGACGCCATGGCCCGTTACGTGAACGAATGTCGCCAGATGGGTGTGCCGTTTTTGTTTGATCCGGGCAAGCAGACCCCGCGTCTGAGTGCCGAGCAAATCCTTGATGGGCTTGACGGGGCCGCCATTTTGATTGGCAACGACTACGAATTCGGCATGATGGCTCAGATGACCGGCAAAAGCGAACAAGAGCTCATCGCCAGCGTGCCGTTGACGGTGGTCACCCGTGGCGACAAGGGCTCGATTATTTATGATGTCCGTCAGGGACAAAGCCACGTGGCTCAGGTCGATGTTGCGCCAGTAGATGCGGTGCGTGACCCGACCGGTGCCGGTGACGCCTATTTGGCTGGATTCGTCTACGGGTTGGTGCACGGGTTACCGGTGCGCGTATGTGGTCAAGTGGCGTCGTTGGCTGGCGCCTTTGCCATCGAGCGACACGGCTGTCAAGAGCACAGCTACACCAAGACGGAATTTTATGGGCGCTATGTGGACGCATTTGGTGCTGATGCGGAGTTGGCACGTAGTCTAGGGATTGCATAAGCCTATGCGATTGCGTTGGGGAATCATCGGAGCAGGTCGTATCGCGCGCAAAGTGGGCTTGGCGATGCGCCAAGCGCCCAGTGTGCACGTGGTCGCGGTGTGGGCCCGCCGGGCCGAAGCCGCCACGGCACTCGCACAAGAACTAGGCGTGCAGACCGTCTACGCTGACCTCGCAGATGTGTGGCGTGATCCAGACATCGACGCGGTCTACGTGGCGCTCCCCAATCATCTGCATGCTCCCGTTGCTCTGGCCGCGTTGCGCGCTGGTAAGCATGTGTTGGTGGAAAAACCAATGGCGTGTACGGCAACCGAGGTGGCCGAGATGCAGCGGGTGGCCCGCCAGCACAACCGGGTGGTCATGGAGGCCATGATGTACCGCAATCACCCGCAAACACAACAGGTCGAAGCGCTTGTTGCGAGTGGCGCCATCGGTGAGGTGCGTCAAGTGCAGGTGGCCTTCGGCTATCGCCAAGACAACCCGCTCGACATTCGTTTGGTGGAGCCGGTGGGCGCCGGCGCGATTTTTGACGTCGGCTGCTACGGCGTCAATCTGGTCAATCGTCTCATGCCCGCCCTGCCAAGCCACGTGTGCGGGGAAGCGGTGCTTGATGATAATCGAGTCGACGTTCTTGCAACAAGTGTGGTACGCTATAGCGGTGTGCATCAAGCCCACATTAATGTGAGCTTCGTGGGCGGATTCTATCAACACGCCCGAATTATCGGCTATGATGGGGTCATCGAGTTGGAGCGACCATTCACGCTGTTGCCAGATCGTGATGCGAGTATTCGGCTCTGGCGGGGGGCGCATTTTGCGACGCTTGAGCATATCGTTGTCCCCGCAAGTAATCATTTTGTGGCACAAGCCGAAGTGTTTGCTCGCGCCGTGGCAGAACCTCCGCACCGTTCGGCGCTGACAGAGGAGTCAGCGACCTTGGCAAATGCGGCGGTCATTGACGCCTGGCATCGCTCGTTGGTGAGCGGTCAGCCCGAACGGGTTGTATACTTGTATGAGAGTGTGTGATGTTTCAAGGAGTAGAGTGTTCATGACTAAACAGTACGACATCAAAGACATCGGTCTCGCAGAGCAAGGCCGAAAGCGCATGGCCTGGGCTGAAAACGAAATGCCCGTGTTGCGTCAGATTCGCGAGCGTTTCGCCAAAGAAAAGCCCTTCAAGGGGATGCGCGTGTCAGCATGTCTGCACGTGACCGCCGAAACGGCAAACCTGATGGCCACGTTGGCTGCGGGTGGCGCTGATGTGGTGTTGGCCGCTTCGAACCCGTTGTCGACCCAAGACGACATTGCGGCTACGCTGGTGGCCCACGAAGAAATCCCCGTGTACGCCATCAAGGGTGAAGACAACCAGACCTACTACAAGCACCTCGAAGCTGCGTTGGCGCACAACCCGCATGTCACTCAAGACGACGGCGCCGACTTGGTAACCGGCATCCTCAAGCAACGCCGGGACCTTATCCCGCAGATGTTGGGGAGCACCGAAGAAACCACCACCGGCGTGATTCGTTTGCGTGCCATGGCCGCTGACGGCGTGTTGCCCTTCCCGGTGATTGCGGTCAACGACAGCGACACCAAGCACCTGTTCGACAATCGCTACGGCACTGGTCAGAGCACCATTGACGGCATCATCCGTGCCACCAACGTGTTGTTGGCCGGCAAGACTTTCGTGGTGGCCGGATACGGGTATTGCTCACGCGGTATTGCTGAGCGTGCGCGTGGTTTGGGTGCATGGGTCATCGTGACCGAAGTCGATCCGGTCAAGGCGCTCGAAGCCGCCATGGACGGCTTCCGCGTTATGCCCATGGTCGAAGCTGCGGCTCAGGCTGATTTCATCGTGACCGCAACCGGCAACAAGCACGTGCTTGATGCCGAAGACTTCGCCACCATGAAGGACGGTTGTATTGTCTCCAACAGCGGTCACTTCAACGTCGAAATCAACATCGACGACCTTGAGGCGATTTCAGTGGAAAAGCGTCAACCCCGCCCCTTCGTGGATCAGTACATTCTCAAGGACGGTCGCCGCATTAATCTGCTCGGCGAAGGCCGCCTCATCAACTTGGCGAGCGCCGAAGGGCACCCCAGCGCCGTGATGGACATGTCGTTCGCCAATCAGGCGTTGGCCACTGAGTTCTTGCTCAAGCACCAAGGCAAGTTGGCGGCCGCTGTTCATGCGTTGCCCAAAGACGTCGACCGCGAAATTGCCGCCCTCAAGCTCCGTGCCATGGGCATTGCGTACGACGATTTGAGTGCCGAACAGGCCAAGTACCTCGCCTCCTGGGAAGAGGGTACCTAAATCGCAAGTCGCACCCGGTAGGGGGGATGACCCCCTGCCGGGTGCTCTGATGTGCATGCACCTGTAGCGTAAGGAAGATACATGTCAACCACTTTTATGAACTCGCCATCGTTGCTGTTCACGTCGGAATCGGTCACCGAAGGGCATCCCGACAAGCTCTGCGATCAGGTCTCTGATGCGGTGCTTGATGCCTTTTTGAGCATCGATCCACGCGCACGTGTGGCCTGTGAAACCGCGACCACCACTGGTTTGGTGGCAGTGATGGGCGAAGTCACCGTCGACGGCTATGTCGACGTGCAAGAATTGGTCCGCCAGACGGTGCGTGAAATCGGCTACACCAACGGCAAATTTTACTTCGATGCTGACGCCTGTGGCGTGATTGTGGCCATTCACGGGCAGTCACCCGACATCGCCATGGGTGTCGATCAAGCGCTCGAAGCCAAACGTGGCGAAATGAGCGATGCCGAAGTCGAAGCCGTGGGCGCTGGTGACCAAGGCATGATGATCGGGTTTGCCTGTAATGAAACGCCCGAACTCATGCCGCTGACCATTAGTTTGGCACACCGTTTGACGCGCGAATTGGCCGTGGCCCGCAAAAGCGGTCTGTTGCCCTTCCTCGGTCCAGACGGCAAGAGCCAAGTCACGGTGCAGTACGAATACGGCAAACCGAAGGCCATCAATACGGTGGTCCTCAGCACGCAACACACAGCCGATATCTCGCAGGGGGATTTGCGTGAGCAAATTCAAGAGCAGATTTTGGCGAAAGTGTTGCCGGCCGATTTGATGCAACAACAACCGGTCGTGCATATCAATCCCACGGGTCAATTCATTGTGGGTGGCCCGCACGGAGATGCTGGGTTGACCGGGCGCAAAATCATCGTCGACACGTACGGCGGTGTGGCGCGTCACGGCGGCGGTGCATTCTCGGGCAAAGACCCGACAAAGGTCGATCGGAGTGCGGCCTATGCAGCCCGCTACGTGGCCAAAAACGTCGTGGCAGCCGGCCTTGCAGATCGCTTCGAAGTCCAGTTGTCGTATGCCATCGGCGTGGCGCGCCCAGTCTCGATTAGCATTGAGACCTACGGCACCAACCACATCGATGAGGCCAAAATCGCCAAACTCATCGACGAAGTCTTCGATCTGCGCCCAGGTGCGATTATCCGCGACCTCAAGTTGCGCCGGCCCATTTATCGGCAGACGGCAGCCTACGGTCACTTCGGTCGCACCGACATTGACCTGCCTTGGGAAGCCACCGACAAGGCGGATACTCTCCGTCGTGCTGCTGGTCTCTAAACAAAGAATCCGTGCCAGACAGCGCCTTCGTCAAAGAACGAAGGCGCTGTGGTTTTTTGTGCTGACATGTGGGGTGCGGTTTTTGGTATAGTGAATACGGAATCGGTTTTTTCCACCGTACCGAACAACTACGAGAAGGAGTACACCTGTCATGGAGCGTGCCAACGCATTTGATTTTATGGGACCCAAGACCTTGGTCGGTCCAGAGTTGCAGGCTGGAGATGTGGCTCCAGCGTTTAGCCTCATCGGGCCTGACTCCAAAGAGATCAACAGCGCTGACTTCGCCGGTAAACCGATGCTGATTAGCGTGGTGCCGTCGGTAGATACCGGTTTGTGTGACCTGCAGACGAAGCGTTTCAACGAAGAGGCCGGCAAGCATGGCGATGCCATCGCGTTCTTGACGGTTAGCGTCGATTTGCCCTTCGCACTGCGCCGCTACTGTGGTGCCAACGACGTGACCAACCTGAAGGTGGCCACCGATCATCGCTCCATGTCGTTTGGGAGCGCCTATGGCACCTACGTCAAGGAGATTCGCCTCGAGAGTCGCGCCGTCTTCGTTGTGGACGCCCAAGGGGTGATTCGGTACGCCGAGTATGTGCCAGTTGCTGGCCAACATCCGAACTACGACGCCGCCTTGGCGGTCCTCGCTGCCCTCTAAATCAGCCTGCGATTCGGCATGACGATGAGCACAAGCATGCACGGTTGGTGTGTGGCTTGTGCTCATGTGTTGGTCGATGTATGGAAGGAGCAATACGATGCCTCTGAGTCATGTTTGGCCGATGACTGCAACAATCCAAGACCATCATCTCCACATTGCCGGTCACGATGTCGTCGAGCTGGCGCGGCAGTACGGTACGCCGTTGTATGTGTTTGACGAAACAACCATTCGCCAGATGTGTAGAGCGTATGTTGAGGCCTGTCGTGCCAGCGGGGCTCATGATGCGGTCGTGCACTACGCCGGCAAAGCCTTATTAAACACGGCAGTTGCGCAATTGGTCCACCAAGAGGGCCTGGCGCTGGACGTGGTATCTGGCGGAGAGCTAGCGCTCGCCCTCCATGCTGGCGTGCCGCCCCAGCACATCCACATGCACGGTAATGCCAAGACTGCGCCGGAGCTCGACGAAGCCCTCGCTGCGGGCATCGGTGCTATTGTGGTCGATAATCTTGATGAGCTGGCCATGCTCATCCAAAAAACCGCCACGCGCTCGACCCCCTTCCCCATCCAGATTCGGATTACGCCGGATGTCGCCGCCGACACGCATGCGCATATTCAAACTGGGCATTACGCCTCCAAATTTGGGTTCACGCTCGAGGCCATCCCCCAGGTGGGTGCCATGCTCCAGCACGCTCCTGGATTGCGTTTGACCGCAGTTCACACCCACCTCGGGTCACAAATCTTTCATGCACATACGCACGTCACCGCCATTGACGTGCTCCTGCAACAGGTCGTGTTGCTTCGGAATCAGTATCAGCAGCCCATTGAGGCGGTCAACATTGGGGGGGGCTTGGCAGTTGCTTATCTCGACGGCCAACAACCACCCGACATTGCTCAGTCGGTGACTGCCATGTGGACCCAGCTCTGTGCTGGGTGTGCGCGCCACGATTTGCCACGCTTGCGCCTCGAGCTTGAGCCGGGCCGCTCGATTGTGGCTCGGGCTGGAGTCGCCTTGTACCAGGTGATTGGGGGCAAAGAGGTGCGCGATTTACCGCGTTGGGTGCACGTGGACGGCGGCATGGCCGACAATATTCGCCCAGCACTCTATGACGCCAAGTACACCGCGCTGGTCGCAAATCGTGCGGATGCACTTGCCGCTGAGACGGTTAATGTGGCCGGCCGTTATTGTGAGTCGGGTGATTTTTTGTTGAAAGGGGCAGTGCTCGCGACGCCACACCCCGGCGATATCATCGCCTTGGCAGTGGCCGGTGCCTACACACTGAGCATGGCGAGCAACTACAACATGGTGCCGCGCCCGGCGGCGCTGTTGGTGACTCCGCAGACGGTGCGGCTGATGCGACGGCGAGAAAGTTACGCAGATATGTGGCGCAACGACGTCTAGTTTCTCTGCAACCTTTGGATGACTATCAACGTCATACTGATAATCCGTGGTACACTGGCAAAAAGAAAAAGCGAAAATCCCCAGTGGACCACGGGAAATTGGTTTTGGGAAGCGCAGGAGGAATCATCATGATACAACCAGGATCAGCATTTTGGACGTGTGCGCACTGCGGTGGCATGGGCTCGGCGCTCGATCAACAGTGCCCGAATTGTGGTGCGAGTCGTACGCAGACACCGGCAACGGTGCCTGCACCCACCCAGAGCTCCACAACGGCACCAACATCTATCCCTGCCGTCGCCGTAGTCGGTGGCGCAACCCAACTCCAACACATGTCCCAGCGCACCTGCCCGCATTGTGGCAGTGTGCAGTCGAGTTTTACGTGGAAGTGCTCCCAGTGCGGGGTGCGCATGTCGTTTGGACCACGCACACCCACACTTGCACCACCGCAACGCAAGGTCGCCGTTGCGCTCGCCATGCTACTCGGCGTAGTGGGAGCGCACCATTTTTATATGGGGCGTCGTCCACTCGGCTACTTGAGTGTGGTGCTGTGCTGGAGCGGTTATTCTGCGCTGCTCGGGTTCATCGATGGGGTGCGCATGGCCTTCATGAGCGATGCGGAGTTTTTGATGGAATGCGCTTAATCGAGGTGGAAGACCTCGGTGAGCGTCAGTAGTGACGTATCCGCAGCTCCGCTGTCAAGCGTCTCAAAAAACGGAGCCATCTCTGCCTGCCAGCGGGCATTGATGGCTTCGTCTTGCATGCCAGCCACGGCTGTAGCGAAATCGGGCGTCTCGAGGTAGCCGACGAGTAGACCATCGTCCCGCAAAAACAACGAATAATTGTGCCAGCCGTGGCGTGAGAGCGCAGTCAGCATTTCGGGCCAAACAGCCTGGTGGCGGGCTTTGTACTCGTCGAGACGGTCGGCACGGACTTTGAGCAAAAAACAAATACGTTGCATGGTTGACCTGTCGAATGATTCAGTGGTATGGTGTATGTGTGTGCTCCACCATCCTACCACGATTTGTGGTCATGTGAACAGGGGTGTTGGGGGATGGCAATGGAAGGACACCCACCATGAACGACTCACCTCAGCAGCCAACGCCCTTGTCGATTGAGCACAAAATCATGGCACGAGTGCGGCGAGCGGGGCGTGGCAGTGTGTGGTGTGCGGCCGTGCTTTTGCCTCTAGGTTCACGCAATACCATTGATCAGGCGCTTCGCCGTCTCGCACACAAAGGCACGTTGCGTCGCATCGCCCATGGTCTGTACCTCTACCCAGACCATCAGCCGCTCCTTGGTGAGTTGCCGGTTGCAATGCCGTCGTTGCTCGCGACGCTGTCGGTGGCCATCGACAGTCCACTCATCCCGAGTGGCGCCTATGCTGGCTACTTGCTGGGGTGTGAGCCACAGATGCCCACGGTCATCCAGTTGCTGAGTCGCGAGACCACCCGCACGATTCGCGTGGATGGGTGGTCGATTCACGTGCGCCCGACGGCAGCGCGTTACTTGGTTGGTGCTGGCCGCATGATCGCAGTACTCGTGCAGGCGTGGCGTTATTACGGCATGGAGCAGGTCAATAGCGCCATGATTGCCATGCTCCGACAACGCATCCCCCCATTGACACGCCGGCATCTCTGGCAAGACCGGTCGTTGGCGCCAGCTTGGATGCACCCGCATTTGGCCGCCTTGTGTGCCGTAGACGATACACCACAGAATCCAGAAAGATGAGGGAGACGATGCTACGAGTGGCTCCATCACAGCGCACGTTGGTTGATGCCGACGGGCGTGATTTTTTTTATTTGGGTGATACGGCGTGGGAGCTTTTTCACCGACTGACGTTTGCCGAAGCGTGTCGATATCTCGATCGGCGGGCGGCGCAGGGTTTCACTGTGATACAAGC
>Ga0172372_10000713_pt1 | contig 50774 bp, 48 predicted proteins | sample LakKiv5m_2_FD_114544 | JGI IMG/M metagenome (GOLD analysis project Ga0172372, IMG submission 114544) | Freshwater microbial communities from Kabuno Bay, South-Kivu, Congo - kab_092012_9.5m | ecosystem: Environmental > Aquatic > Freshwater > Lake | place: Democratic Republic of the Congo...
ATAAAATTAAAAAACCTTTCTACTCAAAAAAAGATTTACTAATATATAATTATTTATACTACTTTTATAATAACGATGCTTTTGGAAATGTTGCTAGAGAAATAAATTTAAAAAATATTAATTTGTTAGAAAGTAGTGGACTTAATTTATTTTTCGAAAAATATGAAAAATTTAAAAATAATTAATATTTAATTAAGTAACTTTAGATATAAATTATATACTAAAATTTTTAGTAAATTTAGAGTTTTTTTTTAATTAACAAGCCGATTAGATAATAATTTTTGAGATTATACTCATTTTTAATTTTATTTACTTAATTTAATCAAATTATTTTCTTTTAACAAATTAACTGTTTTAATTATCTCTATCGGATTTATTTTTGTAATTTTACTAATATTAGAAATTGTTCTGCCATCTGAGTAGTAAAGAATATTAAAAAGATTTCGCTCATCAGTAGTAATTTTTTTATTAATTGATCTATATAAATTTTTTTTAGACAAGAATGGTTCGCATATAGTAGTGGATTTTACCTTATCATCATTTTCTATAACTGTTATTATATCTTTAATGAAATTAAACGATTCATTTAGTGATTTATGGCTAACAATTTTTAGATCATCTTTTGACGTATGATATTCTTTAAATTTTCCATAAAGACTTCTAGCAACGGCTACAACAGGCAGATCAATTCCAGGATAGTTAAATTGCCTCTCATCAGAACCACATTCTAAAAAAGAATATTTTTTTTTATTTTTTTTAGTTTCCAAAATTAACTCTGCTATCTGATCTGAATAAGAATCGTTATTTCTGGAGTTTACTATCGAAAATGCACCTTTATCTCCAAAACAAGTCAGATGATATCCTGCAATAAAATTTTTTTTTATTATTTTAAATTTATGTTTTAAATATGCAATAGAACCAATTGTTTCTGGAATAAATAAAATTCTATAACTATAAAAATTTTTTTTTTTCGAAATATATTTGGCCAAAAAAGCTAATATTGCTGGTCCGCTTAATTCGTTATTAACTAAAGAAGGATGACAAATGTTAGCGCTAATTAGAATTTCTTTTTTTATCTTACCTTTAATTAAAAGTTCTCCAACCGAGAGACTTCCCTTTTTATTAAATTCTGAATTGATTAATACCTTATATTTAATTTTTTTTAATTTTTTAAAAAAGTTATAGCTGACACAAAACCCCCAATTTTTTTTATAATAGCTAGTTTTATATGGTATGGCATCCGGAATATTTTTATCAAAGAATAAATGCTCTTTTAATTCCTTTAGAGTTGCATATTTGTTAATAGGTTCGGAATAGCCCATTAGATGTAGATTATTTTTTTTGAAATCAATAATTTTTTTATTTTTTGCTTTTACGTAAGCTTCTTTTACATTCCACTCTTGAGGTATTTTCCAGTCAAAAACTTTTGTACCACTTTTATATTCTAAAATTTTTAGTTCAGGTATTATGTCTCTGATAATATTTAAAGTTATTCTATTTCCATTGCCTGTTATACTTCTATTAATGGGGTAAAGTTTTTTTATTAAATTGTATATAGATTTATTTTCAATATCTTTCATGTCTAAAGCAAGTTAGGCCATGAAAATAGTGTTTTTTATCTAGCACCGCAACTAATTCTTTTAAAATTTTTTGCTATAACTATATTTATTTAGTAAAAAATGGAATAAAGAATATTTTACTTGGTCAAGACGGATTAAAGATTTGAAACAATTTCAGAAATATTTTAATGAATAATTTAGTTACAACTATAAAATCTATATTTGAATTTTTTAAACTTCCAAAAAATTTTAAAAATTTTGTTTTTTTCTCAGAAGGATCTAATTATTACAATGTATTTGAAAGTATTATTTTAAAATTACTTAAAAACAAAGTAAATATAACATATATCACAAGTGATAAAAATGATAAAATTTTAAATCTAAAAAACAATTATTTCAAATCATTTTATATTTCTAAAACTATTGGACAAATTTTATTATTGAATAATATTAATTGTGAATATTTATTTATGACTATGCCGGATTTAGGAAATTTTCATGTTAAAAAATCAAATTATTGTAAAAATTACGTTTATTTATTTCACTCACCTGTAAGTACAAATATGATTTATCGAAATAAAGCATTTATTAATTATGATACAATACTTTGTGTTGGGGAACATCATTATTTAGAATTAAAAGATTATAAAGATAAATATAATCTTAAAAATCAAAAATTAATAAAATTTGGTTACCCAAAATTTGACAGTTTATTTAAAAAACATTCGGAGAATAAAAATAATTATATAAAAAAAAAAGTTTCAATCGCTCCTTCTTGGGGATTAAAAAATTTAATTAATACACTAAGCAATGAGTTCTACGAAACTCTATTATCAAATAATTATATTTTGAACTTAAGACCTCACTCAAATATTCAAAATAAAGATTACAGAGTGTTAAAATCAATTATAAAAAAATATAAAAACAATAGTAATTTTAAGATAGAAAACTCAAACGAAACATTTAAAGAAGTATTTGAGTCAGAATATCTTATCACAGATTGGTCAGGTATAGGTTTGGAGTTTGCTTTCATAACTGAAAGACCAGTTATATTTATAGATACAGAAAAAAAAATAAATAATATCAAATATAACGACATTTCACATGTACCAATAGAAATTACACTCAGAGATCAAATTGGAATAATTGTAAAATTAGACAATATAAAATATATCAATAAGTATTTGCAAGAAATTGATAATAAAAAAAGTTACTTTCAAAATAATATTTTAGAGGCAAGAAAAAAATATATTTACAACCTTGGTAATTCGGAAGAAAAAATAGCTGAAATTATTCCCGTTTCTTTCTCTTAAAAAAAGATTTTATTTTATTTATTATGTCTTTAAAAAAAATGACTATTGATGCTAAAAAACCAACTATAATTGAGAATATCATTGTGAGCGTACCTGGATCCAAGTATGCTTTTGCTACATTATTAACTACAACTGTGTAAATAAACACTAAATAAACTATTTTCATTGTCATGTTGTATCAAACTTTAAAAAAATATAAAGTTTATATTGCCTCATTATCATTACTTAACCTTATTTTTCTTAAAGTCTGGATCTTCAATAATTTATTTAATATCGATAATTATTTTAGTCTTAGAGGAATTGATTACCGAATAAGTATACTTAATCTTATTTTTTTTTTTTCATTTTTATTTGTATTGTTATTCTTAATAAAATTTTTTGTAAAAAAGCAATTTATTATTTTATTAAATATTTTTTATTTTTTTATATTATTGTTGGCATTTAATTCATTGAGATCGTCACTTAATTTAGAAATATTGACTTTTAATTCCAATTTAAAAATAATATTTTTTCTCATTTTTTTTTCAACATTTTTAATAATTTTTATTAGGTTTAAATTTTTTATTTATATAGAAAAAATTTATTTTTTTGTGGGATTATTATTTTTTCCATTTTTTTTAATTACATTTTTTACATTATTTTTTAACCTTTTAACAATTGAAAAATTTAATAAGGGTTTATTTTATAATGATAGGTCTGGAGACATTTCTTTTGAAAAATTAAGCAAAAATTCTAATAAAGTATTTTGGATTATATTTGATCAATACGACTCAAATATAATTAATAAAAATTTAGATAAATTAGATAATTATAAATATCTTTCTTCAAAAAGTGATAATTATTCTAGCTTTACCCCGATAACTGGAGAGACAATTACTGCCGTGCCGTCAGTTTTAACTGGGAAAGCATTTGAGAATTACAAATTAATCAAAAAAAATAAAAAAATTGAACTTATGCTTTTTGAAAAAGGTAACAAAGAAGAAATAATTTATTCAAAAAAAAATACGATTTTTAATACCTTATTTAACCAAAAATTTAATATTTATATTAATGGTTGGTATCTGCCATACTGTGATTTGTATAAGTCAGTTTATTACAAATGTTTTCAATCTCTATATGGATATGAAACGACATTTGAATATTTTACATTAAAAACTTATTTTTTATTTGTTATGACAAAAATAACTCCAGGCTCAAATTTTTTTATAAATAAATTTAAATTTAAAAAATTATATAATCTTACCCAAGAAGGTACTGAATTTGAATTGGCAAAAAAAAATTATTTAGAAAGTAAAAATTCTTTTTTTTCTAACTTAAATGACTCAAATATTGACTTTTTCTTTTTGCATTTGACCATACCTCATCCTCCATATATTTATGACTCAAAAAATAAAATATTAGGGAATTATAGTGATAGAAACTTTTCTTATGAAGAAAATCTAATTTTATCTGATATATTTTTAGGTGATTTTTTAAATAAATTAAAAGAAAAACAAATCTTTGAAAGCTCTTTAATTATTGTGCATGGAGATACGGGATTAGGAGAGATTGCAGCAAAAAGCACTATTTCTGAAAGAATGAGTACAACACCACTATTGATAAAAAAACCATATCAAATTAAATCAAAAAATATTAATAAGATAGTTTATTCAAATGATTTGATAAAAATAATTTATCCTTTAATAAATAATTGAAAAAACGTATTTTAATTAACTGTAATTCTCAAATAACAAATCAAAACTTAACGTGAAAATTTTGTGGTTTAGTCCTTATGCTGCAGTCTGGGATTGGAAATATCAGGAATTTATAATTCAGAAATTTCTCAACTCGAATAAATTTGAAATTAAAACAATTAGCTGCTCTAATGTTTTGATAAAAAACTGTAATGCAATAAACGCGCATAATACAAATATTCATAAAAATAAATTTAAAGCAAAAATGATTTGTAAAAGATGCATATCAAACGATAAATTTTTTACGAAAAAACTAGGCGTACCCAATTATAACTTGAACAACTTGATTGATCATAAAGATAAAGAAAGAACTAAAGCTTTATTAAAAAAAATTAATAAAAAAAATATACTTAATTATAAATATAAAAATATTCCTATTGGCAAAATAGCAATGTTCGAAATTATTCTTGAGTATAAAAAAAATAGCTTAAATTTAAATGATTATGAATATTATAAATTAAAAGAGAATGTTGAAAATTGCATTAATATGATATGGGCCTTTGAAAAAATAAGTAAAAATTTTCAACCAGACTATGTAATTACTTATAATGGAAGCTACGCAGTAAATAATTTATTTTTAAAGTTTTTTAAAGATAAAAAAGCCATTCCCTATTTAATTATTGGATCATCTAATAATTATGAAAGATTATCTAATGTTCATCTCTTTAGAGAAAGTTACTTTGATACTATTTTTGAAATAAAAAAAAATTGGGTAAAATTAAAAAAATACCCTTTTAATAAAAGTCAAGCTATTAGTGTTATTAATCATATGAAAACATTATTTTTCTCATCAACATCGCACACATTCTCACACTCGATAAAAAATAATTATATTGATATTAGAAATTATTTTAAAATTAAAAAAAAACAAAAAATTATTTTAGTTTCAATGAGTAGCTATGACGAAGTATTAAGTGCATACTTGTTATATACAAAAAAATCACTTGGAGGTATTTTTAAAGATCAAATTGATTGGTTAGAAAATATTATAAAAAATTTTAAAAATAAAAACGATTATTTTATTATTTTTAGACCTCATCCAAGAGAATTTCTTAAAACAAATGATAGTATTTATTTAAGAAAAATAAAAAAAATTTTTTCGAAGTTACCTCCAAATATGTGTGTTAATTATCCAAAAGATAAAATTTCAATTTACAATTTAGGAATGGAAACCTCATTGTTACTCAATGCTTGGTCATCCGCCGGTGAAGATTTGGGAATGTTGGGTATACCTACTATTTCAATATCAAAAAGCTTTATGAATTATCCGTCTAATATTGATTATTACGAGAATAATAAAAAAAAATATTTTATAAAAATATTTAGAATACTTACTAAAGATAATTGGTCAGTGAAAAGAGTTAAGTTTTTTTACAGATTTAAATCTCTAATGTTTAATAAATCTACTATAGAGCTTAGCAAATTTTTGCCAAAAAATTATTATTTAATGAGATTCTTAAAACTTATAGATAAAATTACATTATTATTTGGATGTCCTAGTATTTTAAAATTTAAATTAAACAATATCAATGAAATAAATAGTGATAAAGAGCTAAAAAATTTTATACTTACAATCAAAAAAAAATTATTTTCACCGATAACTGTTAAATTAAACTCAGTGAAAAAAAATAGAGATGAAAATTATAAGGATATCATATTTGTGCTTAATGAAATTAAAGAGCTTCTCTTTTTAAATAAAGAAAGTAGAAAAACACTTTTATATGAAAAATTTACGAATATTTTAAATAAATGAAAATTTTAATCACAGGGGTAGCTGGTTTTATTGGATCGCACTTAGCTAAATTTCTGTGTCAAAAAAAAATTACTGTTTATGGAATTGACAATATTTCAGATTATTATGATAAAAAGTTAAAAATAGATAGATTGAATTGGATAAAGAATAAAAATTTCTTATTTAATCAAGTTGATTTATTAGACAAAAAAAATTTAGATATATATATATCAAAAAATAGATTTGATATCATTATACACCTTGCTGCCCAACCTGGGGTGGTATATTCGATTGAAAACCCCTTTGCTTATATTAACAATAATATAATAGCTTATCTAAATTTACTTGAAATTTGTAAAAAAAGAAAAATTTCAAATATTATTTATGCTTCCTCAAGTTCTGTTTATGGAAAAAAAAATACAGCTCCATTTAAAGAAAGTCAAAAGACTGACACACCATTAACAATATATTCAGCAACAAAAATTACAGATGAATACATAAGTTATGTTTACTCAAATCTTTTTTCTATGAATTTTATTGGGTTAAGATTTTTTACGGTTTATGGCCCATGGGGAAGACCAGATATGAGCCCATATATTTTTATTAAAAAATTGATAAATAATTCTAAAATAACTTTATATGACCATGGAAAAGGAATAAGAGATTTTACTTATATTGATGATATTGTTAAAGCAATCTATCAAATTATTAAAAAATTTAAAAAAACAAAAACTTTACCGAAGTGTGAAGTTTATAATCTTGGGTTAGGTCAACCAATTTCTATTAAATTTTTTTTAAATCAAATTGAAAAACTTCTAAATAAAAAGGCTAAAATTAAAATAGAAAAAAAAAGAAAAGCTGATATGAAAATAACTTATTCGGATAGTTCCAAATTTCATAAAGATTATAATTATACTTTCAAAACAACAACTAAAAAAGGTTTAAAAAACTTATTCAATTGGTATCAAGGTTATATTAAAAAATAATGAGAAAAATAAATTTGCTAATTCTTGGTGGGGGTATGTATGTTTGTGGAAGAGGAACAAAAACTGATGGTACAATCATTCCAAGTTTAATATCTGAAGGACTATTGGCAAAAATAAATAGTTGTTATTTATTGGGAAATTCAAGATCTGGACTTCTAAAAACAAAAAAAAAAATTACAGAAATAGAGAAAAATAATAAAAAAAAGCTTAATATAAAATATTTAAATTTAAATAAATTAGCTAATATTTTAGATAACAAAAAATTTGACTGCGCAATAGTTTGTGTTCCAGATCATTTACATTATAGATATATCAAAATCTTATTAAGTAATAATATTCACGTAATTACTGTTAAACCATTTGTTGTTTTTTCAGGGCAGGCTCAAGAATTAATCGAAATAGCAAAAAGGAGAAAACTAATTACTCAAGTAGATTTTCACAAAAGATTAGATGAAGCTAATCTTCATTTAAAAACATTAATAAATAAAAATTATTTTGGTGATTTAATTTATTCAACAATTGAATATAGTCAGCCAAGAGAAACACCTTTAAAATTATTTAAAAAATGGTCTCAAGAAACAAATGTCTTTCAGTATCTCGGTGTTCATTATGTTGATTTGATGTATTTTTTAACTGGTTTTCGGCCAATTTCGGTTTATGCAACTGGTGTTAAAAATTATTTATTTTCAAAAAAAAAAGGAATATTTGACTCTGTCCATGTAATTGTAGATTGGACAGCTAATAAAGGGAAGATATTTAAAACTATATTTAATATAAATTGGATAGATCCCATAAATTCAAATGCATTTTCAGATCAAAGAATTACTTTATTTGGAACAAAGTCTAAATTTAAAAGTGATCAAACAAATCGAGGAATTTCAATTTATTCTGATAATAGTTTTGAAAATCCAAATCCTTATTTTTCAGGAAAATATGAACTAGATAAAAAAATTTTTTATAAAGGTTATGGAATTAATATATATAAAAATTTTATTAATGACGTTTTTTTGTATATTAATAAAAAAAAAATATGCTTACAAAATAGACCAACATTTGAAAGTAGTTTTACTTCTGTTAAAGTAGTAGAGGCTGTCAATAAAAGTTTATTATCTGGAAAAAAAGAAATAGTAGAAAATTTTGATTATTTAAAAAATCAGAATAAAGTTCTTATATCTAAAAAAAATTTAAGCAAAAATAGTTTAATAAATAAAAATAATTTTAATGAGGTTTTAGATTTAAATGGTATCTCTTTTCTAGATATAAATAAAATGTCAGTTAAGAAAATTTTGAAAAAAATGAAAGTTAATGAGAAACTTAATTATTCTCATTTTTTAGAACTATAATGATATCAATTATTATTAGGACAAGGAATGAAGAGCAGTATTTAGAGAGATGTTTGATTGCATTAAAGAATCAAAATTTTTCTGAAAGTGAAATTATCTTGGTAGATAATGGGTCAATAGACAACACAGTTAAAATAGCTAAAAAATATAAATGTAAAATAGTAGACTATCCAAAATCTACTAAATTTAATTTTTCAAAAGCAATAAATATAGGCATTAAAAACTCTAAATCAGAAATATTATCAATATTATCTGCCCATTGTGTTCCATTTGATAATTATTGGATTTATCATGCTTTTAAGCATTTCCAGGATGCTGAAATAGGCGCTGTTTATTCTAGGCAATTACCTACAGATAGTTCAAAAAATAATGATTATAGAGATTTATTTCAAGTTTTCAGATCTGAAACAGTCTATCAGCAGAAAGATTTTTATTTTAATAATGCTAGTTCTTTTATTAGAAAAAATTTATGGAAAAAATTCAAGTTTAATGAAACAATCAACAGTCTCGAAGACCTTGATTGGGCAAAAAAAATTCAGGAAAATGGAAATAAAATAGTTTATGAACCAAAATCAAAGGTATTTCATTTTCACGGTATTAACCAAAATTCAGATTTAAAAAGATTAAAAAGACACGTGAAAATTATAAAAAAAAAATTTAGAAATGAATATAATTAAAGTTTTAGAAAAAAATTCACAAAATAAAAAATCTAACAAAACTTTTATCTATTATAATAATAAAAAGTATTCGTTTAAAACATTATTTTCCTTAATAAAGAAAACTTGCAATCTCTTTTATAAACTAAATTTAAAACAAAATGATCGAATAACGCTATTTCTAGAGAATTCAGTTGAATTTGTAATACTTTACTTTGCGTCAATGCGTTATGGATTGGTAGTTAATCCATCACCAGTTTATTTATCAAAAAAAGATGTTTTAAATAATTTAAATCAAATTAAACCTAAATTAATATTCTGTTCAAAAAATTATAATTTTATAAAACTAAATAAATCCTTTAAAAATAGCGTTTATGAGATTAAAGATGAAATCTCTTTTATAGGTGAGATTAATAAAATTAAAACAGAAGTTAAAATTAAAAAAATTGATAACGAAAATGTGGCCGTTTTATATTATTCATCAGGTAGCACTGGAAAACCAAAGCTTATTAAAATTTCACATCGAGCAATATATAATTCCCAAAAAATGCAGCAACACTCTACTCTCATGAAGTCAGGAAATAATCATCTCTGTATACTTCCGCTTGCACACACTTCAGCTCTGAGAAGTACTTTGAAATTTTGTGCTTTTAACCAAAGATCAGTCTTTTTATATAAAAATTTTTGGACTATAAAAAGTACAATATTAGATATTATTGCTGAACATAAAATAACTTTTATTCAAACTGTTCCATCAATATTATCAATGTTAACATCTATGTACTCAAATAATTCAGATATACATAATAAAATTAAAAGTCTTAAATTTGTAGCAACGGGTTCATCATATCTATCAAAGCACATTGCAGATAAATTTAGTAATATATTCAATATTTCAATAGTTAATATTTACGGATTATCAGAAACTTGTGCGCTTACAATGACAGATTACAAAGATAAGGAGTTTATTTTAAACTCTGTGGGAAAAATATTACCGAGCATTAAATATAAATTAATCAATAGTAATAATAAAATTTGCAAAAGTGGAGAACCCGGAGAGTTATCTGTAAAAACAAAATCAATATTTAGTGGATATTACGGAAAAAAAATAAAAAATTTTAAAAATAACTCTTTTTTTAAAACTGGAGATATTTTTTCAAAAGATCGTAAAGGTTACTTATATTTTATAGAGAGAAAAAAAAATATTATAATTAAATCTGGTATAAATATTTCAGCAAAAGAAATTGACGGAGTTGTTTTAAATTCAAAATTAGTTAAGGATACCTTTACAACTTCAACAGAAGATGTTTTTCATGGTGAAGTACCAATAACTTATCTTGTTCTAAAGAAAAAAAATAAATTAAATGCTCTGGAAAATTATTGTAGGGATAATCTTGGTGATTTTAAAGTTCCAAGTTTTTTTAAAGTTTTAAAAAAAATACCTCGAACTCCAACAGGTAAAATTCGATATAGTATGTTACAAAAATAAGTTAATGAAATTTGATAAAAACTCTATTTTAAAAATTGCAATATCAATTTTTAAAAATAAAAACATTAATTTAAATTCAAATATTAACAATGTCTCAAATTGGGATTCTATCAATCATGTAAAATTTATTTGTGAAATTCAAAAAAAATTTAAAGTCAATATTTCTTTTGAACAAACTATAGCAATTTCAAGCATATCGGATTTAATAAAATTATTAAAAAAAATTAAATAATTTTAGGTGGTTTGTCTAAAATATAGTATTTATCAAAATTTAATTTATCTTTTACAAAAAAAAAGAGTTCATGACTATTACAAACACTAATATTGAGACTGTTTTTTTTTTTATTTTTTAAAATACCTTTTTTTAATAAATCATTTTCGATTTTTGTTTTTTTTTTATATTCAAAAAATTTTAACCTTTCAGTGGCTCTAACAAAAAACTCATATTCTCTCATTTTAATTAAAATATTGTTTAATTTAACATTGCCTTTAAATATTTTTGAATATCTGTAAGAAATTCTGTTGGTTTGCTCAATAAAATGTAAAAAAGTACAAGAAGTTATAAATCTAGCTCCAAAAAACAATATCTTACCACTCATTGAAAAAAACTTTTCGAATATAGAACCATCACCTGTAGCAGAATTACTAGTGTTATTTATAAATTGATTTTTAAGAGTTCCATAACATGAAAATGAAAATATCGGGTGATTTGATCTTATAACGTTTTTTTGTAATCTAAAATATTCATCAAATATTCCAACTTCACTTTTAGTTTTAATATTATCAAAATATCCATTTTTACAAAATGAATAACTAAATGCAGGGACTAAAATAGTTCCTACATTCTTAAAATACCTAGTAAGGTACTTATAAAGTTGATTGCATTTATTACCTAGGCTTCCTTCAGAAAAGTTAGATAAATCTGTATGTAACATAATTAAATCATTTCTTTTTATTTTAAGACTTTGCATTATTTTTTCAAAATTTTTATAGTTCATAATTTTTACTCAACTTTAAGATTTTGGTAAGTATATTTATTTTCATTAAAAAAAATCTTATTTATATTTTCTTCTGGAATCACTTGATTATTAATTTTTGCTCCATAGTTAGAGCTATTAAATTGAATGTTTAACAGACACCTATATCCACTTTTAACCACCTCTCCTTTGTGCAAACCTCTCGTATCCTCTATAATTAGCGTCCCTTTTCTATTTTCAAATTTTTTAATTTTATTATCATAAATTTCTTTTACAATTTCATCTTCTAACCTCTTGTATCCCATTGATAATATTGATTTATCAATTCCATTATTTTTATGTGTTCCCTCAACAAATACATGTGGCCCATTATTTGAATCGACATCAGTTATATATATTAAAAATTTAAGCCATCTAGGTCTATCTAAATCAAAATGGAATTTTTGTGCAGCTTTATCATCAGCAATTTTTGAATAGGATGTACTGATACTTAAGCTTGCATGATCAAAAATAGGTGTGCAATCTAAGTATTTATTACAAATTAAAATTACTTCATGATTAAAAATTAAATTAGCAATATTTTTTTCAGATAAAACAGTATTTTTAGGAGTTTCATAAAGTACGGCTTGAGGGCTTGTTTTATTGAAAAAAATTGGCCGTTTCAAACTATTCCAATTCTCATTGTCAGATGGTCTGATTTCAAGTTTTTGGTTTAAACAAAAATTTAATATTTTTTCACAATTTTCATCAGTTAGAAAATCTTTATATACGAAATAACCTTTTTCTGTAATTTTTTTTGAAATTTCTTCAATCTTTTTTTCATTAATTTTTTTTTTATCAATTTTTTCAATATCTTTTTTTGATGTAAGAATATTAATAAAGTAATTTGATCTCCCCCCCGTGACACAAAAAAGTCTCACCATTGATTGATAAAAAAAATTATTTACATAATTAAAAAATTTAAAAAGTATAATTCCAAAAAAAGTTAAAAAAATATCAAAAGGAAAAAGAAGTAAGAATTTAATATTTTTATTTTTTACTTTTTGCATATTGCTAATAAAGATTTTGTTTGTCCTTTAAGAAATTCTGGAATTAATCTAGAGGAGTCACTTCTAAAAGGTATAATACTACCAAAAAAAAATTTTTTTGGGATTTTCCAGTAGATTTTTGGTTTTTTTACAAACCAGGGTAAAATTTTTATGTCATTAAATTCATACATTTCTAAAATCTTTTTTAAACTTTCTTCTGTATAGGGTTTTACGTGAGTTGGATCATTATAAAATTCCTTATATGAAAATCTAAAATTTGGAGTGACAATAATTAAATTCCCATTTTTTTTTAGAATTCTTTTAATTTCACTTAGAAAATTATTAGGATTGTAAATGTGTTCAATAACAGAATTAGTCACAACATGATCAACAGAGTTATCAATATTAGGGAATTTATTAATTTCAAAATTAATATCATCATCGATATCATATCCACTTGAATTAATCCCAACTTGCTTTAAAAACTTTATAAATGATCTATCCCCACAGCCTATATCAACTAAATGATCATTTTTTTTAATTATATCGCGGTTAAAATATTCTAATGCTGAATTAAAAGTTTCAAAAACTCTTCTTGAATTATCATCTAGATTATTGTCTTTTAAAGAATTATTTCTTTTTTGAAAATACTTTATATAAATATTATTTCTCATAACAATATTAATATACTGTGATTAAAAAAATTTACAAAACAAAAATTAAAGACTTAAAGGTTTTTACTCTTAAAAGGTTTTCTGATGAAAGAGGTTTTTTTCAGGAAATTTTTAACAAAAGTGAATTAAAAAAAAAATTAGATATTAATTTTAATAATATGCAAACTTCATTATCTTTCTCAAAAAAAAACGTGATAAGAGGTTTCCATTTTCAAAAAAATAAACCTATAAGTCAAATTGTATATGTAATAAAAGGAAAAATTATTGATATTGTTGTAGATATAAGAAAGAGTTCAAAAACTTTTGGGAAATACGAAATATTTAATCTTTCTGAAGCAAATAAAAAAATAATTTACATGCCAAAAGGTTTTGCACATGGATTTTATTCCTTGGAAAAAGAAAATATTTTGATTTATCACCAGTCACAAAAATATTTAGGTAAATTTGACAGTGGGTTTCATTGGAAATATAAAAATATTAAAAAAAAAATTAAAATAAAAAAACCTATAATATCAAAAAAAGATAATAATTTACCGAAATTTAATGAAAAAAAATTTTAAAGATTTTATTTCTAAAAAAAATCTAAAACTACTAATTAACTTTGGAAAGATGCCATTAGGAAATGGTTTCATAGATGTTACAAAGTTCAAAAAAAATAAAGAATATAAATATGAAATGAAACTAGGATACAATAAGTATCTAGATTTAGTTCAATTATACAAAAATCCCTCTCCTAAAAAAATGTTTAATAAAGATTATGCATTTCTTTCATCTTCATCAAATTCAATGAAAATACATTTTGAAAAATACTCTGATCAATTAAAAAAAATGATTAAGAAAAAAAAATTCTCTATTATAGAGGTTGGCTGCAATGATGGTATATTATTAAAAAATTTCAAACAACAAAATCATTTAGGAATCGAGCCTTCAAGCAATGTTTGTAAAATTGCTAAATCAAAAGGATTAAATATCGTAAATACTTTTTTTAATAAAGAAATTCTAAATATGAGAGAAGTTAAAAATAGAAAATTTGATATAATTTGTGGAGCCAATGTTTTTTGTCATATTCCAAATTTAAATGACATTTTTTTTACGGCAAGTAAACTTCTTAGTGAGAAAGGTATTTTTGCAATTGAGGAACCATATTTAGGAGATATGATTGTTAAAACTTCTTATGATCAAATTTATGATGAACATATTTATATTTTTTCAATTTCATCTATAAATAAAATTGCTTATTTTTTTAATCTCGAAGTTTTTGATGCTGAACCTCAAGTTACTCATGGTGGTTCAATGAGATACTATCTATGTAAATTGAATTCTAAAAAAAAAACTGAACGATTAAAAAGATTAATTTTGAATGAAAAAAAGATTGGCTTAAATAATTTTAAAAAACTAAAAAAATTTAAGACACAATGTAAAATATCAAAGAAACAATTTGTAAAAAAAATTAATAAATTGTCTAGCAAGCATGATATTTATGGTTATGGAGCAACGTCTAAAAGTACTACTGTTTTAAATTATTGCAAAATAGACAGGAAAAAAATTATAGGGATATTTGATACATCGCCAACTAAAATAAATAAACTAACTCCAGTTACAAATATAAAGATTTTAGAGTATGAAAAAGAGTTTAAAAAAATAAACCCAAAAATTTGTGTGTTATTTGCATGGAATCATTATGAGGAAATATGTAATAAAGAGATGCTTTGCTTAAGACAAGGAATGAGATTTGTAAGTCATATCGATAAAAAATATCTATTTAAGTATAAAAAATATTTTATATGATAATAAATTTTTCAAACCCAACGTTACAAAATATAAAAATAAAACAAAAACTAATTACTAGTTTCAAAAAATTAGTTGAACAAAAAAATTATGTACTTGATATTCAAAATAGAAGATTTGAAAACAATCTAAAAAAATACTTTAATGTTAAATATGCTATTGGAGTTAAAAATGGAACAGATGCCTTAAAAATAGCTCTAATGTCATTAAATTTAAAGAAAAATGATGAAATTATAATTCCCTCATTAACTGCTACAGCTACAGGAAGTGCTGTTTTAGAGGCAGGAGCCAAACCTGTTTTTGTTGATGTTGATATGTCAGCAAACATAAATATAGACATTTTAAAAAAAAAAATATCAACTAAAACAAAAGCAATTATTGCTGTCCATCTCCATGGAAATATAGCGGATGTTGAAAAAATAAAAAAAATCATAGGTAAAAAAATTATACTTATAGAAGATTGTGCACAGTCATTTGGATCGAAGTTTAAAAATAAGTATGCAGGAACTTTTGGTAAAATTGGTTGTTTTAGTTTTTATCCAACAAAAAATTTATCCGCGATAGGCGATGGTGGTGCGATTATAACAAACGATAAAATATTATATAAAAAATTTCTACTTTTAAGACAGTATGGGTGGAATGATAAAAGAATTTCTATAATGCCAGGTTTTAACTCAAGATTAGACGAGATACAAGCCTCGATATTAAATATAAAAATTGGCTATATAAATAAAAATAATATTTTAAGAAATAAAATTGCAAAAAGATATATTTTTTATCTATCAAAATTACCAATTAAATTTCCAATAAAAAAGAAATATTCTATTCATTGTTATCATTTATTTGTTATTATGACAAAGAAGAGAGATAAATTGCTAGAATATTTAAAAAAAAAAAAAATTTTTGCATCAATTCATTACAAATATCCACTTCATTTGATGCCAACTTTTAAAAAATTTAAAAAAACTTCAATGCAATGTACTAACGTTATGTGCAAGGAAATGATAAGTTTACCAATTTATCCAGAATTAACTTTAAGGGAACAAAATAAAGTAATAGCTGAAGTTACTAATTTTTTCAAATTTTATGAACGAAAAAAACATAACTTTACTACTAACAATATTTAACAGACCACAATTTACAAAAAAGTGGCTAAATTTTGCAAATAAGGAAAAAATACCTTTTAAAATTTTTATTTGTGATGGTGGAGGAATTAATTTAGATCCAGAAAGGATTTATAAAAATTATCCTAATTTGGATATAACTTATTATAAAAGTAAATACTATATCAATTATCAATTTTTTTGGGAAAAATTTTATGAGTCTTTGAAACAAATTAAAACAGAATATACTTACTTAGTAGAAGATGATGATTATATAATCTCTGAAAATATTTTAAAATCCCTTGAGTTTTTAAAAAATAATAAAGATTATAATTCTTCCGGAGGCATAGAAACACATCTTGAAATTGTGCCAGGTATAAATAAACTTTTACATATTAAACCACACGTAAATACTAAAGGTTATCATTCTACAGAAGTTCACCATAGGATTATAAATTCATTAGAAAGTATGTATAGTAATTACAATGTACTACACAGAACCTGTAATTTAAAAAAAAATTTCGAAAATTTAAAAAAAAAAAATTTCAAAAATTTATATATTACAGAATTGATATTTGTTTTGACTTCTTTACTTCAAGGAAAGTGTAATAGATTTAAGCATATTGAGTATATTAAACGTGATAATGTTGAATTTAGTTCAAGTAGAAATTTTGTAAAAAAAAATAAATTTTCTAAAATTATAAAATCAAAAAATTTCAAAGAAGAAAATAATTATTTTTTAAAAATTTTAGAAAAACAAAAAATTACAACTCAAAATAATTTTCAACTAATAAAAAATAAATTGATTGAATATTTAGAGAATGACAAAAAATATCGTTTAAATAATGAAAAACAAGATGAAAAAATTTTTCAAATTAAATCAATTCTTAAAAAATATTTAGGTAAGATTTATTTTTTTTGTAAAAAAAATTATATAAAATTTTATGAGTATAAAATTATTGAAAAAATCGTATATTCAAGTAGTAAACATTATAAATTTAATAAGATTGAATTAGATGTTTTAAAAAAAATATATTATGATAATTAATAATATTTGGACTGGAGTCTTTAAAAAAAACCCCAATGTAAGCGAAAGCTATTTTGAACATAAAAAATGGCACCAAAAACAAAAGGAAAAAATAAAATTATTAAAAAAAAAAATAATTCCTATAAAAGATAATTTAACTTCGTTAATATTACTATCGTTAAATAAAAAAAAAATTCAAATTCTTGATTATGGTGGTGGTTATGGAAATTTGTTTTTTCATTTAAAAAATAAAGTAAAAAAAAATTTCAAAATAACAGTTTTTGATAATAATTATAAAACAATAATAAATTCAATAAAAATTTTTAAGAAAAATTCCAATATAAAATTTTCAAATAATTTATATAGGCTTAAAAATAAAAAATTCGATTTGATTTATTTTGGAAGTGTAATTCAGTATGTTTTTGATATTAACTCGCTTTTAAAATTTATACAGAGTGTTAAGCCAAAATATTTAGTTTTTTATGACTTGATGGCAGGAAAAAATAAAGATTTTTACTCTTTTCAAAATTTTTATGGAAAAAAAATGGTTGTTAAATTTTATAACTTAAAAGCCTTGAAATTTAAATTTAATAAGATTGGATATATAACAGTTTACGAAAATGAAATGTATACAGAGTTATTTGGAAAATTGATGAATTTACCAATGAGAAATTTTCCAAAAAAAAATAGAATTAAATATTCAAAATATTTAGTTCTAGAAAAAAAATGAAAAATATTCTGATAACAGGTCATAATGGTTTTATTGGTAGTCATTTAGCTAAATCACTTGATAAAATTAATCAAATTTATGTTTTAAAAGAAAAGAGGAAAAGTATTTATAAAGAATTAAAAATTTCAAGATCATTTGAAAATTTATCTAAATATTTAAAGATTTTAAAAAAAATTAATATTATTTATTTAGTGGGTTCCAATACATCATTAAATTTTTCTGAGGATTATCCATTAGAAAGTTTTAAAGCTAATATTCTCCCAATTTTAAACCTTCTTAATTTTTTAAAAAAAAATAAATTAAAACCTAAAATAGTTTTTTTAAGCTCAGTTTCTTTATACAAAAGCAGCAAAACAAGTATTAAAATAAATAGTAAAATAGAAATTAACTCAATTTATGATTTAAATAAACTTTATATAGAGAATAAATTATTATTTTTTAGTGAAAATTATTCAATTGATGTTTGTATTTTGCGTCTTTCAAATATTTATGGACCTTCTAATACAATATTTAAAAATGATAGAGGTGTGATTAATAAAATAATTCAAAATGCAAAAAAAAATAAAATAATTTCAGTTTATGGAAAAGGTAATTATTTTAGAGATTATGTATATATAGATGATTTAGTTGCGGCTCTTATTAAATGCTTAAATAATCACAAAATATACAAACAAAAAAAATTTATTATATGTAGCGGAAAAAGTATTATGTTAAAGGATCTTTTTAAATTAATAGCAAAGAAAATTAGTGAAAAATATAATTTTGATATCAAAATTAATTATAAACCAATACCAAAAAAATTTTTTAAAATTAATACAAGATCTTTTAAATCAAATTGCAAAAATTTTAAAAAATATACAGGATGGAGCGTTAATTACAATATACTCGACGGTATAAATAAAATTATCTAAAAAAATATTATTAAATGGTAATTAATAAAAAATTTAAAAAAATAATTATTACTGGTGGCTTAGGTCATATTGGTTCATACATATTGCAAAAGTTATTAAAAACTCAAAAGGGTATTCATATAGTTGTGATAGATAATTTATATTCACAAAGATATTCATCTTTATTTAATTTAAATAAAAATAATTCAAATAAAGTTAGTTTTTACGACCAAGATATAAGAGATATTAGTAAAAATAATAAAATTTTTAAGAGTAGCCAAATATTATTACATTTTGCAGCCAGGACAGAAGCTGAAAAAAGTTTAATTAAAAAAAAAGAGTTTCTATTTAATAATTTACAGGCAACAAAAAAAGTTATTGACATTGCAAAAAAATATAATTCTTTATTAATTTTTCCATCTTCTACTAGTGTTTATGGATCAAGCATAAGCAATGATTTAATTTTTGAAGATGACGATAAAAAATTAATACCCCAATCACCTTACGCAGAGATTAAACTTAAAGAGGAAAAATTAATTGAAAAAGAATTAAAGAAAAATAGATATGTAATTTTAAGACTTGGAACTGTAATAGGAGTTTCAACTGGTATGAGATTTCATACTGCTGTCAATAAATTTTCATATCAGGCCAGCCTTAATAAAAAAATTACTGTCTGGAAAAGTGCATTCCGACAAGTTAGGCCATACGCTACATTAAACGATATATTTAAATCTATTTTAATTTTTATTTATAAAAATAATAATAAAATTAATGAAATATATAATGTTGTAACAAAAAATTTGAGTGTTGAGGAAGTAGTAAATATTATTCAGACCCAAAAAAAAATTAGAATTGCTTTTGTAAATAGTAAAATTATGAACAAAATGACATACAAAGTAAGTAATAAAAAGTTAACAGACTTAGGTTTTAAATCTCAAGCGAATGTAAAAAAAGAGATTGTTGAAACTTTAAAATTATTTAACTTAGATAATGAAATAAATTAAACTAATTTTGTTTTATTTAAAATATATTCTTTGAAATCAAATTTATAATTACATAAAACTAATAAAGAACTCTTTTTTCTTTTAAATTTTATTTCAACCCAATGTTTTTTTGGTACAAATATTCCCTGATTTTTACCTAAATTAAAGTGTTTATACTTCTTTTTGTAAATAGAAATTTTAGCTTGCCCCTCAGTCAAAATCATTATTTGATCACATAATTTATGTGCGTGTTCGCCTCTTTTTGATAACTTATTATTTGGTGTTATAATGAAAAATCTTTTCAAATTAAATTTTATTAATTTAAACTTGTTAAAAAAATAAATCTTTCCTTTATTTGTAGTTTTAATTTTTTTATTTATTTTTATTGCTTTACTCATTTCATCATATTATAGAAAAATAATGAAAATACTAGTTACAGGTGGTTTAGGATTTATAGGGATTAATTTTATTTTATTTGCATTAAAAAAAGGGCATTCAATAATTAATGTAGATAAGATTACTTATGCCTCAAATAAAAAAAAAAAATTTTTAAAAAATTTTAATAACTATAAATTTTATAAAGCAGATATTACAAACAAAAGCAAAATTAAAAAAATTATAAGATTAAACTTACCAAATTATGTAGTAAATTTTGCCGCTGAAACACACGTAGATAGATCAATTATTAATTCAAAAAATTTTATTAGAACTAATATTCTTGGAGTTTATTCCATTTTAGAATGTTTAAAAGATTTGCAAAAAATAAAAAAAATAAAACTTATTCATATTTCTACAGATGAAGTTTATGGTTCACTAAGATATACAGGATCATTTAAAGAGGGTGATGCTTACAAACCAAATTCTCCATACTCAGCAAGTAAAGCAGCCGCAGATCAATTAGTCAGGTCCTATAGAAAAACTTACAGTATACCTTCAATTATAGTTCATCCATCAAATAATTTTGGCCCTTATCAAAATCAAGAAAAATTAATTCCAAAAACAATAATTAATTGTATAAAAAAAAAAATAATCCCAGTTTATGACAAGGGTCTTCAAATTAGAGATTGGCTATATGTTGAAGATACAGTGAGGGCAATACATAAAATTATTTTAAAAGGTAAAATTGGAGAAAACTACAATATAAGTACTAAAAATGAGTTTCCAAATATTAAATTAGTAAATAAAATTTGCCAAATATTTAATAAAAATAGTAAAGATTATGATTATAGAAAATTAATTAAGTTTATTAAAGATAGGCCCGCACACGATTTTAGATATAGTCTGAAGAATACAAAACTCAAATCAATCGGATGGAAATATGATAGAAATTTTGAAAATAAATTGTTTGAAACTATAAATTGGTATTTAAGTAAAAATATATGAAAGGCATAATTTTAGCTGGGGGAAATGGTACAAGATTTAGACCTTCTACCCTTGGTATTTCAAAACATTTATTGCAAGTTTATGATAAACCAATGATATATTATTCTTTGTCATTATTATTCTTGTCAAAAATTAAAGATATTCTTTTTATTTGCAAGTCTGAGGATTTATTAGCTTTTAAAAGTTTATTAGGAAACGGGAGTTATTTTGGAGTTAAAATAATTTATGAGGTGCAAGATAAACCAAATGGGATTGCAGAAGCTTTAATAATAGGGGAGAAGTTTGTAGGAAAAAGTAATTTCTGTTTGATACTAGGTGATAATTTCTTTTTTGGGCATCGTGTTCCAACAATATTGGAAAAGGCATCAAAAAATATTTTGGGAGCAAACATTTTAACTTTTGAGTCTAATATACCACAAGAATTTGGAGTTATATATTTTGATAAAAATCAAAAGCCTACACTTATTAAGGAAAAACCCCGAGATGGAAAATCAAATTTTGTTATACCAGGGATATACTTTTACTCACCAGTTGCTATTAAGTATGCAAAAAAAATGAAAAGATCTCACAGGGGTGAACTAGAGATAACCGATTTAAATAAAATAATGTTATCTAATAATAAACTAAAAGTTTTTAGAATGGGAAGAGGCGTCGCATGGCTTGATATGGGTGATCCAGAAAGATTAAATGCTGCAAGCAACTTTGTAAGGTCTGTTCAAGTAAATCAGGGTTTTTTAATTTCTTGCTTAGAGGAAATTTCTTTAAATAATAAGTGGATTAAACCAAAAGAATTAAATAAAAATATTGATAAGTTTAAACTTTCAACGAATTATTATAAATATATTAAAAAATTAATAAGTGATAAAAAGTTTAAATAAAGTATTTTACATTATAGGCGATAAAAAACTTAAATTTTTTATTTTATCTTTAGGCAGTTTATTATCCTCAATATTTGATATTATCGGCATAGGTATAGTTGGTCCTCTTATAATTTCTTTTTTAGATATAAATTTGCTTTTCAACTTTATTGCCCAGTATAAAAATATCAATATCACATTTTTAGATAAATATAATTATACAAATACAATTATTTTTTTTTGTATAATTTTACTTATTTCATTTACATTAAAATCTTTAATTTCTTTTTTAATTACAAGAGAAATTATGAAAGTTGGTTTTGAAATTCAAAAAGATCTTAGAAATAAATTTATAAAAATTTTTCAGGATCTTACTTATGAAGAATTTTTAAAAAAAAAAACGAGTGATTTGCTTCATGCAATTAATCATTTAACTATTGTATTTTGCCAAAGTACAATAGTTAAGTTGTTTGTGCTATTCTCAGAATTTATAATTTTATTTTCAGTCATATTTTTTTTATTTGTAATTAATGTTAAAATAACGTTTCTTATATTTTTTACTTTATTTTTGATTTATATTTTTTATTTTTTCTTTATTAGAAAAAAAATGACTTTATATGGTAAAATTCTAGGAGAGGCTGATCAAAAATTTTTAGATTATGGTAAAATTACTATGGATGGATTTAAGGAAATACGCATACTTCAAAAAGATAAGTATTTTTTCGATGAATATAAAAAATTAAATAAAATTTTTGCAGATGTGCATCTTAAATATGACACTAATTTAATTCTTCCAAAATTTTTATTAGAGACATCAATTATTATTGTGATTATGATTTTAACAATATCCATAGTAATTTTTAGTGGTAATACTTCAAATTCAATAGCATTAATTGGCATTTTCGCAGTATCTGCAGCAAGAATTATACCAGTAGTTTATAATATATTTAATTCTATTGGTACAATTTTAGGCTCAATTTATTCAGTAGATAAAATTTATGAATTTATCATAAGAGACGAGGAAAAAAATAAATTTCAAAATAAAAGTAATGTGAATCTAAATGAAATTAAAGACTTTAAAAAACTTGAGTTAAAATATGTAAGTTTTAGTTACGATAATAAAAATATTATTAATAATATTAGCTTAACTATAAATAAAGGTGAAATAATTGGTTTGAGCGGGGACTCAGGATCAGGCAAAACGACTTTAATAAATTTATTAATTGGGTTTCTTTCTCCAAATCAAGGAGAAATAGTTGTTAATAAATTTGATATTCAAAATAATTTAATAAATTGGCAATCAAAGATATCTTATATATCTCAACAAAATTTTGTGTATGGTGCTAGTATCCTAGAAAATGTAACTTTAGAAACACGAAGCGATAAAATAGATTTTAAAAAATTTGAAAAATCACTTAAAGCTGCTTATTTGTTTGAATTTGTAAATGATTTAAAAGATAAAGAAAGGACATTAATATCAGATCAAGTCCTAAATATATCTGGGGGACAAAAACAAAGAATTGCCTTGGCAAGATCTTTTTATTTTAATAGAAATTTTATTATATTAGACGAAAGTCTTAATGCTCTTCAAGAAAGTTTACAAGAAAAAATTATTTCTGAATTAAAAAAAAATGAAAATGATTTAACAATAATACTTGTTTCTCATAATAAAAAAAACTTAGAACATTGTGATTATATTTTTGAATTAAATAATGGAAATTTAAGTAAAAACTAATTTAAAATTTTTTTTATTATTAATTTGTAAAGAGGAAAATCATATACTTTCTTAAAATTATCCCTAATTTTTTTATTTTCTGGGATTAATTTTGAATAATTTTTCAATCTAAAATTTGAAATCTTTGAATGATTAAACTTGTTAGTTTTTAATTTGTTATTTGTTGGTTTATAAAAAAAACCTTCTTCGTTAACAAGTGTTTGAGTTGGGAATATGCATAATTTATTATTTAAGATATGATAAATTGTCCATTTAATTGCCCAAGAGTCAATTTTTCTTCTTAAAGTGTCTCTAAGAATAAATTTTAAATCATTTCCATATTCAGAAAAATATCTAAACTTAAACTTATTTTTGTAAATTTTTTCATAAATTTTATTATTAAAATTTATTTTTTTCCATTTTGATGACCAGCTTCCCCAACCCCAGGTGTTAGGTCTTTTTGATAAAAATATATTATTTTTACCTAAGTTAATTTTAAATATTTTTTTAGGAAATATATATCCACAAATTGTAAAAATATTTTGATTGTTTTGATATTTATTTAGATTTTGTTGCATGAATTTAAAATAATATTTTGAAATTCTTAAATCATCTTCTAGAATAATAAACTTTTTATATTTTTTTGTTATTAAATTAATTCCCTTCAATATATTTTTAGATAATCCAATATTTTTTTTTCTAACAATTATTTTAGTCTTAAGTCTACTTGAAAATTTATTAATTATTTTTAAAATGGATAAATGTTTATGATAATCCTTTTTACTTTTTGAATTATCAACAAAGAAATAATAATTATATTTTTTATAATTAATGTTTTTTTTAATATCATCAAGTAGTTTTGATAAGTTATCATCTCTTATGTAAGCAAATATACAAACAGCAGTGTGATTAAATTGTTTCATAAGTATTTTATGTAGAAATTAATAATGTAATTAATTTATTAATAAAAGTATTTATTAAAATAAAAAAAGTATAAACTAATCAAATGCAATCAAATAAAAATATATTTATTGGATCAATATTATTTTTCATTTTATTAGTATTTTTTTTTAGGGAGTATTTGTACACTTATAGAATGATGTTAGTAAATTTTGTACCTCATGATTTATACCAAAATCAACTATTATATTTTTCAACTTTTGAAGATAGTTATAAATTAACTTTGCCATCAGCTGTTAGATTTCTGCCAATTTTATTTTATTTTATTTTGTATAAATTTATGCCTTGCTTAACTTTAACTAATATAAATCCAGAATTGTCTAAAGAATTTATATGCGCCACTAATGCTGTAGCACTTGGAAACTATTTGATTTTAATGTCTTTGTTAGTAGTTTTTCTATTTTATATTATAAAAATATTAAAGAGGCCAAAAGAGGAAGCATATATAGGCCTTATATTATGTTATGCTATTATTAAGTATCTTGATCATTTTACCATAGATCGATTTGTTGTTTTATATTTTTTATTAATTTTATTTTTTTTAAAGAATGTTATTTGCACAATTTCATTAATTTTAATTTCATTTTTAGTTAGTGAAAAAATCTTTTTTATAACAGGAGGGTTATTTGGTTTAAGGTATATTTTTAATAAAAAAAAAGAAAATTTAATTTATTTTATTTTTTCAATAATAGCTTCTATTTTTTATTATTTCTTAATAGAAATTGGAAAAAGTTATTTTGATTTTTTTCAATTTGATTTTAACTTATATCAAATGCTTAAAATATTTTACGACAAATCTGCAATTTCCGGAAGTTTAATTCCCTTATTAATAGCTTTATCACCATATATTTTTTGGAACAATGAAATTAACCAAATATACAAAAATCAAAGAATTGAATTTTTAATTCCAATTTCGCTAGTGTTTTTTGGACTTTTAGGAGGGATTGAAAATACAGCAAGATATGTTTCTCATAGTTTTCCAATCTGGTTACCAATTTTAGCTACAAGAATTAATAAGTTATTAAAATATATAAAATGAAAATAGCTATTTTAGGCGGGGGAATAGCCGCTATATCCTTAGCTTATTTTTTGCAGGATAAAAAAAAAATAAAAGAAATAAATATTTTTGAAAAGGAAAATGAAGTTGGCGGTTTGTTAAGATCTTATAAAATAAATAAAATTTATTATGACGCGGGTCCACATATAATTTTTTCGCGAAATAAAGAAATATTAAAAAAAATATTAAAGATTTTAGGTAAAAATAAAATTAAAATAAGAAGATCAAATAAAATTTTATATAATAAAAATACATACATAAAATATCCTTTTGAGAATGAATTGTATAAACTTCCAAAGAAAGATTTAAAATTTGCCTTAAATAAATTTTTAAATAATAAATTTTCGAACATAAAAATAAGAACAATGAAAGATTTTTTTTTAAAAAACTTTGGTGAAGGTATTTTTAATTTATATTTAGGTCCATATAATAATAAAATTTGGAAAATGAATACCGCAAAATTAGACACTCAAATGGTTGATAGAATTCCAAGACCTCCTGATGATGATATTATTAAAAGTGCAAAAGGAATTATAACAGAAGGTTATAAGCATCAGCTTTATTTTCATTATCCTAAAACCGGTGGAATTCAGTCGTTGTTAAATGCATTTAAAAATAAATTAAAAAATAAAGTTAAGATTATTAAACCAATTAAAATAAATAAAATAAATAAAATAAATAAAAGTTTTTTAATTAATTCTGATAAAGGAAATTTTAAAGCTGATAAAATATTTTCTACAATACCACTTAACGAAATCTACAGATTATTCGATGAAAAAGAAAAAGTTAAAAAAATATCTAACAAATTGCAATATAACTCTATTATTATTGCAATGGTTAATGTTAAAGGCAATGCGGGAGGTGATAATTTTGCTCTAATGGTACCTAACAAGAATATAATATTTCACAGAATATCAAAACTTGATTTTTTAGGAAAAAACTATTCCATCAAAAATACAACAACATTTCAAATAGAAATAACATATAAAATTTCTAGTAAAATAGCAAAAATGAAAAATAGTGAATTATTTAAAAAAATTATTTCAGGATTAAAAGAGTTAGACTTAATTAAGAAGAATAGTGATGTTAATTTTAAAAATTTAAAGAAATTTAAATATGCTTACGTAATTTACAATTTAAATCACAGAAAATATGTAGATTATTTATTAGCTCATTATAGAAAAAAAGGTATTGAATTTTTAGGTCGTTGGGGAAGTTGGGAGTATTTAAATTCAGATCAAGTAATATTACAAGCATACGATCAATCAAAAAAATTTATTAATGAAATTAAATAAAAAGATAATTTTAATAACAGGTGTTGCTGGAATGCTTGGTTCTGAATTAATTACCAAACTTATAAAAAAAAATTATTTAATTATTGGAATAGATAATTTTACTTTAGGGAAAAAAAAATTTATTAAAGCTTATTTAAAAAGTGTTAACTTTAGATTTTTCAAAGTTAATTTGAGCAAACGTATAAAAAATAAAAAACTTATTAATTATTTAGGAAATAAAAAATTAAATGAGGTATGGCATTTAGCTGCTAACTCAGATATTAAAAGAGGCATACATAACTCAGAAGTTGATTTCAAAAACACTTTTTTGACTACTTTTTATACTTTAGAATTAATAAATAAAAATATTAACAAAAATACAAAATTTATTTTTACATCATCCTCAGCAGTTTTTGGTAATATAAAAAAAAATATAAACGAAAAAACACCTGCATTATATTCATGTAGCAATTATGGATCGTTTAAGTTGGCTTCGGAAGCTATAATTTCCTCCTATTCTTTCTTGCATAATATAAAAAGTTATATATTTAGGTTACCAAATGTTGTTGGAAAAAATTTAACACATGGTGTGGTGTTTGATTTGTCAAATAAAATGAAAAATAATAAGAATACTTTTTTACAAGTTTTGGGCAATGGAAATCAGTGCAAACCCTATTCTTATTCAAGTGAAATTTTAGATTCGATACTATTTGTATTAAAGAAAAAACATTCAAAATTCATAAATTATTATAACCTTGGAACAAGCGATAAAGGAGTGAAGGAAAAAAAAATTGTGATTCTTTTAAAAAAAAAATTTAATTATAAAAAAAAAATAGTTTATGAAATGTCCTCAGCTGGATGGAAAGGAGATGTTCCCAAGTATAAATATTCTAATAAAAAATTAAATAAATTAGGTTATAAATTTGCACTAAGTTCTTTTCAAGCAATCAAAAAATCTATATTTGATTTGAGTAACTAATGGATATTTTAATATTGGCAGGTGGAGAGAATAGAAGAATAAAATCACTTACCAACAAACAAAAAGCTTTTTTAAAAATAAATAATAGAACAATTATTTCAAGACAAATTGATCAATTAAAAAAAATAAATAAAAAAATTTATGTTTCTGTAAAATATGATGATAAATTTACTATAAATAACTTAAAAAAATATAAGAAAGTTAAATTTTTTTTTTTAAAAGAAGAAAAGAGATTGGGAACAGCCGGTTGCCTTGAAATTTTAAACAACTATAATATTAAAAAAGATATACTTGTAGTTTATAGTGACATTTTATTTAATATTGATTTAAAAAAATATATTAAATTCCATATAAAAAAAAAGAGTGATTTAACTTTATTTGTTCATCCAAATAATCACCCTTATGATAGTGATTTGGTAGAAACCGATAAAACTTCTAAAATTATTAAATTTTATCAAAAACCCCACAAAAAAAAATATATAGGTAACTTATGCCTCTCTGGGATTTATATTATTAATAAAAAATTATTAAGAAAAATTGAAAAAAATAAATATCAAGATTTTAGTAAAGATTTTTTACCAAATATTATTAAGAAAAGAAATTTAGTTTACTCATATAATAGTAGAGAATATGCCAAAGATATTGGCACTCCACAAAGATTCAAATCAGCTATAAATGACTTCAATTCAATTAAATTTAAAAAGGGAAATATTAATTCAAAAATACCTGCGATTTTTTTAGATAAAGATGGCGTTATAAATAGAGATAAATATAATTTTAAATATCAAAATCCTTTAGATTTAATTGATGGATGTTTTCAAGCGATTAAAAAAATTAATAAAAAAGGATTTTTGTCAGTTATAGTAACCAATCAACCATCAGTAGCTAAAGGATTTATCTCCATTGAGAAACTTGAACGTGATTTTAAGAAATTAGAAACAGTTTTGGGAAAAAATGGCTGTTATGTAGATAAAATTTATTATTGCTCCTGTCATCCTGCAAAAGGTTTTGAAGGAGAGTTAAAAAAATATAAAAGAAATTGCTCCTGGAGAAAACCCAACAATGGAATGTTAATTAAGGCAATTAAAGATTTAAATATAGATAAAAATAAATCTTTCATGATAGGAGATACTATTAATGATTTACAGGCTGCAAAAAAAACAAACATAAAATTTATTCAGGTAGGAAACAAAATTAAATTAAAAAACAATTTAAAATTTAAGAACTTAAATTCTGCAATTAATTATATTTTTAAAATTTAATTTTTTTTATTTGATTATTGCTAATTGCTTTCATTTTAAGGTATTGGGAAATAATGTTAATTAATGACTGATGATTAGTTTCTACTATTCCATAATTTTTTGAATCAATATGTAAATTGATTTCAGAAATTTTCTTTGCAATTCCTCCATCAAAACCAGTAAAGGATATTGTTTTAAGAGAGTTTTTTTTTGCCCATTTGATTGCCTCAATTATGTTTTTAGAATTGCCTGAAGCGCTGATTGCTAGCAGTACATCATTTTTTTTTGCTGTTTGTTTTAATTGTTCACTAAAAATAGATTTGTAATCCACGTCATTTGATATAGCTGTCCCAAGTGAAAAATTTGATACTAAACTTACTATAAACGGTTTAAATTTTTTCGTTTCATAAAGAATTTTTTGATGGTCACAAGCGAAATGATCTGAAAGTGCTGCTGAACCGCCATTTCCACACACGTATAGTTTATTTTTTTCTTCAGTATAAATTTTGTTTAATAGTCTAATTATCTTTTTTAAGTTTGAATAGTTAATTGATGAAAGACTTGAATTGAGGTTTAAAAAGTAATCCTCAAAAAAAGTTTTAATATTTTTATATTTTTTATTTGGAAATTTCATGATAGTAATAATTAACATTTATCATGATCTTGTCAAAAACACCTTTAAGAATAAGTTTTGTTGGTGGTGGAACTGACTATTTCACAAATTTTGATGTAAATGGAAAGGTTATTGTTAGTTCAATTAATAAATATTTGTATGTGTTGTTAAACAAAAAACATGATCAAAATATCAGAGTTTCATACTCTGAGACGGAAAATGTTTCGGATATTAATCTGTTAAATCATGAATTAATTAGAGAGACACTTAAATATATGAAATTACAAAAAGGAATTGAAGTAGTAACTTCCGCAGATATTCCATCATCTGGCAGCGGATTGGGATCTTCAAGTGCCCTGACGGTAGGATTGGTAAATGCTATTGCTAAATTTAAAGGTAAGAGTTTAACAAAAAAAGAATTAGCTAATACTGCATGCAATATAGAAGTAGAAAAATGCAATAAGCCAATTGGAATGCAAGATCAGTTTTCTACAGCCTTTGGTGGATTTAATAAAATCGAGTTTAAAAAAAGTGGAATAACAGTTAAAAAGCTAAACATATCAAAAAGAAAACTAAAATATTTCAGGGATAATATTATGTTGTTTTATACTGGTATAAATCGAAGGTCTGATAAAATTTTGTTACAAATAAAAAATAATAAAGATCAATTCAAACATTTTTATAAATTAGTTAATTTGGTAGATGAATTTGAAAAGGAGTTAGTAGATGGAAATATTAATAATATGGGAAAAATTCTTGATGAAAATTGGTCTCTTAAGAAAAATCTTTCTAACAAAGTATCAAATTTAAAGATAAACGAAATATATGATGAAGCAATTAATGCTGGTGCTGTGGGTGGAAAGTTATTAGGAGCAGGAGGTGGAGGTTATTTTGTATTTTTAGTTCCTCAAGAAAAACAAAAAAAAGTTAGAAAAAATTTACAAAAATTAGAGCAAGTCAATTTTAATTTTGATACTAATGGATCACAAAGTTTTGTTGTTTAATCTAATTTTAATTAAATTTAAAATAGATTTTATTACAATTTGAATTATTTTATTTGTCGGTATTCCTCTGGATTTTCTATTTTTTTTTTCTTTGTAAACAATAGGTAATTGTAAAATTCTAAAATTATTTTTTACAAAAAATAAAAAAATTTGAGAAGTGATTAAGTTTTTATTAAAAGTATAATTTTTTAAGATTTTTAATAATTTTTCTTTATTAAATATTTTAAATCCACAATCATAGTCTTTATAATTTAAAAGAAATAATAAATTAATTACAATTGTATAAAAAAAAGTCAGTGCTTGTCGTAAAATTTTATCTTTTCTATTTATTCTATAGCAAGCTAGAAGATCTAAATTATTTTTTTTATAATATTTATAATATTTAATAAAATTATTATAATTATATTTATCTCCTGTGTCCGAAAAAAATATTACATTGCCTTCAGATGATTTTACTCCTTTTAGAAAGGCATTATAATAACCAATTCTTTTTTTTTTATTTAAAATTTTTATATTTTTTTTTTTTAAACTTTTTAAGATTTCATAGGTCCCATCTGTACTTCCATCCTGTACAATAATCAGTTTAAATTTTAATTTTTTTCTTAATTTTAAAATATTTTCGATTTCGCTTCTTATAGTTTTTGCTTCGTTGTTAGCCAAAATTATAAAAGAAATATTTTCATTCATGATTATTTTGATGTGAAATTAATTTATTTAATATAATTTTTTTTTAGCCAGGGTTGCGTTTTTTTTTCTTCTTTGTTTATAAAAAAACAAAATAAATTTTTTTCACCTGAAAAAATTTTAAAGTATAATTTTGCAAATATTTCTAATATTAATAAAAGTGCTGTTTGCAATTTTAGCTTTCTAACACTTTTATAGCCTTCGAAATCAGAGTCATAAAAGTAATATATTTTGTGTATATATTGAGGTTCATAGGCTGAAATTAATTTATAAATTTCTCTTTTAGTCCATCTATAAACAAAGTTAGGTATATTAGAATTATCTACTCCTCCTTTATCACTAGAATTATCTTTATTGCTAATTGCAGAGAGTTCATATTCTTGCGAAAGATTAAAATAATTTGCAATCTTTATAAAAAGGCTATCATTTCCTTCAATTACTATTATTCCTTTTCTTGCTACTCTATACATTTCCAAAATTGAGTTATGCGGTTTTGATGTATGATGAATGCAAGCGTTAGCTATTACGTAATCGTAACTTTCATTTTTAAAATTTAAATCCCTCAAATTTTGAAAAGAATGTTTATATGGAGTGTAATTACCCTTTTGATCCAAATTAGAAATAGTTACATTTAAAAAACCACTTTCTTTGAATATATCTGCATCATATTTTGTAGCACCAACAACAAGAATTTCTGAATTTTTATTAAAAATAATGCTATTTATTATTTTAATATAAAAAATTTTTCTATTATTTTTCATAAGTTCTTAATTTTAAATTTTTTCTGTTTTAATTTAAATATAATTTTAAAATTAATTTTATTAATATACTAAACTAAATAAATGTACTCTTAAAATGAAAATTATATCAATAACAAATATTTTTAACTTTTCAGGAATAACATTAATTACAATTTTTTGAGCTTTTTTAGGTCACGAATGTCTAGCAGCAGAATTAGGAATTGTAATAGGTTGTTCAATTTTTTTTACACAAATTTTGTCAAGTAACTCAAGAAATATATTAATAATTAAATTTACGAAAGAAAACTATATTAAGAGAATTTTAATTAGAATTTTTTCCTCATTATTGATTTTTGTCATTATCAATTTATTTAATTATATATATTTCAAAGAACTTAATTTAATTTATATTTCAATATCAATAATTGTTATTTTGCAGTGGATTAATGAACTATATTTATTAGATCTTTGGCAAAAAAATAAACAAAATAAAATTAAAATTTATTTATTTATATGTATTCTTTTCTATGTTTTAGTTTTTTTTAATTTTCTATATGGTGATTCATCAAATTTTAAAAAATTGAATATATCATTTGTAATATTTAATTTATTTTTTTAAAAGATGTTTTGCTTGAAATAAATAAAATAGATTTAAGAATATTAAAAAAATTTTTAAAAGAAATTTTTTTGATAGATTTTCATAATGGAGCATTATACTCTTCTTCATCAATAATTTTTAGTAATTTTGTATCTAGAATTATTATATTTGAAAGTTTATCTCCAAGGTTAAGTGGAATTCTATTTACATGTTTTTCTATAGGTTCTATACCAGGTAGTATTTTTAATAGTACTTTTGGGCCTTATTTGGTTAAAAAAAAAATTAAATTTTTTTCTTTTAAAATTATAATTATTTTTTTTTTAATTTTATTAATTTCATTTTTTTTATTGCTGTTTAGAAAAAAAATAATTATTTTATATCCAAATATTATTGACTTTACTTTGTACGCACTGTCATTTATTTTAATTGGATCAATGTTTATGATTTCAGCACTATATTATAGACAACTTTTGTTATTTAAGAAGAATTTAAGTATCAAAAAAGTTTTTAATATTGATATTTTAAATAGCACTATCTTTATAGCAATTGTTTTAATTATATCTTTTAAATTAGATTCAATTTATTTTTCAATAATTTTTTTAGTTTATGCTGTTTATAATTTTTTGATATTTAGATACCATTCAAAATTAAGTAACATAAAAATACAAAATTCTTAAAATTAACATAAATTTTCGATATCAATTTTGTTATTAGTATAATATCTGATTTATAGAATTAGTTTTCATATGTACCATCTAAACAAAAATAATAGTAAACTTGTGGACAGTTTATTTTATTTTATTTTATTTTGTATTTTTTTAATATTTATAAAAACTCTGAATAATTATCAGGGAAATAAATTTTATTATATTTTTTTTTCACTAATATTTAATTTAACAATTTTTAAAATTTTTTTTAAAAGTTTTTATTTGTTTGAGTTTTTTTTTGGATTAATGTTGTGGCTTGGTTTTTGGTTTAAATTTAGTATTTTTCATAGCAATATATATAAAAATAGTTTAATTTTTGACGGAAGAGTTCTCTGTAATTTCAATTTAGATAATTTTGATCAAGTTATATTAGTATCTAGTTTTGGTTGTATAGGTTTTGTTTTGTCAATTATTGCGTTCAATATAATAAAAAAATTTATATTTCAAAATAAAGTACGGAAGTACGTATCAATAGATAAAAATTTTTTGTATAGATTATTAATCTTATTCTTGTCATTTTATATATTTTTTATTTTTACAAATTTTTTTTTCGAAATTTATCTAAAAGGTCTTAATGCTAATAAAGATATAGCTTCTTTAACAAAAGTTATTTTTTCTTATTTATATAATGTCGGTTTTGGTGCTGGAATTTGTTTTTTTATTTATAATTTACATAATAATAATCCGAATTCTTTTTTTTTAATAATAATTTTAATTGCAATAGAAGGGTTTTTTACAAATCTCACAATGCTGAGTAGAAATATGGTTTTATATTCATCTTCAATTTTTTTAGGATATGCTTTGTTGATTTATGAAAATAGCCAAATTAAATTTTTTAGAATAAAATTAATATTGTCTTATTTAATTTTATTATCGATTTTTCTTATTTCAATTATGGGAGCAAATTTTTTAAGAAAATATAAATATAATTTAATATCAAGCCAGGAAATATTATCAAAAAGCGATTGTTTAGTTAAGGAAAAAGATAATTATTTTAATGGTAGTGATTTATTAAATTTATTTATTAATAGATCAATTGGGATTGAAGGAGTTATGGCAACGCAAATGAATAAAAATATCTTAGGATTTGACTTAATAAAAGAAACTTTAAAAGAAAATATAGAAAATGATCAAAGTTTTTATGAAAAAAAATTTTTAACAAATCAAAATAGATTAAGAGATTACAAAAATTCTAACCAAGTGATTTTGCCTGGTATTTTTGGTTACTTATATTTTTCTGGATCATCTTTTTTTTTATGTTCATCTTTATTTTTAATTTGTTTTATTTGCTTGTGCTTCGAAAAAATTATATTATTTTATACAAACAATCAGGTTTTTTGCTCATTTTTAGTTTTTTGTATAGTTTGGAGATTAGTAAATTTTGGTTATTTAGTTTCTAATACTTTGAATTTTATTTTATCTTTAGTTTTTACTTTTATAGTTATTTATCTTGCTCAATTATTTTTATATGGAAATAATAAAAAATAGTAATATCCAAAGTAAAATAGTTTTATTTTGTTTTTCAATTTTCATATTTTTTTTTGATTTTCTGAAAGATTATTTTGATTTTAGACTGTTTATCTTTATTCCATTTTTAACCGCAATATATCAGAAATTTTTTATAAATAATAAAAAGATAAATATTTTTTTTTTTATTCTTTCATTCTTACTTATATTTCAAGGCCAAATTCTAGATATAAATTTTAATGATCGGGTTTATAATTTTAATTCAGTTATATTTTTTATAATTTCCTCTTATACTATTTGGCATTATGCGGAATATATTTTGGAAAACATAAATGTAATATTTAATTTTTTTTTATTTTTTTTCTCTGCATATGTTTTTTTTTACACTATATATTATTTTGATTTACATAAACAATATCATCAATGTTATATCGGGTGTTTCTCTGTATTGAGTAATGATTTTAAATTCTTTGCTGAAAATTCCCATTTAGGTTTTATTTCCACTTCCTTAATCTCCTACTTTATAATTAAAATAAAAAAAATCGATAAACATTTTTTTTTTACAATATTATTTTTTATTTTTCTTTTATTTAATTTTAGTTTAACTGCATTTCTTTCGTTATTTTTAATTTTAACTTATTTTGGTACTTTTTATTTTAAAAAGTTTAATTTTTACCAAAAAATAATCATATTGTTTCTAATAATAGGTAGTTTTTATGTTTTAAACAATACCGACAGCTCTAAAGAAAAAATTTTTGATATATTTAATTCTAGTAACTCGTTTGTTGTAAAAAAAAAATCTTTTAATAATACAAATAAATTTAATGATAATAATGAAAGTAAAGTTGATAAAGATATAAATAACTTGGATGATAAAAAAGATAAAAAAATAACAAATTTATCTAGTGAAGTATATATTGTTTCTTTAATAGTTACAAAAAATTCAATTTATGAAAAACCTTTTGGTTATGGTCTCAATAATTATCATTTAGCTTTTAACAAATATATTGATAATATAAATTTCGAAAATCCAATTACAAAAAAACTAAATATTAAAGACGCATCAAATAATTTAGCTAAAATAGTAACTGAATTTGGTTTTTTTTGCATTTTTATTTTTTTTATAATTTCAAAATTTTTATTTTCGGATAGGATATCTTATGAAATAAAATTTTTAATTTTCCCAGCACTTTTTACTCAAACATTAATTAGAGGTGCCGGCTATTTTAATGGCGGTTTTGTACTTTTTTTTGTATTATCTTTTTATTTAATTTATAAAAACAGAAATTTAAATTTTAAATAATTTAAATTTTAAATAATGCTATATTTTCTTCACTCATCTTTAATCTTATTTATTATTTTTTCTTTATCAAATCTAATTAAAAAAAAATTTCAAATTAATAATAATACAAAATATATATATTCAGTTTTAATTTTAATTTTATTAACTTTTGCCATATTAAAAGTTACTTATTTATTAAATTGGGAATTTAAATTATTTTTAGATTATAAATTAATTATAAATACTTTTTTTATTTTAGTATTAATAACATTTTTTTTCACCATCAGAAAAAAAAATTTTGAATTTGCAGTTTTAGATTATTATTTTTTCATATTCTATATTTCTATATGTTTATTGAGTTATGATAGTTATTTTAAAGATGAAGATGAATTCGCTTTTTGGGGTCCAAAAATAAAAGACTATTTCTATATAGGTGAAATTATTTCGTTAAAATATAACTTCTATCACCAACCTTTTCTAACATCATGGCAAATTTTTAATGCCTCTTTTTCAGATTTTAGTGAAAACTCATCTATTTTTGCAAATAATATTTTGTTAATTTGTGGTTTTTTTTATTTATCAGGAGATGTTTTTTTAAATAAAAAAAATATTCAAGTTTATTATATAATTTATTTTTTTATATTTTTTCTACTTTTAAATAATTTAAGTTTTGGTTTTGTATCTATTTATGCCGATCCTGTATTAGCAGTTTATGCTGGTTGTATTATAAAAATTCTATTTGATAACAATTATAATAAACAAAATTTAACTTTTTTATTTCTATTATTGTTAAGTGTATATTTTATACATAGATTAGGAACAATTCTGTTATTTATCTTTATTCCTTATTTTTTATTAAATTTTTCTACCACTTACTTAAATAATAAAAAAATAATTTATACGTCTTTTTCATTTTTATTATTATTTAGTTCAACTTTAGTTTTTTATTCTGATAAAATTTTAATATACTCACAATCATCATTTAATTTATTAAATGATATAGGACTTGTCTTTGAAATTTTAAAAGGTTTTATATTTAATTTAAAAAAAATTCTACTTATTGAAATTTATTTTTCCTCCTTTGGAATATCGTTTAATAAAATTATAGAATTTTTACTAAATCAAAAAGATTTAATAATTACCTATAAATTAAATATTTTTTTTTGGTTTGTAATTATAGTTATTTTTTTAATTATCAATAAAAGAAATAAATTTATTATTTTTTTTGTTTCTTCTTTTTTATTTTATTTATTATTAGTTTACATTGAAAAAATATTTTATCAAAAATTGAGTTTTTTAGTATTTGGCAGATATGTTTCTATTTTTTTACTTTCTTTCCTTTTATTTTTATTTTTAAAAAAAATGAATAAATATACTTTATTTCTATTATTAATTTTTAATATATCTATTACCCCTTTAAAAAGTTTTGGTTTTTTTGTTCCGAGCAATATTTATTATTCATACGACAAAAATTTAGAATTTTTAAATAATAGAAAAAAAATAAAGCAATTTGTATCTAACAACGAGTATTGTCATGGAAAATCTATTTACATTATTTATGACAAAAAAGAGTTTCCAAAATATTTATCTGGACATTATTCCTTAATTTTGCATATTTTTAAATTTGAATTATTTACATCAAAATTAAATTTTATTGATATAGATGAGATCAGTGTGTTAAAAAATATTGATCAATTTAACTCTTATGAATGCTTATTCGTTTTAAATGTAAAAAATGATAAATTTCAAAAATTGAACTTACATAATAAAAGACTTAGTTTTCTTAATTTATAAATTTATTTAGATTGTTTTAGTCTTAAAAACAAATATATAAAAAAATATATTATAAAAATTAAAATTGATAAATCATAAAGCTTAAAATGATTTATTATTAATCCACTTGATATAAAAATTAATTTTAATGTACAGCACACTAACAAAGTATTTATATTTCCAAATTTTTTTTGTAAAATATTAAAAACAAAATTAAGGTCTTTTTTAAAAAGTTTTTTTTTTTTTTTAAATCTTATTATATTTATCGTTAAAAACTCAAAAACATAAAATGATAAAAACCAAATTATTATTGTAGGATTTATATAATTTTTTGTTTGAGTATAGTAAATTGAAAGTGAAGATATAATAAATCCAACGCCTAAACTACCAGAGTCTCCTAAAAATTGTTTTGGTAAAATTCCGAAATTAAAAAGAAGAAAAATTGATAGAAAACATAAAATTGGTATCAATGAACTCCACTCATTAATTGGAACCAGTAACATAATTCCGACAAATGTAATAATTGCTAAAAAGCTTATCAATCCATCTATACCGTCCATATAATTTGTTGCATTTATAAGAAGCAACATACACAATAAGGTGAAAATGAAACTGAAATTACCTAGTTTTAAATCATATCCAAAAACACTACCTAAACTTTGAACACTAGAAATGTAGTAAACAAAAAAAGCAACAGGAATAGATATCAATAAAAGTTTTACAGAAGCTCTTAAATTTTTTAGGTCATCAATAAAACCAATTAAAATTACTACAATCGATAATGAAAAAATAATTAGTTTCTCATAAGTGTATTCATAAATTATAAAAGAAGTGATTAGCACTAAAATAATTGCAAAACCTCCAATATTAGGAGTTTTTATTGAATGAATTTTTTTACCGTCAGGATAATCAAATAAATTGAATTTTTTTGATATAATTAAATTTATATAAAGTGCAATTATACTAGAAATTATTAAAATTATTAAATTTAAATAAAACATATTTTATTAAAATACCCAAATAAATATTTTTGCACTAATTATAATTACATATATTTATTAATATTAACAACTTTTGCTTTAAAAATTATTAAAATATAAATGATTAAGTAAAATTAACTTATGAAATATAAAATCCTTTTTTTTAGTGAAATAATGGATTATGGAGGTGGAGGTATTGCTTCTAGAGGGATTATAGATAGTTTTAAAAATCACGAGACTAAAGTTATTTCTGTATCGAATGAAAAAAATTATTATTTTATAATATTTTATAAGATTTTAAAAATTTACAATAGGTTAAAAAAATATTTTCTAACAACAAATAATAAATTTCATTTTAATACATTTAATCCTAACAATTGTCTTTACTCATTAGGAAATATTCAAAAAAAAATTGGTAAGTTTAAACCTGATATAATAATTGTAACTTGGAATGAATATTTAATTTCACTAAAAACTATATATGAGATTAAGAAAGTATTTAATTGTGAGATTATATTTATTCCAATGGACAATTATTTTTTTACTGGTGGTTGTAGATATGTAAATGATTGTGAAAATTTTTTAAAAAATTGTAATAATTGTCCAGCATTAAAAAATAATTTTAAAAAAATATCATCCTATAATTACTCTTATTTCAGGAATTATTTTAAAAAAATAAAACCTAAGTTCATGTTACCATCAGATTATTCAAAAAAATTTTTTCAAAAATTAAAATTAGATTTTAATTACATAGAATTTAATTTTTGGCCTACCCAATTTAAAAAAGACAATAAAATTATAAATTTTAAAAATTATATTAATAATAAGAATATCAAAATAAAAACTATTATTTGTCCCATTCAAAATTTTAGTGAGCCAAGAAAAGGTTGGTTATATTTATATCAATCAATAATAGATTTACAGAACCAATTATCCAATTCTGATATTAAAATAAAATTTATTTTAGTTGGCGATATGGAATATGAACATATTAATTCATTAAAGAACCTTAGAACACCTTATGAATATCATAAGTATTTAAGTAGAAAAGATTTAGTAAAACTATATGCAAAGTCTGATTTTGGCATAGTTCCTTCAATACAAGAATGGGCATCAATCACAACAAATGAAATGATGGCTTTTGGTCTGCCTGTTATTAATTTCTTAACAGGATCCTCAAAGAATTTAATAATTGATGGAAAAAATGGTTTTATTATTAATTTAAAAAATGTTTATGATTTATCAAATAAATTTTTAGAAATAAATAATATGAGTGAAGATCAAATTAAAAAAATGAGGGTATTTGCATATCGTTATTATATAAAAAATTTTGGAAGTAAAAAATTCGAAAAGAATTTAATTAATTTTTATGAGTTTAACAAAATTAACAATAAATAAATTATAAATAAAAATGTTTTTAAAAAAACATAACATTTCATTTAAAAATTTAATTTCAACTAAAAAAATGATATTTTTATTATTAATTTTTCTTCCAGTGAGTTTTTTTTTAGGAACATTTGTAATTAATTTAGTACTGACAATTTTTTTTATAATTTTTATATTTCAATTTAAAAAATTTAAAAAAAATAGTTTAGTCTACAAAAAAGAGTTTAAATTCTTATTTTTTTTTTGTATTTACCTAATAATTAACTCAATTTTTAATGATTTTAGTTTTGAAAAATTATTAAAATCATTCTCATATTTTCGATTCCCTTTATTAATATTTATTTTTTTTTATAGTTTTCAAAATCTTTCAAATAAAGAAAAAGATTTATGGGCAAATTTTAATTTAATTTTCTTTTTTGTTATTTCTTTAGATTTATTATTCCAATATTTTACAGGTAAAAATACCATCGGATTTTTGCCAGGAATGTGTGATGAAGAGTATTTAATTGATAAGATTTCGTGCGCAAGATATTCAGGTTTTTTTGATACTGAATTAATTATGGGCGGTTACTTATCAACAATTTTTTTATCTATAATAATCTTAATAAATTCTATAAAGAGAAATTGGTTTTTATATACAGCTATAATTCTTTCGATTTTATGTATTCTAATAATGATTACTGGGGAGAGGTCTGCCACACTAACAATTTTATTAACTTTAATTTTTACTCTTATTCAATATAAAGTTAATTTTAAAATTAAGTTAATTTCGTTTACCTTTCTTATAGCTCTTACAATTTTAATGATTAGTTTAAATCCACATATCAGAGGTAGATATATAGATTTTTTTTCTTATGATATGAAAGAAAATAGTAATTTATTAAATTACGAAAAAATTGCTACGACACCGTGGGGGTTGCATGCTCAAAAGTCATTAAAATTAATTATTGATAAACCGTTTATTGGACATGGAATTAAATCATTTAGAGTAAAGTGTGATAATTATAAATTATATATCGATAAAGAAAAAAAAAAACATCAATCATGTTCCACTCATCCTCATAATTTAATATTAGAACTTTTAACCGAACAAGGAATTTTAGGTTTTTTTCTTTTCTTTGCATTTTTCTTTGTTATATTCAAAAGATCAATTCTAGATTATGGTTTTTTCAGTAAGGACTTTTCTTTAATATCTTTAAGATCTCTTATATTTGTTTTGATTTTTATTCCAAAACCTGTTGGATCTATTTTTTCAAGTGTAAATGCAACAATGATATGGTTTTGTGTTAGTCTTTTTGTATTTAAAATTTTTAAAAAAAATAAAAATAAAAACTAGTTTTAAAAAAAGGTATTGAAATAATTTAATTTAATTTAAAAATTAATAATTATGATCATTCTCGGCTTAAATTTATTTCATTCAAATAGCTCTGCTACATTAGTTAAAGATGGAAAAATAATTTATTCAATGGAAGAGGAAAGGTTTAAAAGAATAAAGCATTATTCAGGTTTTCCATCAGAGACTATTGACAAATTATTAAAAAATTCAAATATCCGCATAAAACATATTGATTATGTAACTACAAATAAATCTAGTATTTACAATTTGTATGAAAAAGTAAAATTTAATTTATTTAATTTTAATTATAGTAACCTTGCATTTAGTATAAAAAATATTAATTCTAAAAATAATTATATTTTAAAAGAATTAAGTAAATTTGGAGAATTAAAAAATTTAAAAAAAATTGTTAATATTCCACATCACTTATCACATATTTCGTATTCATATTTTTTATCTGGGTTTGAAAATGCTCTTGGATTAACAGTTGATGGATCAGGAGATTTCTCAACTTCTGAAAGTTACAAAATTAACTCTGGGAATATTAATCTAATAGATAAAATATTATTTCCAAATTCTTTAGGGATTTTTTATCAAGCTTTTACTCAATTTTTAGGTTTTAGGAAATACGGGGATGAATATAAGGTAATGGCGTTAGCAAGCTATGGAAAACCTAAATATATAAAAGAAATTAATGAAATAATTATGGTTGATGATAATTTTAATTTTAAATTAAATCTTAAATTTTTTAAACACCAAAAAATTGGCTTTAATTTATTTAATGATTCAGGATATCCAGTATTTACTGATTTATTTACTTCAGAATTTGAAAAAAAATTAAATATTTCTTCTAGATATAAAAATGAAAAATTATTAGATAAACACGTAGATATTGCAGCTTCAGTTCAAAGCGTATTTGAAAAAATTATATTTGGTAAAATTAATTATCTTCAAAATAAAACAAAAATTAATAAAAGTTGTTTTGCAGGTGGATGTTTTCTTAACTCTAAAATGGCAGGGAAAATAAAATATAATACTGGATTAAAGGAAATTTATATTGGACCGAATCCTGGTGATGCAGGAGGTTCTGCAGGATCTGCATTATATTTATCAAATAAATTAAAAAAAATTAATCCAAATCATTATTGTAGTGAGAAAATCTCCTATAGCTTCGACTATAAAATTTCAGATGAGGAAAAAATTTTTGTAAAATTTAAAGATTCACTTAAAATTAAAAAATTTGCTAATAACGCAGAATTAATTCACTCAGCTAGTGAATCTTTAAAATCAAAAAAAATTATTTGCTGGTTTCAATCTAGTTCGGAATGGGGACCTCGAGCTTTAGGTCGTAGATCTATTCTTGCAAATCCTTCTTCTAAGAGTTTTGCAGATGAAATTAATATAGTATTAAAAAGAAGAGAGAGTTTTAGACCGTTCGCTCCATCTATATGTTCGGATGATTATAGCAAATATTTTGAAAATAACTTTGATTGCTCTTTTATGAATTATGTAGTCAAAGTCAAAAAAAATGCTAAGGATAAAATACCTGCTGTTGTGCATATAGATGGTACCAGCAGAGTTCATTCAGTACTCAAAAAAGATAATAAAATTTTTTATGAATTAATAAAATTGTTTAAAAAAAAAACAGGTATTGCTTGTATACTTAACACATCATTAAATGTAGATGAACCAATTTGTGAGACTATAGAAGATGCCATTATTTTATTTTTAAAATCAAATTTAGAATTTTTATATGTTAATAAAAATTTAATTACTAAAAAAAATTAAAAAAAATTAAAAAAAAATCTTTAAAATGTGACAAATCATAAAAAAATGAAATTTAGCATTATTACAGTTATTAAAAATGATTTATTTAAAATTAAATTAACATTAAAAAGTTTAAAAAATCAGACCTTCAAAGATTACCAACATATAATATTTGATGGAAATTCAACAGATGGAACAAGCGAATATTTAAATGAAAATTTGAATGATAAAATTTTATATTTTAGAGAAAATGATAACGGTATTTATGATGCGATTAATAAATCCTTTAAAAAAGCAACAGGACAATATCTTTTGGTACTACATGCGGGTGATTTTTTTTATTCGAGAAATTCATTAACTTTACTATCACAATTTATTAACAAGAATAAAAATTATGATTTTTATTGTTCTAATATCCAATTTTATAATCAAGAAAATATGAATGTAACAAGAGTCTGGAAATTGTCATTTAAAAATAATAGTAAATTAAATTTTCTTAAAATTGCTCACACATCATTATGTATTAAAAAGGAAATATCAAAAAAAATATTTTATAGTGAAAAATTTAAAATTGCTGCTGATATAGATTATCTTTATAACCTATGCAAAAACTTTAAAGGAAAATATTATAATAATTTTTTTATTTATATGGAAGATCAAGGTTTTAGTAGTTCTAGGAAATTTTTTTTCATTAAGTTAAAAGAGGACTTTAAGATACTTTATAAAAGATTTGGTATTTTTTTTTTATATGTATTATTTTATAAATTATTTATTAAAATTCCGAGTATATTATTTAATAAAAAAAAATACAGCCCAAATTTAATTATTGAAAAAAATAAATTAGCTTAAATATCAATATTTATTTATTATTTTTCAATTTTTTTCTTTTGATGATTATTTTAAACAAGTTTCAAGCAACTGCGTAGGTTGCTTTAGTATTTTAAGATTTTTTTTTAAAGAGAATTCACATTTAGCTTTAATTGCCCCATCCGTAATTTTTTATTTGTTATTTATTTCAAATTACAATAAGTTTATAAATACTTTTTCATTAATTCTTTTCTTATTGATTTGCTTTATTAATCCAAGTTTAACATTATATGTTGGATTGATTATTTTATTTTTTTTTATAATATTTTTAACCTTTGTTACACCAAAAAAAACCTTAGGTTTGTTTGTAACTGATAAAATTTATTATTCAAATTTAAGTAATCAAAATTTTAAGATTAATAGAGATAAAATTTCTGAACTTAAAAATATTAAAAATATAGGTAGTATTTTTTTAATTCATAAAAATCGTATGTCTGATATTACTAACAATATCATTGCGGGCGAACATACATTTTATCACGATATAATTTCATATGAATTGTATCCAAAAAAATTACAGTTGTTGAGTTTTATGAATTTAATAAAAATATTAACTACTATAAAAGTTTTAAATCTAATAATCCTCTTTTTATTTTTTTCGATTTATCTAAAGATCAATTAAAAAATACTAGTTATTTATAAAATTCTTTTATAAATAATACTTATTAAAAATATATATTTATTAGTTGTAACTAATTTATAGTTAAAAATGAATATGTTACTTTTAAAGAATATTTAATGTTATAAACAGGATATGTTGTGCAAGGTGATTTGCTATACATGCACAACTGGTCTCCTTTGTCTGCCAAGTAATAAAAATAATCATTATCAATTTTAATTTTTGTTTTTTGATAAATTTTCCCTTCGGAATCAAAAGTGTAAATATTTGGCCAGGTTGTTCTTTTATAATTATTAATAATTTTAATTCCTTGTTTTGTTACTATAACAATAAAACAGCTAATAAAGATAAATTTGAAAATTGTAACGTTTTCTTTAACCGTTAACTTATTTTTAATTAAGAATATAAAGAGTAGCGATATTAAAGTTACAATGTAGGAATAACCATATCTGTATAGTGGAAAAAATAGTAAAAAAGAAAAAGTTCCAACGCTACTAATAATTAAACATAAAAAAAATCTAATGTTAAGATTTTCATTATTTTTCCTTATTATACTCTTAAATTTAATTTTGATGCACAAAGTAATAATAACTAAAATTACAATGTAAGGAATTATAATAGTTAATATATATTTTAGATGCTTATTGCTCCAAGCATGTATCCAATTTAAATTTTTACTAAATTCTTCCATGGATATATTCTTATCCATCCTGTCTGGCCATCCTTTCGACCAAGCATCACTCTCTATATTTACATTTGCAGTTTTTTGGATATCGGTCCACGAAAGATTTTTAATACAAGTTAACTTAATTGGATAAATTACGCAGCCACTTACAATAATATTTTTTATTAACCATAAATATAACAATAGAGCAGGTAAGGAAAATAATGAATAAAATATTTTTTTTAGCTTAAACCTATTTTGTAAGAAAAAAATTATAATAGGAGCAATAAAAATCAGACCTAAAGTTGATTTATTTATAAAAGTAAAAACTGAAATAAATAGGATTTTATTAAAACTTATTTCTTTTATTTTAGTTTTCAAAAGATAAGATATTAAATAAAAAAAAGATAAATGCGGAATTGCATCGTTGCCAAATTCACTGTATCTTCCGATTTTGAAAGCAATATAGATTAAAACAAATAAAGAAAAGAAGTTACCTAAATTAGATGTTTCTTTTTTTGTGGCAACTTTCCAAATATCATAAAAAAAATAAATATAAAAAAAAGAAACAATACTCGCTAAAGGTATGCTTATTCCATTTTCTAAGAATAAAAAGTTATTATTTGTAGCTGACAAATATTGCAATATTGAGACGTGTCCAAATCTGAAGTGAATATTACTAAGTCCAAATATTATTTTGTTTTCATTAACTATAGATGTGTAGGGAAGATGATATAAGCCTGCATCTGGACGATTTACATTACTATAAATTATTAATAAAAAAGTTATAAAAGAAGATATTAGTAAAAAATTTATATTTTCTTTATTTAAAATAAACTTTTTCTTTATTGAATACGCAATAATTATTAAAATATATACTATAGAATTTACTAAAGGCGTTAACGGAGTAAAAAAATTTAATATTAAAGAAATGAACGATATAAATATTATTCCGATAAAATATAGGTAAAACTGACTGTTAAAATCATATTTTTTATCAGATACAAAAAGACTTCCGCTACAGAAATATATAAAATTTGTTAATATTGAAAATACAAGTATATCCATTTAATGATTAGATTTAATAAAAAATTATCAATTATTATCCCAGTATATAATGAAAAAAATACAATCGAAAAGCTTTTAAATAAAATTGTTAAATTAAGGGATATAAAAAAAGAGATTATAGTTGTGAACGACGCATCCTATGATGGCTCAACTAATATTTTAAAGAAAAATAAAAATAAAATTTCTAAATTAATTCATCATAAAAAAAATCTTGGAAAAGGTGCCGCTATTAAATCAGCGCAAAAATTTGTTAAAGGAAATGTAGTGATTATTCAGGACGCAGATTTGGAATACGATCCTGCAGATTACCACAAACTTTTACAATTTATTAATAAAGGATACAAAGTTGTTTATGGATCTCGGGTTCTTGGAAAAAATAGATACTTATTAAAAAACTTTTCTTCAATTGCTAGAATATTTTTCAATCATGTTTTAACAATCACTTCAAACCTGTTAAACAATCAGAAATTAACGGATGCACACACTTGCTATAAAATGTTTGATAGTAATCTTTTCTTAAAAATTCGGTTAGAAGAAAATGATTTTAGTTTCTGTCCAGAAATTACAACAAAAATAGGACTAAAGAAGATTAAAATTAAAGAAGTACCAATTAAGTATATTGGCAGAAATTATAATGAGGGAAAAAAAATTAGATTAATTGATGGTATAAAAGCAATTATTACTCTTTTTAAATATAGATTCTTTTAATAGTTATAAATATATATTCTCTTAATAATTATATGAAAAAAATTGCATTAATTTTTGGTATTACCGGTCAAGACGGAGCCTATCTTGCTAAATTTTTATTAAAAAAAAATTATATAGTTCATGGTGTTAAGAGAAGAAGTTCATCTTTAAATACATACAGGATAGATGATATTTATTTAGATCCCCACAAAAAAACTAATTTTTATATACATTATGGAGATCTTACTGATTCATTATCTGTTTTAAAAATAATTCAGAAAACAAAACCACTTGAGATTTATAATCTAGGTGCGCAGTCCCATGTCGGAGTTTCTTTTGAAGTTCCAGAATATACCGCTAACGTTGATGCTATAGGAACTCTTCGAATATTGGATGCAATAATGACTTTAGGACTTTCTAAAAAAATTAAATTTTATCAAGCCAGTACTTCAGAAATGTTTGGTGCGTCTAAACCACCACAAAATGAAAGAACCAATTTTTATCCAAGAAGTCCTTATGGAGCTGCAAAACTTTATGCGCATTGGATTACTGTCAATTATAGAGAATCGTACAATATATTCGCTTGTAATGGAATTTTATTTAATCACGAAAGCCCAATAAGAGGGGAAACTTTTGTTACAAAAAAGATAGTCACTGCGCTTTGTCAAATAGTACAAACTGGATTAGGACATCTTTATCTTGGAAATTTATATGCCAGAAGAGATTGGGGTCATGCAAAGGATTATGTTGTTGCTATGTGGAAAATGTTACAGCAAAAAAAACCAAAAGATTATGTCATTTCATCAGGTAAGCAGTATTCCGTTAAATATTTTGTTTATTTAGTAGCACAAGAATTAGGAATAAAAATTATTTGGAAAGGCAAAGGTTCAAATGAAAAAGGTTATTTAAATAACAAAGAAATTATTTCTATAGATAAAAAATATTTTAGACCCGCAGAAGTAGATTCTTTGTTAGGAGATTCAAGAAAAGCTAGAAAAGAACTAAAATGGAAACCAGATTATGATATTTATTCATTAGCAAAAGAGATGGTCAGTGAAGAGATGAAAAAATTTAATGATTAATAAGAAAAGTAGGATTTTTGTAACTGGTCACAAAGGTTTAGTAGGATCAGCGGTTGTTAGAAGGTTAAAATATTTTGGTTTTAAAAAAATTTTAACTGTAGATAAGAAAAAAATAGACTTAAGAAATCAGCAACAAGTATCTAATTTTTTTAAAAAAAGTAAAATAGATGGTGTTATTAATGCAGCAGGAAAAGTTGGTGGAATTTATGCAAACAATAAATATAAGGCTGATTTTATTTATGACAATTTGGCAATGCAAAATAATATTATTCACGCCTGTTTCCAAAATAAAGTAAAATCCCTAATTTTTTTAGGATCGAGCTGTATTTACCCAAGAAATTCTAAACAACCAATCAAAGAGAATTATTTATTAACTGGTGAATTAGAAAAAACAAACGAACCTTATGCGATAGCAAAAATCGCAGGTATCAAAATGTGCGAAAGTTATAATTTTCAATATAAGACTAATTATAAATGTTTAATGCCTTGCAATTTATATGGACCTAATGACAATTATAATCTCAAAACATCTCATTTTTTTCCTGCTTTAATAGCAAAAGCAATTGAAGCTAAAAAGAAAAAAAAAAAATATTTCACATTGTGGGGAAGTGGAAAACCGAAAAGAGAATTAATGTATGTAGACGATTTAGCAGATGCATGCATTTATTTTATAAATAAGAAAACAAAAGAAACACTAATTAATGTTGGCGCAGGTAATGATAGAAGTATATTAAGTTACGCAAAGTTTATTTTAAAAAAGATGAACTTAAGATGCAAAATAGTTCTAGATAGATCTAAATTTGATGGAGTAACAAGAAAAATTATTGATAGTTCAATCGCTAGAAAATATGGCTGGTTCCCAAGGATAGAACTTAATAAAGGGTTTTATTTAACTCTTAAAAATTATTTACTAACAAATAGTAAATAAATTTTGCTAATTACTTACTATATAAAATAATTTTTTAATTTTTACTAATTTAAAAAAATTAGTTTTTTTTTATATAAACAGACATTAAATTTTTCTGATTTACAAATATAGTAAAAAAAACCACACAAAAAAATTAATAAAAAAATTATTTAAAAATTTAAAATGATAATCGTAGTCAAAATAGATCTTGTATTTATTCAATGGTTTGTAAGAATTTATAAGTTTCAAAACTTCCCTCTCAGTCCATCGATAAACAAAATTTGGAACATTTGTATTATCCACGCCTCGATGGTCGTCATTTCTTACAGCGGAATATTCATATGTTTGTGATAAACCTAGCGAACAAGATAATCTGGTTTAAAAGCAATCGCGAATTCTATAAAAATTAATCCATATTTTGCTACTCTAAGCATCTCTAAAACGGCAACGTGAGGCTTTGAACAATGGTGAAATGATGCATGGGCAATTACATAGTCGTAACTATCATCATTGTAAGGCAAATTTTGCATGAATATGTTGCTCTTTATTTCTTTTTCATTTAGTACGTTAACATTAGTAAAAAAAATATTTGAATACTTTTCTAAAACTTATTTGTCTAAATTTCCCGCACCTAAAACTTAAATAGTATTTTCAATTTTGTTTTCTAGTTATTTTTTATAATTTTTGAATAAAAATTTTTTCTTCTCATATCACTTTTTATGTTATTTAATTTTTTGCAATTTAAGATTTAAATTAAATTGGTTGCGGGGCTTGGATTTGAACCAAGGACCTTCAGGTTATGAGCCTGACGAGCTACCAGACTGCTCCACCCCGCGATAAAGTTTTATGTTATAGCACTATATTTTAAATTATCTACTTTTGTTAAATGGAAAGTACTTAGTTTAAATTTCAATTATATTTACAAAGGAATATTATTTATGTATAAAACATTGCCTGGTGATTATTGCAAAGGAGTAACACCCGATCCCATTCCGAACTCGGCAGTTAAGCCCTTTAGCGCCAATGGTACTTTGTCTTAAGGCACGGAAGAGTAGGTCGTTGCCAGG